>Ga0209628_10000284_pt1 | contig 30469 bp, 28 predicted proteins | sample TergutCu122P4_FD_187285 | JGI IMG/M metagenome (GOLD analysis project Ga0209628, IMG submission 187285) | Cubitermes ugandensis P4 segment gut microbial communities from Kakamega Forest, Kenya - Cu122 P4 (SPAdes) (version 2) | ecosystem: Host-associated > Arthropoda: Insects > Digestive system...
TCTTTGGGTTTCATCGGCGGAAAAATTTGCAAGAAAACAGCTCTATTTTAAGCTATTTCTTGCAAATATGACAACCAAAAATAGACAATTTATTATATTAAATCAAGATGTTAGGGGTTGTTCAGGGGCGACTAATTAATCCACCGCTCGAAACACAACGATTGGGCTGCACGATGCGCAACCCCTTCCGAATGCGTGAATACGATCAACGCCCAGTGACAACAGGAAGCAGCCAATCTATCTTCAAAATACCACCGATCTCTCAAGTCAAAAATGTTGCTACCAACGAATGAAGGTATCCACCACCACACCTGCCAGAAAATGCTTTGCGTTCATCCATAATGTCATCTAACTCGAGCAATAAGCACACTGGCAGCGACAAAAGAAGCTCCGCTTGATCAAGCGTTAGAAAGAACACACGACCTTCGATGGAAAAGGCATGCAATTGACAAATCAGCATCTTATTCTTGAAAACTTATTGAATCATGAGTACACAGTGATCCGTTTTCCGCACACGTTCTCAACCACAGAATGCAGTTTCTTGAGCATCCGAATTCTCCCCTCCCAATTAGGATAATCATAGTAGCTGCTCTTGGGGCCCTCGATAAACGCCTCATAATCTGCTCGCATGATACGGAGCTTCCTGCAGAAATAGTCCAGATCAACCTCAAGCTCCTCTGGGTCATAGAGAGGTTGATCCAATTCTTCCAATGCCTCGTCACGCGTCATTTGCCCCGAGACAATCAGGCTGGAAAGATGCGGTTTGCGCTTGTCGTAGCCATATTTACGCACAAGATAGTCATTCTGGAACATCTTGGTGAACAGCGATTCACCATGCTTACGGCCGTAACCACGCCAACCGATAGTGGTGCACAATTCATCCACAGCCATCTTTTTATTGTACGGAATGAAGTTTAACGGACGAAAGGTTCGCATCTTCATGAGAAGCGGATACTGAATGTAATACTCAAAAAAACTGATGGTCTTATACGAACGTAACGCCTTCTCACCAAAACGCTTATGGATTGCCTTCAGATTGATGGCATCCATGGCGCTGCCTTCATGCCAGCCCTTTGCCATGATTCCCTCAGTCGCGATGTTACTGCCGGAGAGGATGATCTGAATGCCGCTATCAATCGCGAAATGATACAGACTCGCGAAAAAGATGTGATCCTGGGGAACATCCTGATTCGAAATTCCGGAACGAAGATAAGCAAGCTGAAGATCCCGCATCTCTTCCCAATCCACCGCATACGTATGCAGATCATAATTGCAATGCCTGACGATCTTCTCGATATTTCCAACCGCCAACTCACTGTTCCATCCTGCGTCCACATGCACAACCAGCGGACGCAGCCCCCAATCCCTGGCCTTTAGAGCCATATAGGAACTATCGATTCCGCCACTTAACCCGATTATGCAGTCATACTTTTTCCCACGGCCACGCGCCCGGATCTGGTCAAGCATTTGCTCGAGCTTGATCTCTCCCTCTGCATTCGGAAACCAGTTTTTCCTGGTTTTTTCTTCAAATTCGTGGCAATGGTTACATACCCCGTCATCGGTGAAGGAAATCCGTGGGTCGGACGTATCCATCACGCAACGCGTGCAGATTTGATAAGGTTTTTTGGAACTATTCATTGTCTTCACGGTAATCATGCACGCCTGCCCTTACTATAGTGATACGACACAAACAGATAAATGACATACATACCGGCATAACCGGCAGCATATGCCTTGATTGATGCCTCAAAATTCATCCCAGCCATGAACACAAACAACGTCATGCCCAGCAAGCCACACTGCCATATCAGATCAGTTCGCTGCCCTCCAGCTATGTATAAGACATAGCTCAACGGGCTTGCAACGAACCGCATGGCAAACATAGGCATTAGCCACGTCGCGATAACGCCAGCTTGTCGCCACGTCTCACCAAACGCCCATCCAAAGAGCGACTCAGCCACCAGAATCACTCCCAAGGCAAGCGCGATGCCCAGTCCCGCCAATATCCAGAAAGTTCGCAGATAAACCTTCCGGCAGTTTCCGAATTCGCGCCAGTCCGTTGCTGCGCTTCGTTTGAAGACATCCAGAAGGGCGGTTCCCAGCAAGCTGATAGGCCCTCCCAGGATACGCACAACCAACGCGTAAAACCCGCTGAATTCTGGGCCAAACTTGCTGCTGATGAAAAACAAAGGCAACTGCCCGGCAGCAGTGTTGATGAAATCGGCGGGCAAGGCAAATAGAGGAAAGCGTCTATGTTTCGCCCAAAAAGCACACAGCTTCACCTTGAATCCGACCCAGGGCAAAAAGGAGTGCAGAGAGACAGGCATCATGCGCGAAGCTACCACAATGCCCAGCAACAGCCCAAGAACATATCCCATTGCCAGTCCCAAGGCGCTCGGAATGAGCAAGCCCGCAAGCACTTGAATGCCAGTGACGCCGAGCGCTTGTGCTATCCGTATCCAGGACAGTGTCCGATAAAGACCATCCGCTGCGGCCCACGACTGCCATGTCTGGTAAAGCGCCAATAACATGGTGGCAGGCAAAAAGGCCAGCACCAAGCCCGGCGAAAAATGGCGCACATCCGGCACGACAAGATATGCCCCCAACACGATCACGAGGAGTCCCACTGCCGCAGCACAGATCGTCGCCAGCATGGCCGCCATGGCGAATCTCCGGGGTTCGCCATCTGCCTCGATCACCAAGGCCATTTCCAACCGCCCTGTCAGCAGGACGGCAGCCGTCATTACCACGCCCTGCCAAGTAGCTACCACACCAAATTCAGCAGGTATATAGAGCCTGGCGACTGCCAGAGATCCCAGAAAGGGAATCGCCTGAGCGACCGTCATACCTAGCAACACGGTTCTGGTCGAGCGGAAAAAAGCCCCCGTTGTCATGGAAGATCACCGGCACGGTCAATGAAGCGTGAAGCATTTCGGGTACGCTCTGCAACCTGTGTCTCAATGAGCGAAACAATTTTTCTGCTCGCATCCCCATTCCCATAAGGTGACTCAGTTTCTATGTATTTATTGCTTAGGCTCGCTGTGTCATAATCAAGGTTTAAAAATGCATTCACGATTGCATTTCTATCCGCCCCCGTCAGTCGATTCCATCCTGATTCAACAGTTTCGACCCATTCCGTCTCGTTTCGCATCGTGATACAAGGCACGCGATAAAAAAACGCTTCTTTCTGCACACCACCTGAGTCAGTCAAAATAACCTTGGCGGCTTGCTCTAGTGCCACCATGTCGAGAAACGCAAGCGGTTCCGTTACCTTTATTTTTTCCAGTTTTCCAGACAACGCATAATCAGATACCAGCTTATGGGTTCGTGGGTGCAGTGGTAAAATGACCGGAATGTGATCTGCAATTTCATTCAATGCAGAGACAATGCCTGACAACCGTTCAAAATCATCAGTGTTTTCTGCACGGTGACAGGTTGCCAGCGCGAAATTACCTTCGTCCACCCCAAGAGTACTCAAAATATCGCTCTGTCTGCGCGCCTTATCCTTATAAAATAACGCAGCATCGTACATGACGTCACCTACGTCGTGAACGCCACGCGTAATACCTTCCATATTGAGATTATTGACTGCCGTTTTCGTCGGACAGAACAACAGAGAAGAAATCCGGTCGCTGAGAATACGGTTGATTTCTTCCGGCATCCGCATATTAAATGAACGCAATCCCGCTTCGATATGTGCAACCGGGATGTGTAATTTAACTGCTGCAAGCGCACCGGCCAGAGTCGAATTGGTATCCCCATAGATCAGAACCAAATCCGGCTTTTCCTGTAACAGGACTTTTTCCAGCGCCTCCAGCATCCGGCCCGTCATGGCACCATGACTGCCACCAGAAATTTCAAGATTGTATTTCGGCTGCGGAATCTCCAGTTCGTCGAAAAATACACTGGACATATTTTCATCATAATGCTGTCCGGTATGAATCAACACCTCCCGCAATGTGCCCTGATGATACTTCTGGATAGTCCGTGAAACCGCTGCGGCTTTGATGAACTGAGGCCGTGCACCAACAACGGTTACGATTTTCTTCATCCGCAAACGCCTTGTCGCAACAATTCGCAAACTGCCAGTTGATCTGTATGTGTCAAATCCGCCCCCATCGGTAAACTCATGACACGTTTTGCCAAATTGGCAGCAACGGGTGTCGAACCGCCCTTGCAGCGATCGGCATAGGCCGGTTGCTGATTGAGGGGAACCGGGTAATGCACGGCGGTCGGTATGTTTTGGGCGCTGAGTGATGACTGAACCGCTTCGCGGTCATCGAGCAGGATGGTGTACTGTGCGAAGACGCTGGTGCGGTCGGGGCGCTGCGTGATGCGGCAAATGCCATGCTCGTCCATTAGTTCGTTGTAGCGGCGGCCAATGGCAATGCGCTGTTCGACTTCCCAATCGAATCGTTCCAGTTTTGCCAATACGATAGCGCACTGGATGGTATCCATACGCCCGCCAACGCCAATGCGAGTGTGCACGTAACGTCTGCTTTGCCCATGTACGCGAATCTCGCGGCAAGCCTGTGCAATGGCATCATTGTCTGTAAAAAGCGCTCCGCCGTCGCCATAGCATCCTAACGGTTTGCTGGGAAAGAAACTGGTGCAACCGATTGTGCTTAGATTGCAGCTTTTCCTTCCTTTATACTCCGCGCCGAAACTCTGCGCCGCGTCTTCAATGACCGGAATATTTCCATGACGCGCTGCAATGGCGTTGATTTCATCCATATCCGCCGGTTGCCCATAAAGGCTGACGGGGATGATGGCCTTTGTTTTTGATGTAATTGCCGCTTCGATGAGGTTTGCGTCAATGTTGCAGGTATCCGGTTCAACATCGACGAAAACCGGAATTGCTCCCAACAAAACGATGACTTCCGCCGTGGCCACAAAGGTAAAGGGCGTTGTAATGACCTCATCGCCCGGCTGGATGCCCAGGGCCATCAGGCTGATAAGCAGCGCTTCGGTTCCGCTGGCAACGGTGATGCAGTGCTTTGCTCCCGTGTAAGTCTGGAGCCGTTCTTCCAGTTCCCGTACTTCTGGCCCAAGGATGTATTGCCCATGTTCGAGCACGGCATCGATGCGCGCCTGAATCGAAGATTGCAAGGCTCTGTATTGCGTTTTGAGGTCGATGAAAGGAATGCTCACGAGTCAGTACGCTCCAGGACTTTTCCGCTCAGCCGGTAACGTTGGCTGGTATAGGGACAGATATATTCGCCCTCCCCTTCCAGCGGCAAAGGAATTTGCTCTCCGAATTCGCTCATCCAGCCGATTTGCCGGGCAGGCACGCCTACCATCAGGGCATAGGCGGGCACATTCTGGTTGATGACGGCCCCTGCGCCAATCATGGCGAACTCGCCAATGGAAACGCCGCAGACAATCGTGCAGTTGGCCCCGAGTGTCGCCCCCCGTCGAACCAGGGTGTCCCGGTATTCGCTTTTGCGTTCGACCAATGCACGTGGATTGTAAACATTGGTGAAAACCATGCTCGGTCCGCAGAAAACGCCTTCTTCCAAAGTAACGTTGTCGTAGACCGAAACGTTGTTCTGAATTTTGCAATGGTCGCCGATGAGGACTTTGTTCCCCACAAATACGTTCTGACCCAATGAGACGCCACGGCCAATCCGCGCACCCGCACAGACATGGACGAAATGCCAGATGCGCGAACCGTCTCCGATTTGCGCGCCATGATCCACGATGGCGCTTGGATGAATGGTAACCGTCATTAATATTCCAACGGCAATGCAATGCGTCTGCCGTCGCGGGCCGAAAGGTACATGGCAATCAACAACTCAAGACTTTTGAGACCTTCCCTGCCATCTGTTTCAGGTATGGCTTCCCCGCGCAGAGTATTGATGACATTATCGTAATAGAGCGGGTGCCCGAATCCATAGACGCTTGTCGTAGCGTAACTTGCCTGGGCAATGTTCTCGTCTTCCGGCAGTTTCTCGGCGAAATCCCAAAGCTGGATTTCGTTGACGGCCACGCCGCCTATTTTTGCCGTGCCTTTTTCGCCCAGAATGGTGATGCTGCCTTCCAGGTTCTTCGGGTAGGCCAGCATGGTGACGTTGACCGTGCCCATCGCCCCGCTACGCCAACGCAACGCGGCCACGCCCGAGTCTTCCACTTCGATGTTCCGCGCCTGTGTACCGGTATAGGCCATGACGCTTTCCACCGGCCCGATCAGCCAGTCCAGGAGGTCGATGTAATGACTGGCCTGATTCATGAACGCTCCGCCGTCAAACTCCCAGGTTCCCCGCCATGCCGCGCTGTCGTAATACTCCTGCGGACGCGTCCAGAATACATTGACCGCGACGTTGTAAATGCGTCCGAAGCGTTTCTGCTCGACGGCGCGCTTCAAGAGTTGCAAGGTGGCATTGCGTCGGTTTTGCTTGACGACGAACAGACGCACGCCCGCTTTGTCGCAGGCAGTCACCATCTCGAGTCCATCCCGCCAACGGGTTGCCATCGGTTTCTCCGTCATGACATGACGGCCGGACTCCGCTACCAGAATGGCCTGCGAGGAATGCAGTCCGCTTGGAGTGGCAAGCACGACGCAATCCGCTGAGGTTTTCTCCAGCATGTCTTCAATTTTGCGATGCCCCGTGGCGCCTGTCTCTTCCACGGCGCGTGCAAGCGCATCGGGGTCGACGTCACAGACATCCACAAGTTCACACCGTGCCTCATGTTGGCGGATGGAGGCAAAATGGTTTTTTGCAATGCGCCCGCAACCTACGAGGGCGAACCGAATCTTGCGATCGGTTATGGGATGTATCAGATACATGGGAGTCGCTAAACGAGAGGTGAGATACTGAGAAAATCCGGTTTTACAGCCGCCACAGTCTTATTCCCCGTGACTGTATGGTTTCTGCCGGATAAGCCGATTTGATATCCATGAACACGCCTTCGGGTTTCAGGCTGTTCAGCAATGCATCCAGGGACATGGAGAGATATTGCCGGTGCGATACGGCAGCAATGACGACATCGGCCACGGGCAGCGCCTCCCACGGCGTCAAGGCTAGTCCATATTCGTGTTCGGCTTCTTCGGCCTTCGCGAGCGGGTCGTGAACGAACACTTCGCAGCCGTAGTCCCGAAGCTCCTGAATGAGATCAGCAACCTTGGAATTGCGCAGGTCGGAACAGTTTTCCTTGAAGGTCAGACCAAGGACGTTGATTTTTGCGCCCTTGACGGAAATGCCGGCGCGAATCATCTGCTTGACGGCCTGCTGGGCGATCCAGGCGGCCATGCCGTCGTTGATGCGCCGCCCCGCCAGAATGACCTGCGGGTGATAGCCCAGTTGTTCGGCCTTGTGGGTCAGGTAGTAAGGATCGACGCCGATGCAGTGACCTCCGACGAGTCCGGGACGAAACGGCAGGAAGTTCCATTTGGTTCCGGCAGCTTCCAGAACTTCCAGAGTGTCGATGCCGATTTTGTCGAAAATGATCGACAGCTCATTGACCAAGGCGATGTTGAGGTCGCGCTGGGTGTTTTCGATGACCTTTGCCGCTTCCGCCACCTTGATGGAACTGGCGGGACAAACGCCCGCCGTGATGACGGAAGCGTAGAGCGCGCGAACGGTCTCGAGCGTTGCGGGATCGTCGCCGGAGACAACCTTGACGATTTTGGTGACGGTGCGTTCCTTGTCGCCGGGATTGACGCGCTCGGGGCTGTAGCCGACGTGAAAATCCTTGCGCCATTTCAGGCCGGAGGCTTTTTCGAGGATGGGAATACAGACTTCTTCCGTCGCGCCCGGGTAAACGGTGGATTCATACACGACGATTGCGCCCGGTTTCATGTGTCGCCCAGTGATTTCGCTTGCGCCGACAAGCGGGCTGAAGTCCGGAATGCGGGCATCATCTACCGGGGTAGGAACGGTAATCACGATGATGTCGGCCTCGAACAACCGGGCGGGATCTGTACCCACCGTCAGCAAGCGGGCCGCTTTCAGGTCGTCGCTTGCAATTTCGCCAGTGGGATCATGAAAGTTTCTGTAATGGGCGATTTTTTCTTCGGAAAGATCGTAACCAATGGTTTTGTATATTTTGCCGAATTCGACGGCCATCGGGAGGCCGACATACCCAAGCCCCACAACGGCAATAACGGTATCTTGCGGCAAGGCCGGGCATCCATCAGAAGTGACACTCATCTTTTTTAATCCATTCGTCAGGCAGGCTACCGCCCTACCGTGACACGTTCAGCAAGCGCGACCAAGGGAAAGACCAAAAACGCCCGAACCGGAAAGCCTTACGGCAACTACCCGGCAGGCGGGGCAATACAGGCGCGCTATGGTATGTCATTGTCGGCTTGAAAACAATGTCCGGGCACGCTTGTTCTGCCCTTGAAACACGCCTTCTCCCGCCGGAGCGGGAGAAGATGAAAATATGCCAAAATCGTAACGCCGCACTATGCGCGCCCAGCCATCAGGGTTTGCTTTCCGCCACCTGCAACCCCTTGAGCTTATTGAGCGCCTGGGAGAGCTGATAGTCGTTCTGTCCGCCCAGTTCAAAGGGTTTGAGGGGAGCAGCGGCAGGTTTGGCGGGGTCGGTGCGCGCCTTGTTTTCGGCATCGGGATCGAGATCGTTGCCGAGATGCCTCTGGAGATCGGTTTCGCGCAGACGCTTGACCGAACCGCCTTCCGCAGACTCTTCGACGACGATGTCGGGATCAATGCCCTTGGCCTGGATCGAACGGCCAGCCGGGGTGTAGTAGCGCGCCGTGGTGAGCTTGATTGCAGCGTTATTGGAAAGCGGGAGGGTGGTTTGTACCGATCCTTTGCCAAAGGTGCGCGTTCCCATGATGGTTGCGCGTTTGTGATCCTGGAGCGCGCCAGCGACGATCTCGGAGGCCGAGGCAGAGCCGCCGTTGACCAGTACGACCATCGGCACTTCGCGCGCCCAAAGGGGCAGCGCGCGCAGAAAGTCGCCGCTGCTGCCTAGCACGTAATCATTTGGCGTGGCACGGTATTCACGTTGAGCGCCCGGGGTGCGCCCGCGGGTCGACACGACCGTCGCTCCTTCCGGAATGAAGGCGGCGGTGACGCCAATCGCGCTGTTGAGCAGTCCACCCGGGTCGCCGCGCAGATCGAGTATCAGCCCTCTGGGTTTTCCATCCTTGCCCAGCTTGCCAAGGTGTTCGACTACCGATCTGACGGTGTTTTCCTGAAATTGGGCCACGCGCAGATAGCCATAGCCGGGTTCGACTGTTTTGGATTTGACGCTCTGTACCTTGATGACTTCGCGTGTCAGGGTCACGACGATCGGCTTCGATTCTCCCCTGCGCGCCAGCGTCAGGGTGATTTTGGTCAAAGGTTTGCCACGCATGCGTTTGACCGCTTCATCAATGGGCATGCCCTTGGCAAGGGTGTCGTCGATCTTGACGATCAGGTCGCCCGCCTTGATGCCAGCGCGGAAAGCAGGCGAATCTTCGATCGGGGAGACGACCTTGACGAAACCGTCTTCCATGCCGACTTCGAGACCCAGACCACCGAATTCGCCCTGGATGCCGTCCTGGAGTTCTTTCAGCGCCTCAGCATCGAGATAGGCTGAATGCGGATCGAGGCCGCTCAACATGCCGGAGATGGCCTGCGTGATCAGTTTTTTGTCTTCGACCGGTTCAACGTAGTCGCGCTTGACGACGCTGAACACTTCGGCAAAAGCGCGCATGTCTTCGACCGGCAGGGGCTGCTGTGGCCCAAGCCTGTTGGCATTGGCGGGAAAATTCAGACTGAGCATGATGCCGGTAACGACGCCAACCAGCACCAGGCCAGTCTGTTTCAGTTTGCTGTTGGGCATGGGGTCTCCAATAAAAATCCACGAGTCATCTCAGCCTCACCCATTGCATTGGGTCAATGGCCTGTCCCTTGTGGCGAATTTCGAAGTATAGGCCGGATTCTGACTCCGATCCGCTTGCGCCGACGCTGGCAATTGCCTCACCTGTGCGCACGCTGCTACCGGCTTCTTTGTAGAGGGCGTCATTATTACCGTATATGGACAGGTAGCCGCCGCCGTGATCGAGGATCAGCAGATTGCCATAACCGCGCAGCCAGTCCGAGTAGACGACTGCGCCGCTACTGACGGCCCGTACTTCGGCCCCGCGGGCGGCGCGAATGAAAACGCCTCGCCAGGTCGTGCCTTGTCCGGCGCGCGGAGCGCCGAACCTGCCAAGGAGTTCACCGGCAACCGGAAAATTCAGCTTGCCGCGTAACTGGGCAAAACCCGTGTCGACCGATGTCGGCTCGGGAACTTCCCGAACTTTGCCGACGACCGGTTCGGCCTCTCTTTTTGTGGCTGAAAACTGTTCGGCCCCTCTGTCCGCCAGATTGTTTTGCCGCGCCCGCCCCCGAGCAGTCGCACGCTCACGCTCACGCTCACGTTCGCGTCTTGCGGCCGCGGCGCGCGCTTCGGCTTCGGCGGCCCGCTTGACCAGCGTGTTGACCACCTGGGTCAAACGCTCTTCGTCGGCCTTGAGCGCATTCATCCGCTCTCGTTGCGTTTTCAGCGTCGTCTCGATCTTTTCGAGGGTTTCGCGGCGGTTCGAGTGCGTTTCTTCCAGTTTTTCCTGACGCTTGCGCCGGTCTTCTTCGAGACGGGTCAGGGTTGCCCGGCGGGTGCTGACCCGTTGGGCGTGTTCGGCCTTGAGTTGCAGGTCGGCTCTCAAATCTTCGATCAGTTTGAGGCGGGTGCGGCCAAGGCGTTCGAGATAATAGGCGTCGCGCACGAACTGGTTGGGGTCGCGCGCCGCCAGCAGGGAGGCGATGTCGTTGGCCGCGCCATATATGTAGTTTCGGCGCAACCACTCGGCCAGTTCGTTCTGACGGGCGGCAATGCGTTCTTCGAGCGTTCTCTGTTCGGTTTCGAGTTCATTGAGCTGACGACTGGCTTCGGCGCGCTCGGAGACGGTCTGACGCAGGGCGCGCGTGGCTTTCGAGACTTCGCGCTCGACCTCTGCCACGGCGCTGGTCGCTTCGGTTTTCTGGGCCTCGGTCTTTTCCAGGTCCCGCTTCAAATCTCCAAGGCGACGCTCGATGTCCTTGAGTTCGGAACGCCTGGCGTGGATCTCGCCCTTGCCCGCCCCGCCCTCCGTCCCGGCGCCCCGCCTGCCTGTCGCCCTGGCAGCCTTGCCCGGCTCGGTTCTGGAGGTTTTGCCTGACGCGCTCGTTGCCCCAGTGGCCTTGTTCGGCGCTTTCGTTGTCCTGGCGGCCGGTGCGCTCGTTGCTCTGGCAGTTTTGCTTGAAGAACCGCTTGGCGGCTTGGCATAAAGCGGCTCAAGCAGCCCCATCCCGGCCCATATCGCCAGTGCACAGATCAGCGCGCGTCGAGCGGAGAAAGCGCTCACCCCCCGGCCTTGCCCTGATTGACCACAGCAGCCTGGGCGCTACGGATGGTGTCTTCGTCGGCGAGGTAATAGCTCTTGAGCGGACGCAGGCTGGCATCCAGTTCATAGATCAGCGGTTGCGCGGTTGGAATGTTGAGTCCGACGATGTCCGTTTCGCTGATGCCGTCGAGATACTTGATGAGCGCGCGCAGGCTGTTGCCGTGCGCGGCAATCAGGACGCGCCGACCGGCAAGGATTTGCGGCGCAATCACGGTTTCCCAGTACGGCACGACGCGCGCCACGGTGTCGCGCAGGCATTCCGTGCGCGGAAACGCCGACTTGGGCAACAGGGCATAACGGGGATCGTCGTCGGCAAGCCGGGGATCCCCCTCTTCCAGCGGCTCGGGCGGAATGTCGTAGGAGCGCCGCCAGATCAGCACCTGCTCGTCGCCATACCGGGCAGCCGTTTCGGCCTTGTTCAGCCCTTGCAGGCTGCCGTAGTGGCGCTCGTTCAGCCGCCACGAGTGTTCGACCGGCAACCAGAGGGCATCGAGTTCTTCGAGCACGATGTTGAGCGTCTTGTTGGCCCGTTTGAGCACCGAAGTAAACGCCAGGTCGAAACAGTAGCCTTCGCGTCTGAGCAACTGCCCGGCGGCATGCGCTTCCGCGATGCCCTGCTCGGTCAAGTCGACATCCGTCCAGCCGGTGAAGCGGTTTTCTTTGTTCCAGGTAGATTCGCCGTGGCGAAGCAGCACAATCTTGAACATGAGGCAGTCGTCCGGGTAAGGAAGTTGAAGAGGTCAGAAACGTTCGATATATCTTATACTAACGGTTTTCGCGCTGCTTCGTCGCCCCGGGAATGAGGCTTTTGTAGCGCGAAGTTTGGCATCGAAGGCGGGAATGAAGCCTGAAAGGGGTCAGGCGCACCGTATCCCGCATTCTCAATCAATATAATCTCGGAGCATATCTTACGTGGAGTTTCTGCAACAAAACCTGCTTTGGGTCGCCCTGGCCGTGGCCTCCGGCGCATGGCTGCTGATCGAGTTCATCCGCCAGCAGCGCGACAAGAGCCAGCTCACGCCCATCGAGGCCACCCTGCTCATCAACCGCGAAGACGCCGTGGCGCTCGATGTGCGCGGACAGGGCGATTTTGAAAAGGGCCATTTGCCCAACGCTCGTCACCTGCCGTTGTCCGATCTCGAACGTCGCAGCACGGAGCTCGAAAAATTCCGCGTCCGTCCGCTCATCCTTTATTGCAACAGCGGAACGACCTCGGCCAAGGGCATTGCCGCGCTGAAGAAAGCGGGATTCGAGAAACTCTACAACCTGCGCGGCGGGCTGTACGAGTGGGAAAAAGCCGGATATCCGATTACCCGCAAGAAAAAATGAGCAGCCGCCATGACCATGCCGCCCGTAAAGATGTACACGACTGCTGTTTGCCCGTACTGCCAGCGCGCCGAGCAGCTCTTGCGCGCGCGCGGGGTGGTCGAGATTGAAAAAATCCGCGTCGATCTCGACTCCGCCCGCCGTGACGAGATGATGCAAATCACCGGCCGTCGCACGGTTCCCCAGATTTTTATCGGTGATCATCATGTCGGCGGTTACGATGATCTCCACGCCCTCGACAGCGAAGGACGTCTGACCGTCCTGCTCGACAACGGGCAAAACGCCTGAATTCCGCCCACCCTTTTTCATCCCGTTCAACCAACCACAGGACATCATCATGACCGACAACACTCAAGGCGCCGACAATCCTCCCGTCTTCGCAATCGAAAAAATCTACGTCAAGGATCTTTCGCTCGAAGTTCCCAACGCGCCGCAAATCTTTCTTGCCCGCGAAGCCCCGCAGGTCAACGTTCAACTCCGCACCGAAGGCGGCCCGATCGAAGCCGGCATCTTTGAGGTCAAGCTCACCATCACCGTTGAAGCCACCCTGAGCGACAAGCGCGCCTTTTTCCTGGTCGAAGTCACCCAGGCCGGCATTTTCCGCATTCAGAACGCGCCTGAAGAGGAACTCGAACTGATCCTGGGGATCGGTTGCCCGAACATCATCTTCCCCTATGCGCGCGAAACGATCTCGGACGCCGTGACCCGTGCGGGCTTTCAGCCCGTGCTGCTCGCCCCGGTCAACTTTGAAGCCCTTTTCCAGCAAACGCGTCAGAATGCTGGCGCGAACGCACCGGTGCAGTAACCCGCGTTGCAGTCCTCAAAAGGAGGAAACGCCATGATTCGCCCCGCTATCCTCGCCACCGTACTGGCCGTGCTGGCCGGTTCGGCCCAGGCCATCGACTATGCTTCCGTCACCCGGAACGCGATTCTTTTCGAGACTTCCTCCCTGCAAGCCAGGAAGCTCGCCATCATCCGTCCCGGCACGCCGGTGGAAATCGTGGTGACGAGTCCTGACCTGCAATGGGTGAAAGTGCGCGATCCTTCGGGCGCCTTGTCGTGGATCGAAGGCAATGCGCTCGGCAAACAGCGCACTGTTCTCGTCACCGCCGAACAGGCGGCGGTGCGGCGCGAGGCGAACGAGCGTTCTCCGGCGGTTTTCGAAGTCGTCCGCGATGTCGTGCTCGAATTCGTTTCCGTCCATCCGGGCGGATGGGTCAAGGTGCAACACGCCAGCGGCAGCAGCGGTTTTCTGCGTTCTACTGAGGTATGGGGACTTTGAACCAGCGAGTACGTATCGCCGTTTTCGGGGCGGGTGCATGGGGCACGGCGCTGGCGCAGGCGTTTTCTGCCACGCATGAAGTCTGCCTGTGGGGACGCGAAGCCGACAACATCGAGATGATGCGCCGCAAGCGGGAAAACAAACTCTTCCTGCCCAGAGTCGTCTTGCGACCCGAACTGGAATTCAGCGCCGATTTCGATCAGGCCGCCCAGGGCGCGGATCTGCATCTCGTGGCGACGCCGCTGGCCGGGCTGCGCGAAACCGTGCGCGCCCTGCGCAACCTTCAGCAGCCTTCCTCCCCTGCCACGCCCCTCATCTGGGCCTGCAAAGGGCTGGAAGCCGGCAGCGGCAAGTTGCCGCACGAGATCATTGGCGAGGAAATGGGCAAGGATGCCGCCTGCGGCGTACTCACCGGCCCCAGTTTCGCCGCCGAAGTCGCCCGCGGACTACCGACCGCCATCACGTTGGCCTCGAACGATCCCAGCTTTGCCGCTGACTGGATGCGCAAGCTGCATCAGCCAAGATTCCGGATCTACGCCAACGACGACGTCATCGGTTGCGAAATCGGCGGCGCAGTCAAAAACGTCATCGCCATCGCCGCCGGAATAGCCGATGGCATGGGGTACGGTTTCAACGCGCGCGCCGCAATCATCACGCGCGGGCTGGCCGAAATTTCCCGGCTTGCAAGCGCGCTCGGCGGACGCTCCGAAACCCTGATGGGGCTGGCCGGCATGGGGGATCTCATTCTCACCTGCACCGGCGATCTTTCCCGCAATCGCCAGGTCGGGCTGGCGCTCGCCGCCGGGAAAACCCTCTCCGACATTCTTGCCGAACTGGGTCATGTGGCCGAGGGCGTCCCCACCGCGCGCGAAGTCGTCCAACTCAGCCGCCGTCTCGGCGTAAGCATGCCGATCTGTTCCAGCGTAGACACGCTACTGCATGACGACATCAACGTTCACGAGACGGTGAGGCAACTGCTGGCGCGCGACCCGAAGCAGGAGTGGGGATACTACTGAGCACCCTTCTTCACTCCGCTCCCGAAAACCCGTTCTGCCGCCAACCCTCGTACACCACCAACGCCACGGCGTTCGACAGGTTGATGCTGCGGTTGCCGGGGCGCATCGGAATACGCAGCCGTTGTGAGGGCGGCAGTTCTTTCAGTATTGCGTCCGGCAGGCCACGGGTCTCGGGGCCGAAGAGCAACACGTCGCCCTCGGCGTAAGCCACATGGTCGTAGCGTTCGCCGCCGCGCGTACTCAGCGCGAACATTCTCCGCCCGGCGAATTGCGCCCGGCACGCGGCCCAGTCCGGGTGCACGGTTACATGGGCGAGATCGTGGTAATCCAGCCCCGCGCGCCGTAACTGCCGGTCGGAGAGATCGAAACCGAGCGGCTCCACGAGATGAAGCCGCGCCCCGCCATTGGCGGTGAGGCGGATGACGTTGCCTGTGTTGGGCGGTATCTCCGGCTCGAAAAGGATGACGTCGAACATTCCGGGATTTTACCGGTTATGAAACTGGCCAGAGTGCCGCCGTGGAGCTGAAAGACTCTCCTGAATCGTATCCAGGGACAGTCGCCCAGCAGCGCTGAGGGTTTAGACTGTGCGTAGCGAGCATCAAGACGCGGTAGGTGAGACCGAGAACACAGATCGGCGCTACCGTGATTGAATTAGAGGGAGAATCGTGAAAACGGATTTGCAACTGTTCGATGGTCAAAGCGTCCGAACCGCGTGGGATACCGACACTGAGACATGGTATTTTTCGGTGGTCGATGTCGTGCAGGTTTTGACTGACAGCATCAACCCAACGGACTACCTGAAAAAACTGAGAAAACGCGACCCGCTTCTCGGTGAGTACCTGGGGACAAACTGTCCCCAGGTAGCCATGTTGACCTCCACGGGCAAACGCCGCAAAACACTGGCGGGTACTGCAGAGCATGTCCTGCGACTGATCCAGTCCATCCCCAGCAAGAAAGCGGAACCGTTCAAATTGTGGCTTGCAAAAGTCGGGGGCGAACGTATCGACGAATCATTCGACCCTGAAATTTCCATTGACCGTGCCATTCAGAATTACCGGCAACTCGGTTACTCGGAGAACTGGATCAACCAGCGGATCAAATCCATTGAAGTTCGCAAGGCACTCACGGACGAATGGAGGCGCGGCGGCGTCAAGGAAGGCGCAGAGTATGCGTTGCTCACTGATTTAATGAGCCGCGTCTGGAGCGGCATGACGACTCGGCAGTACAAACAGCACAAAGAACTAACAAAAGAAAACTTGCGGGACAACATGACCAATGTTGAACTGGTGCTCAACATGCTAGCCGAGGTTTCCGCGACTGACATCTCAACCAGACGCAACCCGGAGGGGTTGGTTCAAAACGCTGTTGTCGCGCGGGAGGGAGCCGAAGTAGCCGCCGATGCGCGCCGATCCCTTGAGGCTCGCACCGGACAGAGCGCTATTACCTCCCTGAACGCGGCAGCGTTGGGGACACGCCAAATCGCAACGCGCCCGGAAAGGAAAGAACAGCAGAAAATACCAAGCAAAAAGACAGATGAGCCGGATTGAAAACTCATTCCCTATAACCCCATACTTGTCTTGATGATGTCGACAAGACTGGCGTACATGGTGTTGATACCGGCCAGATCTTCCTTGAACTTGGCCACGGTGGCGCTTTGTTCGTGCACCAGTTCATCGGTTGCTTTGGTCGCAACGGTGTTCTTGGCAGCAAAATCCTGGATAGTTTTCAGTTTCAGTTCCACCTGCTTTGCAAAATTTTTGCTGTCCTCCGCCAATCTGCGCACTTCGTCGGCCACCACCGCGAATCCCCGTCCCTGCTCTCCGGCCCGTGCGGCTTCGATGGCCGCGTTGAGCGCGAGCAGATTGGTCTGAAAAGCGATATTCTGAATCGCCGAGATAATCGACACTGTTTCGGTCACACTCTTCTCGGATTCCACTGAAAAATGCAGGTTCGACACCTGGGCTTTGGAGATGCTGGCTGTCGTGGTCGAAATCGACTCTATTTGCTGAGTCATGCTTGCTATTGCCTGCGAAAACTCAACAATCTGCGCGTCCAGTTGTTCTTTCTGGGAAATATCCTCCACCGATCCGATCACTCTGATCGGATTTCCAGCTTTATCACGCAGGGTTGCGCCATCTGCCTTGAGCCAAATGTATTCACCTGTTTTTCGTTTGACACGATAAACGATGTTATAGGGTGTACGGCCAGTCTTATCCGAAAGATGCGCGGCAAACGCTGTCAACGTTTTTTCTTTATCATCAGGATGAAGCCGGTCGCTCCAACTATGCAAAACATTAGGAAAATCCTGCTCACTGATGAAACCAAGCTTCTCTCTGAATTCAGGCGACCACCAAAATTCATTATTTTCACCCGTCGGGTCCTTAGGGTCTACTTTCATATCCCATAAGGCAATATCAATACTTTTTTGTAACAGACTCAACCGTGAAGCATTCGTTTCTCTTTCGAATTCGATCTGCTTCTGCTCGGTTATATCTTGTATCGCGCCCGCGACTCTTACAGCATAACCCTCGCTATCACGCACTGTTTCGCCAAATGCGTGAAAATACGCATACTCATTATTTTTCTTGAGCAGCCGGTATTGAATATCGAAGGGCGTTTTGCCGGTACGGTCCAACAGATGCTTCGCAAAACTATCCAGCGCCCTTTCCTTGTCTTCCGGGTGCAATTTGTCACTCCAACTGCAAAGCACATTGGGAAAATCAACCTCATTTGAGTATCCAAGCAGACGCCTGAATTCGTCAGACCAGTTAAAAGTGTTCGCCGGATTGATCGGGTCGCCTTTCACAACCCGCATATCCCATAAGCCCATCCTTGAGATTTTCACAACCATGTTCAGCTTGACCAGCTCAAACTCGTCCTGTTCGGAGGCGACAGGAATCATCTCATCCATCGCGGGCTTTTTCTTGAATAACATTGTCGTCACTCCTTGCGTCCTGAATTCTGCAACCTTCCAGTAGTTGTTTCCGCCACGAAAATCGAAACCTCAAACCGCAAACTGCTCCACAAGCTTGCGCATCCGCTCGGTCAGGGTATGCAGATTATTTGCGGTACGGCTGGTTTCAGAGGCTTGGGCGATGTTCTGGTCGGTCATTTGCGCCACCTGTCCGATGTGTCTTGCCATTTCTTTCATGGCGCCCTGCTGGTCGCCGGTGGAATTGAAGATGTCGCCGACCGTCGTCAGCATATGCGTCATCTGCTGATTGATTTCCTGTAAGGCATCTTTCGCCTCCTCGACGTATTTGACGCCGTTTTCCACCTGCTCCGCGCCCGTGCGCATGCCGGAGACGGCTTTTTCCGTTTCCGCCTGCACAGCGGCAATCATCTGGCTGACTTCTTCCGCTGCCTTGGCGCAACGCTCGGCGAGTTTACGCACTTCGTCGGCGACCACCGCGAATCCCCGTCCCTGCTCCCCGGCTCGTGCAGCTTCGATGGCCGCGTTGAGCGCGAGCAGATTGGTTTGCTCGGCGATGCCCCGGATCACACAGGTGATTCTGGAAATTTCCCTGGATTGCTCGCCCAGCCGCTCCACCTGCACGGCGGAGTCTTTTACCGTCCCGGCCAGTTGCAGGATGGTTGCGCAAGCCTGATCGGCCAGCAGACTTCCTTTATCCGACACCTTCGTTGCTTCATCCGCCGCTTCCTTCGTCCGCTCCGCACTGGCGGCAACTTTCCCGATGGAGACGGTGTTCTGTTCGATCCCGGTTGTGGCGGCAGCCGTGGCGTCGCTTTGCGCCTGCGCCGATTTGTTCAGCATCACCACGCTCTGCGCGACTTCCGAAGCGGAATTGGTCACGGCCATTGCAACGTCGTCGATGCCTTGCAGGGTGAACCGGATCCACGAGACCACCTGATTGGACTGCCGGGCAATGTTGCCTACGGTATCGCTGCGCTCTACGGGCATGCCCGCACGCATATCGCCACTGCTCAAAATGCGCCCAAGAAAATCATCCGTCTTTCTCAAGTCCCCCATCAAACCTGCGCGGAAGAAGAACAGGAACCAGAATGCCAGCGCCACACACGCGCCTCCCAGGATGTGCATCAAAGAAGGCGGGAAAAACATGGGGTTGAGAGCATGCGCAAGCAGCAGGCTTCCTATGATGAGCATCGACAGCCCGATCACGCCAGTCTGCTGCGCGTCGCTCGTTATCCAGCAGAGAAAGGCGGATTTCAGATTGCGTGCAGGCGCGACCAGCCCGTGAAGGATGCGTATCGACTTGTCGCCCTGGCGCATGCGTTCGTAGATCGCCTCCGCCGCCGCGATTTCTTCACGAGTGGGGCGCCCACGAACCGACTGATAGCCGACGATCCGACCGTTTTCCCGCACGGGAGAGGCATTGGCAATGACCCAGTAGAAGCCGCCGTCCTTGCGACGGTTCTTCACCAAACCCCGCCAGGGCAACCCGGCCTTGAGGTCGCGCCACATGTCTTCAAAGGCTTCCGGCGGCATGTCAGGATGACGCACCAGACTGTGCGGCTGTCCGATCATCTCGTCAGCGCAATAGGCGCTGATCTCGGCGAAGGCGGCATTGACCTCAACGATCCGCCCGTCCAAATCCGTCCGGGAATAGATGAACTCCCCTTCCGGCAACTGGGTTTCAACGTTCGTGACAGGCTGGTTCAATTTCATTTTTCGGCTCTTTGTCACTCTTAGTGATCAACATTTTCATGTTTTGTCAATTAGCGATACTACGTAGACAAAAATCGGACGTAAGTGCAAAACTCACGCTGATGCATGAATGCGTTGCAGCCTGATCTGGAACCCTATTTATTCGGTAAGCAAACGGTAGAGCGTCATCAACATGCCCGCCGTCGCGCCCCAGATGAAGTAGTCGCCATAGGGCATGGCGTGGAAACGGCGCGTCTGGCCGTAGACCTGGATGTCGTGTTGCTGGTGATTGGCGGGATCGAGAAAATGCGCAAGCGGTACTTCAAACGCTTCGGCAACCTCGAAACTGTCGAGTTTCAGCTTGACCGGCGGATGCAGGAGTCCCACCACAGGGGTGACGCGAAAGCCGGTTCCGGTCAGGTAATCCGGTAGCCGCCCGATGAGTTCGATCCGTTCCGGCGCGAGACCGATTTCTTCTTCCGCCTCGCGCACTGCGGTTTCCTCGGCAGAGGAGTCGCCCTCCTCCATGCCGCCGCCGGGAAAGCTGATCTGTCCCGGATGATGGTGGAGATGATCGGTACGCCGGGTAAAGAGCACGGTGAGGCTGTTTTTACGGTGCTCGTGCAGCACCAGCGGCACAAGTACCGCCGCCGGGCGGGGCTGCGCGCCCCCTGCGCCAGGCCAGTCCCCAACGGCGGGACCGGGCGCGGCGCCAGGCTGCCCCGTTCCCGGCCACGATCCTGATTCGATCCGCGCCAACCGCCGTCGCAGCCTGTCCACGATTTCATGCGCTTCGCTCACCTCGCACACATCCTTCGCTAGAGTTTCTTCTTCAGACGCATCAACTTGCCGTCACGCCGCATTTCCATCCGTTCGAGTATGTTCATTCCGAGCAACACCTGGGGCATGTCGGCCTGCATCACCACCGCGTCAATATTATCGAAACGCAAGCTTCCTATCTTCAGCGATTTCAGCGTCACCCGCCAGGCGCTGACCACTCCGCCCGCCGTATTGGCCCTGCCCATCTGTTCATCATTCAGATCGAGCCCCAGGTTCTGTGCGGTCGAGCGTCCGATGGCAACAACCGATGCGCCTGTATCAACAAGAAAATGGACGCCACGCCCATTGATTTCTCCATCGACCAGGAAATGCCCCGAGCCATCCGATTCGATCGTGATTTCCACGCCGCGCGCCAGTATCTTCCGGGCCTCTTCGCCGGTGAGCGCGCCCGCGCCCGCCTTGCCTGCATCGTCGCGCCGCACGACCCGCTCCCCCAGGCGCAGGGTTTGACGCCTCCCTTCCAGTTCGATGATTGCCGTATTGCCTTCGAGCGAAAGCAGACGCACCCCATCGGGCGTGCTTTTTCCCACCGCCAGCAGTTGTGGCGGCCCGTTATCGACGACGAGAACGGCGCGGCCTCCCACGATGCCCGACAAAGCCAGTTCGGTCGCGCGCGCGCCATCCATCGGCGCAATAGCCGCCAACCCAGCCAATAAAACGCTCACCCGCATCAATCTCTCCCGTTGTCCGGATTCATCGTCATGGATGAACGCTATCGTTTCAAACACCCTTGACGTCAGCCCGAAACGTCACAACACTGTCCAGCGTACATTCGGACGTGAGAACTGATATGACTTTTTCCACGAAACTGTCCGCGCGTCTTTCCCGTTCAACGCATCATGACGCGGGCGGATTCACTCTGGTCGAATTGCTCATCGTGATCACGATCGCTGCCATCCTCGCAGCCATCGCGGTTCCCTCGTTCAGAACCATCAGCCGCAACATGGCGGTTCGCGGCGCAACCAATGAACTCGTCGCGGGCATCCAGTTTGCGCGTTCCGAAGCGATTCGCACCAACCAGACGGTTTCGCTGACGCTCACCGGCCGTACCTGGCAGGTTTTCGTCGACGCCAACGGCAACGATATACGCGACAACAACGAAGCCCTGTTGCGCGAAGGCGCCTATTCCGACCTGATCAACGCCCAGGGCGCGCCATTATCGTTCGGGTTTACCCCTACCGGCATGATCGCCTCGGCCGCCGGATTCCCGGCGGAGATCCTCCTGGCGACCAATGATGTCCCGCCTGTCCAGCGCCGGGTATTGTTTCCGTCGCGAGCCGCCTCCCCCGTGATCCAGTCCAACTGGGCAGCGCCTCCCCCGTGATTCAGAGCAACTGCTCGTAAAGAGCTGTCACGCATCCAGGTCAGTAAATGTCCGGACTCAGGCAAAAGTAACGACTTGAGAAACCGCCTCACGGTTATTCTTCGAGCGTCACTGGCTGCGCCCATGCCGCCAGACATTCGATAAAAGCAATCTCGTCGCTCAAGGAGGTCACATCATGAGGATCTCGCTTCCCCATAAATACCGCCTGATCGCGGGCATCACGGCAACAATACTTTCACTCGGATGCGGTATTTCGATGGCTGCGCCCGCGTCTTCGACGCCTTCCCAGGCCGGAAAGGATTCACAAGGATCACAGGGTTCTCAGGGGTCACAGGATTCACAAGGAGCGCAGGATTCGAAGAAATCCGGCACGAAAACCCCAACGGGCTCCAACACGCCACTGCCTTCGCCGCCGCGCCCCCTCAGGTAAATAAATATCGTCGTTGCAGTTTCCGCGATCAATGCCCGTCGCAATGGCCTGTCATTACAGCAGGGCCATGCCGGGATGATGCAAAAAAGGAAAGAATCATGAAAACATCCATTCATTACCGCCATTCGTCCAGACAACTGACAATCCGAATGCGATTTCTGACCCATGCCGTTGCAATGGCGACTTTGATTTATAGTGGAAGCATACTGGCTCAAACAAATATTTCAACAGTGCCTTTTCCTTCCGTACCGTTAGTAAACGCCACGGCTGCTCCGGCCAATCTTCTCTATATCCATGACGATTCCAATTCAATGTATTGGTCGTTCATGCCGGATGAGATACACTGGCAAAGCAGTGATTCTCCGGATGGATATAATTATGAATTTTACAATGTTCCGTTCGAATTCTATCGGTCGCCAAATTTCAACAAGCTGTACTATAACCCTGATGTTCAATATGTTCCGCCACCCGCTCCTCCAGGCGTTGCCGTTACTGGAGCGGACGGGAAGCCCGTCACCGACGGAACTTTGGGTAACGCGCAATTCACTAGCGCCTGGTTTAACGGCTACGATCTGGCAACCCGAAATCAGACCACGAATTATTTTTCGTACACGGTTGCCACGCCCCTGAACACCGGAGGCACGGTTCCCCGCAGGGTCAATCTGGCAACGGGGTTTGTCCAGACTGACTATACAAGCAGGATATTCGGCGGCAATTACGCCTACCCGATCAAAGGCGTGAGAAGAGGAACCCGCGCAGTGACGTGTTCGTCGCCTACCAACTGCGCATTTACTACTGTAGGCACAGATAGGTATTGCTATTGGGAGGACTGGGCTACTGGTCAGTGTGGCACTGGCGAGTTTCTTCCTATGAACCCCGAGGCAGCGCATTATTACAAATGTCCGCCAAACGCCTGGGCTACATATCCCAACCCTACTGGGCCGGCATCCCGGTTCAATCTTGGGCTGTGTACAAAAGTTGTCATTACGACCGAGGCAGAGAAACAGAATTTTGCCAACTGGTATTCCTATTACCGCACGCGCAATTATGCATCCAAGGCGGGTATTGGCCGGGCTTTCGAGAAACTCGATTCCAGCATTCGCGTGGGCTGGGGACTCATCAACAAGCGGGATCTTTCGTCCGTAGATGGAAAGAACGTCAACACCCTCATGCAGGGCGTACGGCAATTCGATCAGGCGCGAAAAGTAGCGTTCCTCGACTGGCTGTACAAAATCCAACCCGCAGGCATGAACAATCCGTCCGTTTTCGCCAGCCAGCTCACCGCCGATGTCAACAAGAATTACGGCGGGGCCACGCCGCTCAGGAAGGCGCTGGATAGCGCCGGGCAGTATTACGACAGATCGAACGCTTCCGACAGCCTGGGACCCTGGGCAGACAATCCTGCTGCCCCCAAAGAACCCAAATTGGAAACAGCCGCCGCATGCCGCCAGAGCTTTACCATTCTGATGACGGACGGTTATTGGAACAGCGATGCCGGAAGCATCACAGGCAATGCAGACGGCAGCGCCCCCTTTCCGTTCAAGGACAATCATGCCGGCACGCTGGCAGATGCCGCCTGGTATTACTGGAACAAAAAACTCGTCCCCGACTCGATCGAGAGCAACGTTCCCAAGACTCCGGCCCCCGATGCGCCAAACAAGTTCCGGGATAATGCCGAACATCAGCACATGACAACCTTCACTATCGGCCTGGGGGTAGCGGGCTCTATCGACAAGGATAAGGCTCTCAGGGCCATCCATGACACTTCGGTCGGAAGCTTTACCTGGCCCAATCCCCTTTCCGGCATCGCAACTTTCGAGAAGATCGACGATCTGCTGCACGCCGCCGTGAATGGTCACGGAGATTTTTTCTCGGCCAGCAACCCCGACGAATTCGTTCATGGCATGTCGGCCATCATCAATACCATCAACGCCTCGCAAAAAACCTCCTCCGGCAACATGGACGCCAATACGCCCCTGATCACGCCACTTGAGACCGATGTCTATCTCTACAAAACGTACTTCAAACCCAACGACTGGAGAGGGGAACTCATCGCCCAGAAATTCGATGCAAACACCGGGTTTGAAAACGAAGTCTGGCTTGCTTCGGAGCAGATGCCTGCGCCCGTGGCGCGGAAGATATACACCCTCAACAGCAATGGCAGTGGCATTTACTTTGAATGGAGCGCCCTGAGCAACACGCTTCAAAGCGCCCTGAAAGGGCCGGGCCAGTTGCTCAAAGGCCAGGAAGTCCTGGATTACGTCCGGGGAAGCAGCGAGAAGGAAGGGCTCAATTCCGGCCAGTTCCGTATCCGTTACCGCTTCGCCCCAAACCGCGCCCCGCTTGGTCCAAGCCCGCACAACTCGCCGGTTTTCGTCCAATACGAATCGGGTAGCAGTACGGTTTTTCTTGGAGCCAATGACGGCATGTTGCACGCCTTTGATGCGGCGACCGGCGTGGAGCAGTTCGCCTACATTCCGTCGGCGCTGATTCTGAAGCTGTCCGAACTCACCAGTGGACACAGTTCCTATGTAGACGGCGAAGTTCTGGTAACGACGCCGACCCAGACGCCGGGCAGGAATCTTCTGGTCGGCGCGCTCGGACGCGGCGGCAAGGGGTTGTATGGCCTCGACGTGAGCAATCCGGCAGATTTTCTGCCAGGCCATGTCAAGTGGGAATTCAGCAGTCCCCAGAACTGCCCCGACCCCAATCCCGTTTCAGCCTGGCTGGGTAACGTCATCGGCGCGCTGGCCTACGCCAAAGTCGACGGAACGCCCAGCGCTGTCTTCGGTAACGGTTACAACAGTTGCAGCAACAAGGCTGCCTTGGGCATCGTGAATATCGACGACGGCAGCGCACACTTCATCAAGGTATCGGATGAGCTCGGCAACGGACTCGCGGCGCCTCACGTTCGGACAGATACTGCGACCGCCAAGGTATCGGCCTATGCCGGCGATCTGCGCGGCAATATGTGGAAATTCGATTCGATTTCTCCCGTCGCCCCCCCCCAACCCAGGAAATTGCTCGAAGCGGGCGCGAGTCAGCCAATCACCGCCCGGCCCGTGACAGCGGCGCTCAACCTCACCTCCGAGGTCAAAAGAGTTTTCGTCCACTTCGGAACCGGACGTTATCTGAGCATCTCCGACAGAAGCGATACGTCACCGCAGAGCATATACGGCCTGATCGACGCAGAGGGTTCCACCCTTCCCCTCCGGCCCGATCATGATCTGAAAAAACGCGTTTTCGACACTGCGGTTTCCGTGAATGGCGCTTTGGCAAAAAGCATCCGGCCTTTGGATAGCAACCCTGATATGGACACCTGGAAAGGCTGGTATATTCCTCTGGTCGACACAGGAGAGCGTGTTGTGAGTTCGCCGCTCATCGTTCAAACTGCGCGTGGAGATGTCGCAATATTTACCACCATCATTCCTTCCATCGGCAACGACTCTTGCAGTTCGAGAGGCACCGGCTGGCTTTACGTCGTCAATGCGCAAACCGGCAGCGCGCTGGATTTTGTCTTTCTCGACCTCAACGGCGATGGAGAATTTGATGATAAAGACATGATCAATGGGGAAAACCCCTCGGCCATCAAGATTGGCGATCTGATCGGCGGCATGCCTGGGCAGGCAAAAATAATCAATGGCCAATTGGTTAACTGTGCAATGAATTCGTCAGACTGTACCAACCTCAGAGTAAACCTGCATGCTCCTCCACCCGAACCCGACCCCGACCCAAGCTGCGAGGGTCCGTCCTGCCCCTGCGAGGGGCCGTCCTGCAAGCCCCCACCAGCCAGAAAGGGAAACCGGATTTCCTGGCGCGAGATCATCCACTGAGGACTGTTCATGAACACACAGAAGGGGTTCACGCTGTTGGAACTGATGATCGTCGTCGTGGTTGTTGCCATCCTCGCCGCCATTGCATTGCCAAACTATCAGTCGCACATGATCAAAACCCGCCGGGTAGCGGCGGCGGCCTGCCTGCTGGAAATTTCACAGTGGATGGAACGTTCCTACACCGTAGCCATGACCTACACGGGCCTGGCTCTGCCAGCCATGCAATGCAGTGGCAATCTGGCAGGATACTATGCCTTCAACCTGGCGGTTATAGACGCGCGAAACTACTCCCTCAGTGCAACGCCTCAGGGCGCGCAGGCCAACAACGACCCTGACTCGTGCGGAACCCTTTCCATCGACCAGGCCGGACAGAAGACCACCAGAGGAAATCCGGATCCCGATGGAGTTCCGACCGCCGGAGGAGGAGACGTCAGCAAGTGCTGGAAATAAGCTTGTTCACGAAAGGAACTCCTTCCAGCCCCATTGTCGCCATCTTTCGCCGCAGAAACGCAATCTGTGATTGCAGCGGCAGCGACTTGGGGCAGACGTCCTGGCAGGCGAGCAACGACATGCAGCCGAACACGCCCGTATCGTCGCCGATCAGCTCGTAAAAATCGTCGTCCGTGCGGACATCGCGCGGGTCGAGCCGAAAACGCGCAATCTTGGCCATGCCGACTGCGCCGACGAAATCCTTGCGCATCTGCGCGGTTCCGCAGGCGGCAACACAGCAGCCGCATTCGATGCAGCGGTCAAGTTCGTAGATCTGCTCGGCGAGATCGGGATCCATGCGTTCCTCGACGCGGCGGAGGTCAACTTCGCGCTCCTGCGCATGCAGCCAGGTTTGCAGGCGCTCACTCATGCCGCGCATCCATTTGCCGGTTCTCACCGAAAGATCGGCAATCAACTCGAAGAACGGCAGCGGCGCAAGCGTAACCTCGTCGGGCAAATCACGGGTCAGCACGCGGCAAGCCAGTTGCGGACGGCCATTGATCATCATCGCGCAACTGCCACAAATACCGGCCCGGCAGACGAAATCGAATTGCAGGGTCGGATCCTGATGCTCACGGATTTCGTTGAGCGCGATGAAGAGCGTCATGCTCTCGGCCTCTTCGATCCGGTATTCCTGCATGTGCGGTTTCGATGCCGGATTTCTCGGGTCGTAGCGCAGGATGTTGAGCTTCAGGTGGCGATGGGGTCGGGGCGTGGCGTTGTTGCCATTGGCGCTCATTGTGGGGTCTCCAGCGGCTCGTCGAGCCGTTCGTTGCGCCCCGTGAGCGAGGCGGGCAATTTATCGGAAAAAGGCATCAGGGCTTCCTGAACGGCGAATCTATCCCGGCCTTCCATCTGGTTGCGGATGGCATCCACTTCCTGCTGGCGGCGCGGCGTGTCCGGGTGGTCGATATAGTTTTTCGCACCGTAACCGCGCCAGCCCGGCGGCAGTTCCATTTTCATGATATCGAGCGGCTCGTACTCGAAATTCGGCATACCGGCCGCCTCATCCGGCCAGAAAGCCAGCGTGCGTTTGAGCCATTCCTTGTCGTTGCGCTGGGGAAAGTCTTCGCGGAAATGCGCCCCCCGGCTCTCGGTGCGCAGATAAGCCCCCTGTGCGATGACCAGCGCCAGCTTGAGCATGCGCCGGAGGCGGTAGGTTGCCACCAGTTCGGGATTGGCCGCGCGCGATTTTCTGGAAACGCCGATTCTGGCGCTTCGCTCCAGCAGGCGTTGCAGGTGCGCAACTCCAGCGATCAATTCATCGCCCTTCCGGAAAATGCCGACGTGGCTGGTCATGATGTTCTGCATCTCGGAGCAGAGCTGGAACGGGTTTTCGCACCCGTCGTTGTCCAGGATTGCCGCGAGTTTCGCTTCTTCGCGCTGCATGAATTCACGCGCGAGCGCGAGCGGAAACGGGGCATCATTTTCGGGTTTATCGCAAAAATCGGCGATGAATTCGCCGACGATCATGCCCGCAACCACGGTTTCGGCCACGGAATTGCCACCCAGCCGGTTGAAGCCGTGCAAGTCCCAGCAGGCCGCCTCGCCCGCTGCAAACAGCCCCTTGAGCCAGGGCGACTGGCCGGTATGGTCGGTGCGTATGCCGCCCATCGTGTAATGCTGCGCCGGACGCACGGGGATCCATTTCTCGGCGGGGTCGATGCCGAGGAAGTACTGGCAGATGTCCTTCACTTCACGCAGGTTGTGCTCGATGTGATGTCGGCCCAACAGCGTGATGTCCAGCCACAGGTGCGGCCCGAAGCGCGAAGGCGCGCCATGGCCGCTGCGAATGTGTTCTTCCATGCGACGGGCGACGACATCGCGCGAGGCGAGTTCCTTCTTTTCCGGCTCGTAATTCGGCATGAAGCGGTCGCCGTTCACGTCCCGCAACAGCCCGCCGTCTCCCCGGCAACCCTCCGTAACGAGGATGCCCGCCGGAAAAATGCCGGTCGGATGAAACTGCACGGGTTCCATGTTACCCAGGCGCGCGAGGCCGGTTTCCATCGCTATCGCGTGACCCATGCCATCGCAGATCACCGCGTTGGTCGTGACGCGGAAAAGCCGCCCCGCGCCGCCGGTGGCAATCGTCGTAGCCTTGGCGAGATAGGCGGTCAAATCACCTGTCACGAGGTTGCGCACCACGGCGCCGAAACAGCGTTCCCCATCGTGGATCAACGCCACCGCCTCGGCGCGCTCATGCACCTCGATGCCAAGGCGAATCGCCTGATTCGTGGTGGTGTACAGCATGGCGTGCCCGGTTCCATCCGCTGCGTAACAGGTGCGCCATTTCTTGGTTCCGCCGAAGTCGCGTTGCGCAATCAGGCCATGCGCTTCCGGGCGTTCGGTGAGGGTAATTCTCTGTTCGTTGATGACAACCTGGTGATCGCCGCCGCGCACCCGACTCCAGGGCATCCCCCAGGCCGCAAGCTCGCGCACCGCCTTGGGAGCGGTGTTGACGAACATGCGCGCAACAATCTGATCCGCGCCCCAGTCGCTGCCGCGTACCGTATCCTCGAAGTGCACGTCCTCGGTATCGCCGATACCCTTGGTGACATTGGCAAGCGACGCCTGCATGCCGCCCTGGGCCGCGACCGAATGCGACCGCTTGGCCGGAACCAGTGAGAGCACCACGGTTTCATGCCCGCGCTTCTTTGCTGCAATGGCAACCCGCAACCCGGCAAGGCCGCCGCCAATCACCAGCACATCGGTCAAGAATGTTTTCATTGCCCGTCTCCCTGATGTGCTTGCTTTTCCGACACCCAGGTCGGCGTATAACGCTCGCCCGCATGGGCGCGGTGCTCAAAACCGATCTTCATGTATGCGGCCAGGGTCATCAGCCCCAACGCCAGGAAAAACCCGGTCAGCGCCCATTTCACTTTTTTCAGGCTCTCACGGGGCGCATTCGGCCAGCCCCACTTGACCATCAGCCGGTAGAGACCAATCCCCCCGTGCAACTCCACCGCCAGCAACAGGGCAAGATAAAACGGCCACAAACCGTCACTCCACATGCGATCGCCCGAAAGATAAGGATTGATGTCCTGCGGCCAGACGAACATCTGGTAAAGATGCGCCGAAGCGAGGAAAAACATCAGAAATCCGGTGTAGACCTGCCATATCCACAAGGTGGAATCCCCGTGCCGCATCTGTCTGGCGTGCGCGCGCATGGTGCGCCACTGCTGGTAGCTGACCGGGAACTTGCGCACGGCCAGGAGCGCATGTAGAACGAGCGCCAGCAACACGAAGCCGACGACGCAGGACACCAGCCAGGGGTAGCTCTTGCCGCCGAAGATGAAATAGCCTTCAAAAAATTTGGCGATCGTCCACATGGCATCCTTGCCCAGAAGGATGGATGCGACAAAAAACATGTGCAGCCACATGAAGAGCGCGAGAAAAAGGCCGGTGCCGCTCTGTAGCAGATCGAGCCGGGCCGGCCATCGGTTTTTCCGGGACTTGTCGGCCAGTCCCGCATGAATGAGGATAGTTTCGTCGATCACTGTCTGCCTCGAGAGACAAAATAATGCAGTGCAGCATAATACCTATTTTCCAAGTGAACGGCAGCCTGTTCTAGGGAAATTACTTACAAGGGAAATCACTTACCGGAAAACAGGCAAAATTATCATCTGGATCATTTCCGTGCGAACAAAAACATGTCACGGAGCGCCGTCCGCCTGTGCGCTCCGGCGTGGCGTCGGAGCACTGATTGGCTGGTTGAGATGTCGGATTTTTTTACACATCACATTGCATACTGGCATCCGGCAGAAAAATCTTTTTGTATATTCATGACGTTACATCAATGCGCACGGCATGGCATGATTTTTGCTTATGTTGTTACGCCTAGTGTGCAGTTCATTTCAAAGGGGAGATCATCATGTTGTTTCGTACAAAGGAAAACAACCAACCCCCCCCCCCCCCCCCCCCCCCC
>Ga0209628_10000285_pt1 | contig 30460 bp, 29 predicted proteins | sample TergutCu122P4_FD_187285 | JGI IMG/M metagenome (GOLD analysis project Ga0209628, IMG submission 187285) | Cubitermes ugandensis P4 segment gut microbial communities from Kakamega Forest, Kenya - Cu122 P4 (SPAdes) (version 2) | ecosystem: Host-associated > Arthropoda: Insects > Digestive system...
CATCGAGCCGGAAGCCGAGGTCGATGTGATATTCCTCCACCAAGGGCAGCAGCAGCAGCGGGTAGCCGGCGGCCCTGGCGATGGCCTCCAGCGAGGCTTGCAGGCGGGCTTCGCTGCCGGCGGTGACGACGAACCACAGGTTGTAGCGGTGTTCGCGCTCGTAATTGTGATTGACTTCGGGGAAGCGGTTGATGATCGCCGCCACCGCGTCGAGGCGTTCCGGCGGGGCCGCCAGGGCCGCCAGGGTCGATGCGCCGATGCGCTTGGGAGCAAATACGGCGCCGACGCGCGAGATTTTTCCTTCCCGGCGCAGTTTTTCGAGCGCCTCCAGCACCGCCCTTTCGGCGACGCCGAGACGCGCCGCCAGTTCGGCGAAGGGGGCCGGGCAGAGCGGGAAATCCCGCTGAAATTCGTTGAGCAGGCGGAACTCGAAGGTGTCGTCCATCAGAAACCGATGCGGGCGGCGCGGGTGGTGAAAAATATCCCGGAGGGGCTGTCGGCGGCAAGCTCCCCGATCAGCTTGAAGCTGGCGGTGTCGTAGATCAGGACTTTGTTGTCGTCGCGCGCCGACAGCCAGATGTTTTCGCCGCGCGGCGTGAATTCCATGTGCAGGATGCCCTTGCCCGGCTCGAAGCTGTGCACCACCTGGCCGGCCAGGGTGTCGACGACATCCATCCTGGCGTTGTCCGGGAAGGCGAAATTGATCCACACCTGACGCCCGTCCGGCCGGGCCATGACGAACACCGGCTGGCCGCGCACCGGGATGCGGCCCACTTCCTTCCAGGTGCCGACGTCGACCACCAGCACTTCATGACGCCCGACCGCCGGCAGGTAGGCCCGGCCCTGCGCCACCGACCAGCCGCGCAGGTGCGGCATCTTGAATACCGGCAGTTTTTCTTCGCCGCGGCCGTAATTTTCCAGAATCTTGCGCGCCCCCTTTTCCGGCTGCCAGAGATCGAGCATGGCGACGCCGTCCTCGCCGAACAGGCCGGCCAGGAAATAGCGGCCATCCGGCGTGACCATGCCGTCATAAGGCTGCTTGCCGGCGGGGTAGCGTTGCGTGACCGGATGCCGCGCGTCGCTGAAATCCGTCACCCAGATCTCGCCCGCCTCGAACAGGGCATAGACGAATTTGTTGCCCGCCGTATCGGCCAGGCCGACGACCTTGGAAAATTGGCCGGGCGCGTATTCGGCGGGGACTTCGGCCAGGAGTTCGAGGGTTTCGGCATCGAACGCCTTGATGCCGCCCGGCGAATAATTCTGGGCGACGACGATGCGGCCATCCTGCGAGATGGAGCCGCCAATGGAATTGCCGGCCTGCATCACGCGCTTGACGATGCGGGCCTCCAGCAGATCGACCTTGGTCAGCCCGCCATCGCGGCCAAAGATGAAGGCGTAGCGGGCATCGCGGCTGTAAATGGCGGAGGCGTGCGACAGGTCGCCCAGGCCATCGATGCGCGCATAAGGCTGGCGCGCGCTGGTGTCGATCAGGGTCACATGGCCGCTGGCGCGCTCGACGATCAGGCCGAGATCACCGGTGCCGCGCACTTGCGGGCCGGCGCAGGCGCCCAGCAGGGCGGCGAGGAACAGGCTCAGGATCAGTTTCATTGGGGGAACTCGCTCATCAGTTTTTCGACGATCCACATCGCCTCGGCTTCGCTCACGAACTGCTTCCACGGCGGCATCGGGGTTCCCGGCCGACCATAGTAGATGGTCGCGGCCAGCCCCTCGGCCGGCTTGTCGGCCAGCGTGGAAGGCAGCAGCGCCGGGCCGAGGCCGCCGTGCAGGGTCATGCCGTGGCAGGAGCCGCAATCCTGGCGCACCAGGTGCACCAGTTCCTTCTGCCGCGCCGGCGTCGGCTCGCCAGCCCAGGCCGTCGCGGCGGCCAGCAACAACAGCGGCAAACATCGGGTCGGCGGCAAGAGCTTCTCCTTTCATGGCCGGGCAGGCGCCCGCTTTTTGCGATTAAACCTGTGAACGCGCCCGCCAGCCTTGATGCCAAGGCTTGACGGGAGGGAATAATACCTGCCTGGACGGTGGCGGATTTCGCCGCCGCCAGCGAAAAGAGCGCCGGCGAAACCGGCGCTCTCCTCGAATGCCGCCATCGGCAGGGCGCGATGGCGGCCCCTTCCGCGCTCGTTACTGCTTGACCGCCTTGATGACGCCATCCGCGCCCAGGCCAATCGTCTCGTTGAAGGAGACATGGTGGAAGCGCCCGCCGGCGTGATCGGAATGGATCGCGATGCCGAAAGTGACCGCCTTGCCGGCGGCCAGCACGGCATTGCCGGCCAGCTTGCGGGTGAAGGTCACGGTGTAGGTGTCGCCGGCCTTGCTGCCCTCGGCGGTGGCGCCGGCCTTGCCGCCTTCCATGTTGCGCTTGTCGGTGACGCTGCCGTCGAAGGACTTGCCGCTGCTGCGCCACTGCATCAGATCCATGGCGCCTTCCTTGACGTACTTGGTCTTTTTGTCATCGCCGCTCGGCATGGTACGGGCGTCCTGGTGGCAAGTGGCCCAGCAGCCGATCTGTTCGCCCATCGGCACCTTGTCGTTCGGGAACATGATGCTGACCTTGACATCATTGTCCTTGTCCGACTTGTCGGAGCCGCCGGCCGGGGCCTTGAAGGTCAGGCGCACGTACAGATTGGCGGCGTCGTAGGCGGCTTGCACGCCGACCAGATAATTGCCGACCTTGGGCGCGCCCTTGGGTTCCAGTTCCTTGCTCAACAGGCGCTTGACATCGAGACTGAGCTTGTTGCCGTCCTCGATATGGCAGCCGGCGCAGGTTTCCCCCTTGTTCAGGCCGGCGGCGCCGCTGTGCTCGCCCTTGCCCAGAACCCACTCCAGCGGCGCGACGCCGGGGTGGAACAGGTGAATGTCGGTCTTCGGCACTTTGCTCCAGTCGGGAGCGGCAAGGGCGGACGAGGCTCCAACGGCCATCAGCGCCCCGAACAGGGCCAGGGATGCGAAATTTCTTTTCATTGCGTTCTCCACGGGAATTGTCGACTCCGGCGACGGATGCGCCGGCACACCAAAACTATGGCACCGGATAGACTACGGGGGCTTGCGCCCCCGTAGCTTTGTGCCAGATCAAGCAATGCGCAAACGCATCAGTAGATGTCGTGCTGCGTGTTGTAGACGTTGAACTTGCCGGTCGGCGTGATCATCTTCGGATCGGTGATCACCTTCTTCACGGCCAGGGTCTTGTCGTCATACACCACGATGGCCGACTGATCGGTCTTGCCGCCCCACAGGGAGATCCAGACCTCGGAGCCATCGGCGCTGTACTCGGGATGCACGGCGCGCTTGGTGGCCTTGGTTTCCGGCAGGCCGGAATCCTTGGCGACGTTGATGATCTTGATCGGCTTGGACAGATCGGCCATGTCCCACACCGCCACGGATTCGGCGGTCGCCTTGTCCGGGTTCTGCGGCGAATCGGCCCAGAAGTGCTTGGACACCGGGTGCGTCTTGACGAACAGGTTGCCCGGCACGTGCTTCAGTTCCTGCACGACCTTCCAGTTGTACTGCTTGTACTGCGCGAACTTCGGATCGTCGGACGGCGTCGAGATCAGCGTGACGACGTCGGCGCCGAGGTGGCCGGTCGCCCAGACCGGGCCGAACTGCGGATGGACGAAGTTGGCGCCGCGACCGGGGTGCGGAATCTTGGCGGTGTCGATCAGCGCGGCCAGCTTGCCTTCCTTGGTGTCGACCGCGGCGATCTTGTTGGAGGCATTGGCCGCCACCAGGAAGTAGCGCTTCGTGGCGTCCCAGCCGCCGTCATGCAGGAACTTGGCGGATTCGATGGTGGTCGTCTTCAGATTCTTGATATCCGAATAATCGACCAACTGGATCATGCCGGTTTCCTTGATGTTGACCACCCATTCCGGCTTGATTTCGGACGACACGATGGAGGCCACGCGCGGCTCGGGGTGGTACTCGCCATCGACCGTCATGCCGCGCGTCGAGACGACCTTCAGCGGCTTCAGGGTTTCGCCTTCCATGATGACGTACTGGGGCGGCCAGTAGGAGCCGGCGATGGCGTACTTGTCATCGTAGCCCTTGAACTTGGAGGTATCGACCGAGCGGGCGTCGAAGCCGATCTTCAATTCGGCGACGACAGCCGGTTTTTCCATCCACAGGTCGATCAGCGACAGGCGGCCGTCGCGGCCGATCACATAAACATAGCGGCCGGACTTGGACAGACGGGAAATATGCACGGCGTAGCCGGTCTTGACGATGCTGCGGATCTCCTTGGTATCGCCGTCGATCAGGGCCACTTCGCCGGTGTCGCGCAGCGTCACCGAGAACATGTTCTTCAGGTTGAACTTGTTCATCTGCTTGGTCGGACGCTTGTCGACCGGCACGATGAGCTTCCAGGAATCCATCGTTTCCTTGAAGCTGTATTCCGGCGGCACATCCGGGGTGTTCTGGATGTACCTGGCCATCAGGTTGATTTCTTCCTTGGTCAGGATGTCGTCGAAGTTGACCATGCCGCCGTCGGTGCCGTAGCCGATGATCTTTTCCAGACGATTCTGGCCGAGCTTCAGCGTGCCGCCCTCGGTCACGTTGCCGTCCTTGTCCTTCTTCGTCCAGCTCGGCTCGAGGTTCTTGCCGGTGGCGCCCTTGCGCAGCACGCCGTGGCAGCCGGCGCAACGCTCGAAATAAATCTTCTTGGCCTGTTCCTTTTCCGCCGCGGTCATCGCCGGAGCGGCCGCCGTCTGCGCGAAGGCGGAACCCATGGCTACCGTCATGGCCGACAGGGCAAGCATCCCCATTACAGATTTTTTCATCTCTATTCCTCTCCTGGAAACAAACAAAAAGGCGTTCAACCCCCAACGCAATGGCCGTAAGGTTGAACCGGCGCCGCCCTTTCATCCTTGATCCCAATCAAGCTTTTCACCAAATAAAACATGGATATCCGATACCATATAATCATAAATGACTATATCCTTAGTCCTTTGTGGCCAGTTTGCGGCGACAGGCCGCCTGGCGCTATTGGCAGGCTCCGGTGAGGGCATTAGGATGGCCGGCATGCCACAGGGAGAAAATATGCAAGTTGCAAACGCGCTGGAAAAAGGCAAGGTCTGGCTGGTCGGCGCCGGACCCGGCGACCCGGAACTGCTGACCGTCAAGGCCGCCCGGCTGATCGCCAGCGCCGACGCGCTGGTGTACGACCACCTGGTCGGCGACGGCATCATCGACCTCGCCCGCCCCGACGCCCGCCGCATCTACGTCGGCAAGGAAGCCTCGCGCCACACGCTGCCGCAGGAATCCATCAACGCCCTGCTCGTCGAACTGGCCCGCGCAGGGCTGTCCGTCATCCGCCTCAAGGGCGGCGACCCCTTCATCTTCGGCCGCGGCGGCGAAGAACTGGAAGCCCTGGCCGCCTCCGGCGTTCCCTTTGAAGTCGTCCCCGGCATCACCGCCGCCGCCGGCTGCGTCGCCTATTCCGGCTTCCCGCTGACCCACCGCGACCACGCCCAGGCCGTCGTCTTCGTCACCGGCCACCTCAAGGACGGCAGCGCCAACCTGGACTGGCCGGCGCTGGCCCGCCCGCGGCAAACCGTCGTCTTCTACATGGGCGTCAGCGCCGCCACCGACATCTGCCGCCAGATGATCGAACACGGCCTGCCCGCGCAAACCCCCGCCGCAATCATCCGCAACGGCACCCTGAAAGATCAGCGGACGCTGCTCGCCACGCTCGGCACCCTGCCGGAACAGATCAAGACAGCGGGCATCAGGCCGCCGGCGCTGATCATCGTCGGCAGCGTCGTCCGCCTGCACGAAAAACTCGACTGGTTCGAACGGCGATGACAACCAAGGCGCTTTTCCGGCAACTGATCGGCCTGGCGGCCGCCGTCTGCTGCCTGCTGTCCGCCGCCCCGGCCCTGGCCTACAGCGGCGCCGAATTGCGCGACGACTGCCAGGCCGCCGACGCGCGCTATCGGGAACAGCGCAGCAGCGACCCCTACGACGCCATCCGCGGCGCCCGCTGCATCGCCTACCTCGCCGGATTCGCCGACAGCTACGCCATCAGCGACTATCTGGCCGACAAGGTCGGCGTCCGCCTGAACGCCTTCTGCCTGCCGAAAGAGGACGACGACCTGTCGATGCGCCTGGTCCGCGCCGTCGTCATCCACCTCGAACGAATGCCGCCGAACGCCTCGGCCAGCACCGCAATACTCGTCGCCGGCGCGCTGGCCAAGGCTTTCCCCTGCCCGGAGGCGCTTGAACCGAAGAAGTGATTCAGCGATAATCCGCCCTCCCCATGCCGGGGTGGCGGAATCGGTAGACGCAGCGGATTCAAAATCCGCCGCCGCAAGGTGTACGAGTTCGAGTCTCGTCCCCGGCACCAAGGAGCAGTCCGACAAAGGCTGGAAATCCAAGCAAACACAAGGATTCCGGCCTTTTTGTTGTCCGAAGCGATCCTGATGAGTTCGTTGTAATCCGGCTTCCAGTGGGGGCACAATCGGGGGCATGCCCCCACTGGCTAGTCAAGGATGCCCCCCGAATGCCCCTGACTGACACTGCCATTCGGGCCGCCAAGCCCGCCCGCCGCAAAGGCTGTATGACGCCGACGGGTCTGTATCTGGAAGTCTCCCCCGCTGGCGGAAAGCTGCGGCGTTCGGCCCTGCCACCAGCCCGCGAATGGACGACATGTTGACGATGGCGCCGCGCCACGACCGGGCCAGCAAGGGCTGCGCAGCCCGGATGTCGGAAGAAGACGCTGTCGAGATTGACCGCGATCGTCGCGCGCCACTCGTCGAGCGTCATGTCGGCGACCGGGAGAAAGCGCCCGCAGCCCTCGCAATGCGGCCGATAGACGAAAATGCCGCTGCGGCGAAAACCTGAGCGCACCAGCAAGGCATAGACCCCGCTGTCGACCAGATAACTGCACGCATAGGGCGAAGTGGCATAGACCACCGAATGCGCCCAGCCGAGCGCATGCAGGCAGCCATCATCTCCGGGCCGATCCAGGTGCCCGACTGCCCGCAACGCGGCGCCGCGCAGCCGGCCACGACGCCGGCAAAATCCGTATCGCAGCGCACCGCGAAGCCGCCCCGCCGAAGCGTCCGGCGTGGGGGCGCAGCCTTCCATTGTTGTCCCGTGCCTTATTCCATTTCCACTTCAAACGACAAGAAAGCGCCCAGGAAACCGTCATTCCCGCGAAAGCGGGAATCCAGGGGAGCGCTCCTTGCACCGCCGAATGGATTCCCGCCTGCGCTGGAATGACGAAGGGCTCGGCTATCGCATTGAAATAGAAATGGAATTATCTGCTACCGAGCCTGCTGATCCCCCCGAAGCACGGATACATCACGCTGACCGTAAGCATTGCCCCATCCTCCTTTCAGCAAACTTCAAGATGTTCTCCTGATGCTTCGGTTGCTATCGACAGACCTCAGCAATCCGCGAAGCGGCGGTTGGATGCGGCCAGTTTCTGGAGGAGCGCCGCTGGTTCCCAGTAGCCGTGCCGGTTGCCAAAGCGGCTGGCGAAGGCGGCCAGGTCTTTCAGGATGGCGGCGGGGCCGATGGCGTCGGCTTGATGCATGGGGCCGCCTTTGCGGGCGGGGAAGCCGTAGCCGCTGATCCACACCACGTCGATGTCGCCGGCGCGGAAGGAAATGCCTTCGGCGAGTATTCTGGCGCCCTCGTTGATGAGGGGATAGAGGCAGCGTTTGACGATTTCCTCGTCGGCGATGTCGCTGCGCCGCGCGATGCCGTGGCGCGCCGCCAGCCCGGCGCAGATGCCGTCCACCGCCGGGTCGGCGATGGCGTTGCGGCCTTCGTAGCGGTAGTAGCCGGCGCCGGTTTTCTGGCCGTGGCGGCCGAGTGCGTTGAGGGTCTGGATCACCGAGCGGTAGGCGGGATCGTCCGGGAGGCCGCCGGTTTTCTTGCGTTCGATCAGCACCTTGGCGCCGACGTCCACGCCTGCCAGATCCATCATGCGATGCGGCCCCATGGCCATGCCGAAGGATTCCAGGGCCTGATCCACCTGTGCCGGGGTGGCGCCTTCCATGAGCAGCAATTCGGCTTCGCGCAGGTAGCCTTCGAGCATGCGGTTGCCGATGAAGCCGTAGCAGACGCCCGAAACCACGGCGGTTTTGCCGATGCGCCTGGCCAGATCCATGACGGTCGCCAGCGCGTCGGGCGCCGTCGCGCGGCCTTCCGGTGACGGCGGCGAGTTCATCGACATCGAGCGAGGAGGTGTTGGTGGCGATGATGGCGCCGGGTTTGCAAAGGCCGCCGAGTTTTTCCAGCACTTCTTTCTTGATTGCCATGTTCTCGAAAACCGCCTCGATCACCAGGTCGCAATCCGCCAGGTCGTGGTATTGCAGGGTGCCGGCGAGCAGCGCCATCCTGGCGTCGAGTTGTTGTCGGGTGAGTTTTCCCTTGGTCGAGGTCACTTCGTAATTGCGGCGGATGACGCCGATGCCGCGCTCCAGGGCTTCCTGCCCGATTTCGAGAAGGGTGACGGGGATGCCCGCATCGATGAAGTTCATCGCAATGCCGCCGCCCATGGTGCCGGCGCCGATGACCCCGACCCTGGCGATTTGGCGCTTTTGCAATCCCTGGGGCAGACCGGGTAGGCGCGCCGCTTCGCGTTCGGCGAAGAAGATGTGGCGCAGCGCCGCCGATTCGGGCGAACGGACGCTTTCCAGGAATTGGCGGCGCTCGAATTCCAGTCCCTGCGCGAAGGGTTGGCGGACGGCCGCGATGGCGCAGTCGATGATTCGCGCCGCCGCCAGGGGGGCGCGCGATTTGCCGATCAGTTCCCGGCGGACGATCTCGATTTCGGCCAGCGCGCTGGCGGCGTCGCCCACCGGCCGTTCGCTGGCGCACCGCGACGCATCGCCGGCGCGGCAAAGGAAATTTCTGGCGGCGGCCAGCAGGTCGCCCTCGACGATTTCGTCGATCAGCCCCTTCTCGACGGCTTCGGAAGCCGGGATCGGAGCGCCGGACAGCATCAGATCGAGCGCCGGGCGCAGGCCCATCAGGCGCGCCGAGCGCTGGGTGCCGCCGGCCCCCGGAACCACGCCCAGGGTAATTTCCGGCAGACCGACCCTGGCGCTGGCCAGGGCGATGCGATGGTGGCAGGCCAGCGCCAGTTCCAGGCCGCCGCCCAGCGCCGTGCCGTGGATGGCGGCCAGCACCGGCTTGCCAAGGCGTTCGATCAGATCGTGGATGACATTGGGGTCGACCTCGAGCGGATTGCCCCCGGAAAACTCCCGGATGTCGGCGCCGACGACGAAGGTGCGGCCGGCGCAGAGGAGCGCCACGGCGCGGACCGAGGCAGCGTCGCGGAGCTGGCTGAAGGCATCGAGAAGCCCCTGGCGGAGCGCCTTCGACAAGGCGTTGACGGGCGGGTTGTCGATGGTGACGACGGCGATTCCGCCATCGTTGCGCCAGGTGACGAGATCGCTCATGATTTTCCTCGCGGTTCAGAACCAGGCATCCCGCATGTCCAGCGGTATCGGGTTGAAGCCGGACAGCAGGTCGAATTGATGATCGACGATCGGCAGTTCCCACTCGCCGTAATAGCGGGCGGCCTGCAACTTGCCGCGATAGAAATCGGCATCCGGCCCCGCTCCCGCCGCCAGCGCCCGGGCGGCGGCCAGCGCCTGCCTGAGCCAGATCCAGGCGGCGACGACGCGGCCCGCCGCGTCGAGATAAACGCTGGCATTGGCCAGCGCGCGGTCGGGATCGCGCTGTTGCAGATCGAGCAGGCAGGCCGTGACTTCGTCGAGGCGCGTCAGGCTGGCGGCCAGCGCGGCCTGCAATCCGGCGACGCCGGCTGGCGGATCGCCGGGCCAGGATTCGGCCAGCGTTTCGCCGACCGCCGCGCGGAAGGCCGCGTAGCAGGCGCCGCCCAGCATGCCCGCCTTGCGCCCCAGGAGATCCAGCCCGTGAATGCCCTCGGCGCCCTCGTGAATGGGGTTGAGGCGCTGGTCGCGGTAGAGTTGTTCGAGCAGGCAGTCGCGGGTATAGCCTGCTCCGCCGAGCACCTGCATCGCCATTTCGTTGGCCTGGCAGCCGTGCTTCGACGGCCAGGATTTCACGATGGGCGTCAGGAAATCGAGCAGAAACCCGGCGCGCTGACGGCTGGCGGGGTCGGGGTGGGTGTGCCGGTCCTCGACCAGCGAGGAGGCGTAGAGGCAAAGCGCCAACGCCCCCTCGGCCACCGCCTTCTGGGCGAGCAGCAGGCGGCGGATGTCGGCGTGGGCGACGAGCGGAACCTGCGGCGAGAGTGGGTCCTTGCACGAAGGCAGCCGCCCCTGGAGCCGCTCGCGGGCATATTCGAGCGCGAGCAGAAAGCCGCGGTAGGCGATGCAGGCGGCAAACAGCCCGATGCCAATGCGGGCCTCGTTCATCATCTGGAACATGTGGGCCAGACCCTGCCCCCGCTTGCCGATCAGATAGCCCACCGCGCCGTCCTTCTCGCCGAAGGAAAGCACCGTCGACGTGGTGTTGCGCCAGCCCATCTTGTGCAGCAGGCCGGCCAGGGCGACATCGTTGGCTTCCCCCGGACTGCCGTCGGGATCGAGCAGGCGCTTGGGAACCAGGAACATCGAGATGCCCTTCACGCCCGGCGCGTCGCCCTTCACCCTGGCGAGCGTCATGTGCGCGATGTTGCCGGTCAGGCACTGATCGCCGCCGGAAATGAACATCTTCTGGCCGAAAATGCGGTAGCTGCCGTCAGCGGCCTCGACCGCATGGGTCTTGATGTCGGCCAGCGCCGACCCCTGGCCCGGCTCGGTCAGCGCCATGGTGCCGGCGCAGCGGCCATCGCCCATCGCCGCCAGCCAGACCGCCTTCTGCTCCGGGGCGCCGAAGGCGCGCAGAAGATTGGCCGCCCCGATGGTCAGAAAAGGATAGGCGGCGGTCGCGGCATTGGCCGAATTGAAATAGGCCATCGCCGCCCGCAACAGCACTTCGGGCAACTGCCAGCCGCCTTCCCCGGCATCCCAGTGGGCCGAAAGAAAACCGGCTTCGGCAAAGGCATCCCAGGCAGCCCTGGTTTCCGGGATCATGCGCACGCCGGCGCCGTCGTACTCCGGTTCCTCGGCATCGCCCTTGGCGTTGTGCGGCGCGAAGCGATTCTCGGCAATGGCGCGGGCGGTTTGCAGAACCGCGTCGAAAACCTCCCGCGAATGTTCGCGGTAGCGTTCACGCTCGACCAGACTGGCGGTATCCAGAAATTCGTACAGCAGAAACTTGAGATCGCGCTCATTCAACAGATCGGCCATGAATCACATCCAGCTCAGGGTTTGTCCGCCATCCACCGGCAGCGTGACGCCGGTGATATATCTCCCCGCATCCGAAGCGAGCAGCAGCGCGGCGCCATCGAGATCATCGGGCCTGCCGAAACGGCGCATGGGAATGCGTTTCAGCACGCCATCGTCGATGCCCTCGTCGTGGAAAGCGGCGTGCATGTCAGTCTCGATATTGCCCGGACACAGCGCATTGACCCGGACGCCGCGCGCCGCGAGTTCGACGGCCATCACGCGAGTGAGGTGTATCAGCCCGGCCTTGGCGGCGGCATAACTGGCAAGAAGGCCAGCCGCCCGCAACCCGGCGGTCGAGGCGACATTGATGATCGAACCGCGCCCCGCCGCCCGCATCCGCCGCGCCGCTTCCTGCGCGACCAGGAAGGCGCCCTTGAGATTGGTGTCGAAAAGCCGTTCGACCTCGGCCTGCTCCTGATCGATGAAGCGCTTGATATAGATGATGCCGGAATTGTTCACCAAGACATCGACAACCGAGCCATAACGCGCCTCGAAAGCGTTGAAGGCGCTGGCGAAGGTTTCGGGGCGGGTCACGTCGAGCGTGATGGCCATCGCCTCGCCGCCAGCCTCGCGGATTTCCGCAACCGCCGCCTCCAGCCTTTCGATACGCCGGGCGGCAAGCCCCACCCTGGCGCCACGCGCCGCGAACAGACGGGCAAGGTGCCGCCCGATCCCGCTCGAAGCCCCCGTAATCAGCACCAGTTTGCCTTCAACCCCGAACAATTCGCTCATCACTATCCTCGAAATTCCGGCTGGCTTCGATAGCTGCGCTCATGGAGACGGCAGTTATTCCATTTCCACTTCAAGCGGTAAATTATTGAGGTGGCCCGTCATTCCGCGCGTAGTCGCGAAATCCATGCGGCGTCTGGATTCTGCGACTACGCTTCGCTTCGCGCAGAATGACGATAGGCACTATCGTTGTTGTCTTGAAGTAAAAATCGAATTAGCCGTCACTCCCCTCGATCCGGTATTAACAAGAGGCATCAGCCCGACTCCCACCCTGTCGGGTAGTTTTCCCCCGACACCGCGGACGAAAGATCGAGGGGCGCCATATCTCAGCCATCAACCGCCAACCTCTATCCGTCCTGGGCGGATGAGAAGCAACGAATACGGCCCCCTGCTCCGCCAGCTTGAAAAAACCGGGGCGAAGCCCCGGCGACGACACCAGCCACGATCCACCGATCACACTCGTCCGGGCGGCACGAGGTAGGCCAGACTGGCGCCCAGGTTTGCTTGGCTTTTCTTGAGTTCCATACCGGCGATGGAGCGTAGATGAACCTCGTCCGGACCGTCCGCATAGCGCAGGGCGCGCCCCCAGGTCCAGTGATCGGCGAGCGGCGTGTCCGGGCTGATGCCCATGGCGCCGAAAGTCTGCATGGCACGGTCGCAAACGGCAGTGAGGATGCTCGGCACCAATGCCTTGATCATGGAAATTTCCTTGCGCGCCGCCTTGGCGCCAACCTCGTCGATCATCCAGGCTGCCTTGAGCACCAACAACCGGGCTTGGTCGATCTCGATCCGCGAGCGGGCGATCCATTCCGCTATCGTTCCGTGCATGTGCAGATATTTGCCAAAGGCTTTGCGCTCCAGGGAACGGTCGATCATGAGTTCCAGCGCCAATTCCGCAGCGCCGATGGAGCGCATGCAGTGGTGGATGCGACCAGGGCCGAGACGCGCCTGCGCCAGGGCGAAGCCGCTTCCCTCGTCGCCCAGCAGATTGGATGCCGCTACCCGGACATTGCGAAACACGATTTCGCAGTGCCCTTCCGGCGAATGGTGATTCATGATGCGGATATTCCGCACCACGTCGACGCCTGGCGTATCGCGCGGCACGAGGATCATGCTCTGCTGCCTGTGCGACTCCGCCTGTGGGTCGGTCTTGCCCATCAGAATGAAAAGTTGGCAATTCGGGTGAGCAGCGTTGGAGATGAACCACTTGCGCCCGTTGATCACGTAATCGTCGCCATCGCGGCGGATCATGGTGGTGATGTTGGTGGCGTCCGAAGAAGCAACGTCGGGTTCGGTCATGGCAAAGGCCGAGCGAATTTCCCCATTCAGCAGCGGCTTGAGCCAGCGTTCGCGCTGCTCGTCGGTGGCGAACATATGGAGCAGTTCCATGTTGCCCGTATCCGGCGCATTGCAGTTGAAAACCTCGGAGGCCCACATCACGCGGCCCATGATTTCCGCCAGGGGTGCGTATTCGAGGTTGGTCAGGCGGGTTCCCGGTTCATCATCGCGCAGATGGGGCAGGAACAGATTCCACAGCCCCTCCGACTTGGCGAGAATTTTCAAATCTGCCATAAAGGACACGGGGAAGCGTCCGGCTGCAAGCCCCTCGTGATGCGGACGAATCCTGGGAACGATATGGCGGTCCATGAACGCCTGGACGCGACGGCGCAGTTCTTCCACTTTGGGTGTGTAGCCAAAATCCATGCTCTCGCTCCTGCCCTACTGTTTCCCGATACCTTGTACCGGCCCTTCACCGAGGCGCGGCTGACCGGTAGCTCGAAGCACAGGGTAGAGCGTCGCCACGAATTGGCGAAATTTATTATTGAAATGTCTTACCATTCAGGTTGGTGATAGGAGAACGCCATGCCGGTATCGCTGAATCGAGTCGACCTCAATCTATTCATCATTTTCGAGGCGATCTACGCCAAGCGCAACCTGACACGCGCAGCCGAGCTTCTGTGCATAACGCAACCAGCCGTGAGCAACGCCTTGGCCCGCATGCGCACAACCTTCAACGACCCGCTCTTCGTAAGCACGCCCAGCGGCATGGTGCCGACCCCGGTGGCCGAAAACATGTTCGGGCGAGTAGCGGAAGCCCTTCAGCTTCTCAACAGCAGCATCCAGGAAGGCAACCGCTTCGATCCGGCAACGGCGGAGAAGACATTTCGGGTCAGCATGAGCGATCTCGCCGAAACCCTCATCCTGCCGGCCCTCGGCGAGATTCTGGAAGGTGATGCACCCGGCATCCGAATCGAGAGTTACTACAGCAGCCGAGATGATGTCTCGCGGCAACTGGCCTCCGGCATGCTCGATCTGGCCGTCGATGCTCCCCTGTTGAACGACCCCCAGTTGCGGTTGACGCCGATGATGGAGGAGGAAATCTACGTCTGCATGCTGCGTGAAAGCCATCCGCTCACGGACAGGCCGCTGACTCTCGATACCTACCTTTCCCTCGGCCATATCCACGTTTCCAGCCGGCGACAGGGCATGGGCCACGTGGACATGGCCCTGAACAAGCTGGGCAAGCGCAGAAACATCAAGATGCGGGTGCAACACTACCTCGTGGCGCCGCAGATCATGCTGGAAACCGACCTCGCGCTTTCGGCTCCGCTTCGGCTCGCCAAAGCTTACCCGGCGAAGATTTTCAAACTCCCCTTCGCCCTGCCGCCGGTGGGTCTGCACCTGTACTGGCACCGCAGCGCCGACCTCGATCAGGCGAACCGATGGCTGCGGGAGAAGCTGCTGGGTGTGCTTGCTTCCCCGGCAAGCGCCACGGCCTGAATATGAAGCGCGCGTGATTCAGCCCGCCCCCAACTCACCCCTCATCGCCATCATCCAGCCCGGCGGGGCCGATCAGTTGTTCGGCGATGCCGGCGGGCAGGGCCTCGACTTCTTTCAGGCGGCGCGATAGCTGGCGGGTGCGCGTTTCCGCCTTGCCGATGGAATTGCTCGCTTCGTCGAGTTTCTTGCGGGTGTGGGCCAGCGCCTCGCCGAATTTGCCGAATTCGGTCTTGACGGCGCCGAGCACGGCCCATACCTCGGCCGAGCGCTGTTCGATGGCCAGCGTGCGAAAGCCCATTTGCAGGCTGTTGAGCAGCGCCGCCAGCGTCGTCGGGCCGGCCAGGCTGACGCGGAAGTCGCGTTGCAGGGTTTCGGTCAGCGCCGGGCGGCGCAGCGCCTCGGCGTACAGGCCCTCGACGGGCAGGTAGAGCAGCGCGAAATCGGTGGTGTGGGGCGGCGCGACATATTTGTCGCGGATGCTCCGGGCCTCGTTTTTCAGGCGCGTTTCGATGGCGCGCGCCGCTTCTTCGACCGCCGCCGGATCGCCGCGCTCCTGGGCTTCGAGCAGGCGCTGGTAATCCTCGATGGGAAACTTGGCGTCGATGGGCAGCCAGACGATTGCGCCGTCGTCCTTGCCCGGCAGGCGGATGGCGAAATCGACCCGTTCGTTGCCGCCGGGCCGGGTCGCCACGTTGGCGGCGAACTGGTCGGCGGTGAGCAGTTGTTCGAGCAGGGCCGAGAGTTGCACTTCGCCCCAGGTGCCGCGGGTCTTGACGTTGGTCAGCACGCGCTTCAGGTCGCCGACTCCGGCGGCCAGCGCCTGCATTTCGCCGAGGCCGCGATGGACGTGTTCGAGGCGTTCGCTGACCAGCTTGAAGGATTCGCCGAGGCGCTGTTCCAGCGTCGCGTGCAGTTTTTCGTCGACCGTCCGGCGCATCTCGTCGAGCTTGCCGGCGTTGTCGGCCTGGATGGCTGCCAGACGGCCTTCGACGCCTTGGCGCAGGCGCTCGAAACGCTCGTCGAGGCCGAGCGAGAAGCGGCTCAGTTCGCGGGCGAAGGCTTCCAGGCGCTCGCCCTGGAGCGTGCCGAACTGCCCGATCTGGGCCGTCACCGCCTGGCTGAGCAGGGTCGCCGACTGCGCCCGCTCCTCGCGGTCGCGGAAGGCGGCTTCGCCGTCCTCGCGCCGGCCGCGCGCCAATTCTTCGCGCATCTCGCGCTCCAGCCGCGACAGGCCCTGCTCCAGCGCGGCGCGCAATTCGTCCAGCCGCGCGCCGGCATCGACGCCCCGGCCGCGCCAGAGCGCCACGCCCTGCAGCAGGATGAGCAGCCCGATGCCGGCTGCCAGGGCCAATGACAACATTTCGTTCATCCTTCTCTCAGCGCAGTGAAAAATCCACCCGCGCTCCCGGCGCGGCATCTTTGGCGTCCGCCTTGGGCGGCACCAGGAACAGGCGTTCCGGGGCGATATGGCCGCGCTCGATCAGCCAGGCGCGGACATTTTCGGCGCGGCGGCGGGCAAGCTGGCGGATGTCCTCGTCTTCGACCGGGGTGTTGGCGAGAATCAGTTTTTCCATTTCATCGGCCGGCAGGTCTTTCGGGAAGCCGATCATGTTGCGCGGCTTGGGGAATTTGGCCGCCTTGTAGACCCGCGTCAGGCTGGCTTCGTATTCCTCGCCAACCGGCATGTCGCGCGTTTCGCCGCCATCCGCCTTCGCCTGCCGCCATTCCTCGCGCACCGCGCGTTCCAGCGCGGCCTGCTTCAGCCCTTCGCGGTCGGTTTCGGGGTTGGCCCAGCCGGTGATTTCCAGTTTCAGGGCGTCCCGCTCGCTCAGCGCCTTGGCCAGCGTCTCCAGTTCCTTGGCCTGGGCGTCGCCGACGCGCGCCCGGCCGGGGGCGAAATCCAGGTGCGACAATTCTTCGCCGCCGCCGAACATCGATCCGAGCAGCGCGAACGGCGAGGTCACGGCCTTGACGAACAGATTGCCGATGACGCGCAATATCAGGCCGCCGACCGAGAATTGCGGGTCGTCCAGCGAGCCGGAGATGGGCAGGTTGATGTCGATTTCGCCGCGATTGTTCTTCAACAGCGCGATGGCGAGATTGACCGGCAACTGGGTGGCGTCGGGGCTGTCGACCGGCTCGCCGAAGGAGAACTGGTCGATGAACACCTTGTTGTCGGCGCTCAGTTGGCCGTTTTCCAGCTTGTAGGCGAGATCGAGTGAAAGCTGTCCTTTTTTGATCGCGTAGCCGGCATATTTGCCGGAGTACGGCGAAAATCCGGTCAGATCGACGCCTTTGACGCTGGCCTTGAGATCGAGGAAAGAGCGGGCGGCCAGCGGGTTCAGCCGGCCCTGGATCAGCACCGGCGCCGATTTGGCGTAGGCGCCGCGCAGGTCGAGGTCGGCCACCGTGCCTTCTGCCGAGGACAGGCCGGTCACTCGCCCGCCAAGCTGGGTGACGTTGACCACGTAATTCGGTTTGACGAAAAAGTCGGAAAAATTGATGCTGCCGTTTTGCAGCGTCACCTTGGCGATTTTCAGCGGCACGGGCCTGGCCGGCTCGGCAGGCACAGGCGCGGGCGCTGCGGCGGCGGGCGCCGGCTCGGCCTGCGGCGGGCGGACGATGATGTCCTGCAAGTTCAGGCGGCCCGCCTCGTTGAGTATCACGCGGGCGAAGAAGTCGCTGAGGGCGATTTCGCCGACGCCGATGGCCAGCGGGTCGAGATGAAAATCGATGCCGCCGAAATAGAGCGATTTCCAGCGCAGGAATTCGGCCTGATTGGCCTTGTCCACGGCCCGCAGGTCGCCCAGCGTGGCCGAGCCGCGATAGCCGAGTTTCAGGCCCTTGTCATCGAGGCGGAGGCGGGCCTCGCCCTTGTTGGAAAACTGGCCGGCCTTCAATTCGGCCTCGATCTGCTCGCTGAAATAGGCTTGCAGCGGCAGCAGCGGAATGGCCCGCGTTTCGACCGCGAGTTCGAGATCGAGCGGCGAGAGTTGCACGCTGCCGCCGATTTTCAGGCTGCCGCGCTGGTTGGTCTGTCCTTCGAGGCTCAATCGTCCCTTGTCGCCCTGCCCGCTGCCGAGATTTTCGCCGCGCAGGCGCAGCCCGGCCAGTTCCTGCACGGCGGCGGGCTTCACGCCGCGATCCTCGAAACGCAGCGCCAGATCGTCGACCGCCAGTTGCCCGATGCGCGCCGCCCAGGGCGGCCCGTCGTCCGTCCCGGCCTTGGCGGCGGGGGCGGTTTTCAGCATTGGCGGGCTGATCCACTCGATCGCCCCCTGCGGGTTGCGCAGCAGGCGCAGCCGGGCGCCGCTGTTGGCGATTTCGCCGATGTCGACGCGCCGGCCCGCCAGGTCGACGCGCACTCCCTTGGCGCTCAGGCTGGCGGCCCGCAAACGCTCGCCAAAATCGATCTGGACGCTGGCCTCGGCGATTTCGAGCGGTTCCTTGAGCCGGCTGTCCACGGGGCCGAGGCGCGCTTGCAGATGGCGCAATTCGCCAGCCACCGGCGGCGTCGCCGATTCGTCCCGCCAGCGCAGCACCCCGTCGGTCAGCGCGAATTCCGCCAGCGACCAGGTCAGCGCCGGCTCGTCGGCCGCCGCCGGAGTCGGCCCGCCCTCCCCCTGGCCGAGCAGGGCGAGGAGGTTCAGCTCGCCCTGGCGGCTGACCCGCAGGCCGAGTTCCGGGCCGTCGAGCGCCACGCGGCGCACGGCGATGCGACGGTTGATGAGATCGGCCTCCTGCAGATCGACGCTCAAGGACTTCCAGCCGAGCAGCGGCTGACCGCCGCCGTCCTCGACCGCCAGCCCGGAAACCCTGGCGCCGCCGAGCGCCGCCAGCGAGAAAACCTCCGGCGAAACCTCCTTGAAAAGGATCCTGAAACGGGCATCGAGCTTTCCGGCCCGCAGGCGCAGCGGCAGCGATTCGGGCAGGTAGGCTTGCAGCCCGGCCAGATCGTAGCCGCCGATGCTCAGATCCAGTTCGCTCTGGCGCTGGCCGGCAAACGGCGTGCTGTGGCCGCTCAGTTCGATCGGCGAACCGTCGATGCGGGCCGCGAAATGCGGCTCGACGAGAATCTCGGCCTGATAGGGCAGGCTGGACAGAAAGGGCAAGGCCAGGTCGATGTCGGCGATTTCGTGCCGCACCGCCTTGGGCCGGTCGTCGAAAAGGATCTTGCCGCCGCTCAGCTCGATGTTGTTCAGCGAAAAGCGCGGCGTCGCCGAGGGCTGCTCGGCGGGCTTGCTCCATTCCTCGATCAGGTCGGAAATGTCGTAGCGCCCCGCCCCTTCATGAATGACCGCCAGACGCGGGCCGTCCAGGCGGATGGCGTCGGCCACCAGCGCCGCCTTGAACAGCGAGGCCCAGGACAGATCGAGCGTCAGCGCGTCGAACCCGGCCACCTCGTGGCCGTCCGCCGCGCGCACCGCCAGCCCCGCGACCCGCGCCGACAGCGCAAAGGGGTTGATGGCCACCGATTCGATGCTGACCTCGCGCCGCAACTCCTGCGCCAATTGTTTGGTCAATACCGATTTCAGCAGCGGCGGGCCGGCGAAATAGCCGAGCAGCCCGAACAGGGCGACCAGCGCCGCCGCCCATGCGGCAAGGCGGATGCCGCGCGCGGCGGGTACCTTCAGGCGGAACCGACCGCCGCCACTGCCTGTCGAAGCTTCTGTCATGTTAGTCTACCGACGGAATGGATATCCTGACAAATTTAGCACATCGCCCCCGCGCCGACCGCGCCATGAAGCGGGCCAAGCGACCGCCAGCGCCCCCGACGGAAGGGCCGCGCCCATGAAGATACTCATCGTCGAGGACAGCCGCGCCAACCTCCTGGTGCTCAGCCAGTATGTCCGGGACTTCGGCGCCACCGCGCTGACCGCCGAAAGCGGCGAGGCGGCGGTCGCCAGCTTCGCCGGCGAACGGCCCGATCTGGTGCTGCTCGACGTGGTGCTGCCCGACATCGACGGCTTCGAGGTCGCCCGCCGCATCCGCGCCCTGGAAAAGAACGGCGACTGGACGCCGATCATCTTCCTGTCGTCGCTCGGCAAGGACGAGGACATCGAGCAGGGCATCATGGCCGGCGGCGACGACTACCTGCACAAGCCGGTCAGCGAAGTGGTGCTGGGCGCCAAGGTGCGCGCCATGGGACGCCTGGTGCAGATGCGCGGCTCGCTGGTCAAGCTGGCCGGCGAACTCGATCTGGCCAACCGCGAACTGCAACGCCTGTCGGCCAGCGACGGCCTGACCGGCATCGCCAACCGGCGCTTTTTCGACGACCACATCAGCCGCGAATGGCGGCGCGCCATCCGCAATGCCAGCAGCCTGGCGCTGATGATGTGCGACGTCGATCATTTCAAGAAATTCAACGACACCTACGGCCACCAGGCCGGCGACGACTGCCTGCGCCGCGTCGCCGGGGCCATCGCCACCTGCCTGGAACGCGGCTCGGACGTGGCGGCGCGCTACGGCGGCGAGGAATTCGTCGTCGTGCTGTCGGAAACGACCCTCGGCGGCGGCCTGATCGTCGCCGAAAAAATCCGCCACGCCGTGCATGCCCTGCAAATTCCCCACGTCGCCTCCAGCCACGGGCGCGTCACCCTCAGCATCGGCCTGGCCGCCGTCGTGCCGGAACGCGACAACGACTGCAACAACCTCATCGCCGCCGCCGACCGCGCGCTCTACCAGGCCAAGAGCAATGGCCGCGACCGCGTCTTCCGGGCGCCGCCGCTGCTGGCCTACTGACCGTCCTCCCCGCAGCGGCAAGACGGGGGAATCGCCGAAAAAGTTGATGCGCATCATGGGCCGATCGCCGCGCCGCCCGCAGGATGTTCCTGCCACGGTTTTCGTGGCTGTCATCCCAAGCGACATGAACATCCTTAGAGAAGCTCTTGCGGCGGCTGCGGTCGCCGCTTTTTTTCTCCCGGCCCAGGCGGCCGAGCCGGCGGCCGGCCGCTATGAGGCGCTGGCGCGTCTGACGCCGGCCGAGCGGGCGGCAGCCAGCGGACAGACGCTCGAGGTGGAGGTCGATCTCGCCGCCAGCCCCGGCTTCAGCATCGACATCGACGGCCAACGGGCGGCGCTGCGCTACCGGATGGCCTTCAACCAGATCGCCGAAGGCTGGAGCTGGCGTCCCGGCGCCGATCCGGCGCGCGAGGATTACTACCGCTTCAAGTTCCTGCCGCTGCAATCGGTCGCCGTCGAGCGCGGCGAATACGTGCAGGAGGACAAGATCGGCAGCCCGCAGCGGATGAAAATCCTGTGGCGCTACGATTACTTCCTGGCCTTCGAGAATCTCTACGACTTCTATCCCCGCCAGGCCGACGACGACGCCGGCTTCAGCGCCGAACTGCCGGCCGCCCTGGCCGGCCGCGTCGGCCTGCGCGCCAGGGCGCATCTGATCGAGCCGCTCATCAGCGAAAGCACCACCTTCTGGAAAGCCACTTACGGCCAGCCCGTCGATTTCACGCTGAAAAAACGCTACCTGATCGGCGTGCTCGACGAAGTGGATATCGTCGACCGCCTCGACGGCCACCTCATCTGCCGCATCGTGCCCGGCAGCGGCCACTGCGCGGCGCCGTAGCTACAGCGTCGCCCAGCGGGCGAACTGGGTGCCGAAAAAGGCGGTCAGCGCCAGCGCGATCGGCGTGAAGGCGATGAAGACGCGCAGCACGTTGCGGATGAAGGGGTAGGCCAGGTTGGCTTCGATGAAATGGCGGGCCACCAGGCTGCCCTTGATCCAGATGATGATGGCGACCAGCAACTGCAACCAGACGACGCCGTGGAAATGCTCGCCCAGCCACAGGCTGAGGAGGGTCAGCGCGACCAGGATCAGCCAGGTGACGAGAAGCGGCCTCAGTGAGGTGTTGGGGCGTCCGTGAATGGTCGTCATGATTCAGGCCAGCACATAGAAGAAGGGAAAGATCACCAGCCAGATGATGTCGGTGGCGTGCCAATAGCTGGCCAGCGATTCCAGGCCGCTGTGCTCCTCGGCGGTGTAGCCGCCGACCAGATGGCGGGCCAGCACCCAGAAGATGCCGAGGATGCCCCACATCGCATGCACCAGGTGATTGAAGGTGAGGTAGTAGTAGACGGTGAAAAAGACGCCCGAACTGCCGTTGATGCCGTGCGCCAGATTCCAGCGGATCTCCAGCACCTTGACCAGCGGGTAGCCGAGCGCCACCACCAGCCCGGCGATCAGCCACAGTATCGACTGCCGCCGCCGGCCGCTGCGCAGGGTGGTCACCGAGCAGGCGATGAAAAAACTGCTGGTCAGCATCAGCAGGGTGATGACCGTGCCGGCGGTGTGCGACAGGTGCTTGCTGCCCTGCTCGAAAGCCTCCGGGAAATGGGAGCGGGCGACGAAATAGGTGGTGAACAGAACCAGGAATTCGACGAATTCGCAGGTGATTCCGACCCAGATGCCCTTGTTGCCCGGAATGCGGCCAGCCGCTGGCGGCGCGGCGGGCGTTTCGGGGGCGGGCAGGGTGATGGCCGTCATGGCGCGAGGCTCCTCGATGAACCCGGCCATTGTCATTGCTGCGGATTTTGGAAAATATGATGGGAATTAAACCTAGAAACCGTAGTTGGACGCGCCCGAGCAGGTCGGCATCGGGCGGGCTGGCAAGGCGCGACGACGCAGCAGGCTCATGCCTGCAAGGAGGAGCAACGCCGCCGCGCGATCGAGGACGGCCTGATCGGGTGCGTAGCGACCTCACCCATGCGCTGACGGTCATCGAAGCCGGGAAAGGTCATGTCCATGCGGATTTTGCAAAGATCACAAGCGGTCAACTACGGTTTTTAGGTTAGAGCGGTTTCGGTTCAGTCATGAACAGTCCGTGATTGCGTCATTCCGCGCGAAGTCGCGGAATCCATGCTGCGTCTGGATTCTGCGACTTCGCTTCGCTCCGCGCAGAATGACGATGGAGCAGGCGATACGTAAATACCTGAACGAAAAATGCTCTAAATGCGCCAAAACGCCCGCGCCGCCGACGGCGGCGCGGGCGTTCCGGGAGAGGGTGCGGGAGGGAAGCGATCGGTCAGCGATAGACCAGCACGGGCACCTTGGAGTGGGTCAGCACCTTGTTGGTTTCGCTGCCGAGCAGGAAGCCGCTGATCCCGCGGCGGCCGTGCGAGGCCATGAAAATCAGGTCGCAGCCCGATTTTTCGGCGGCCTGGATGATCGCCTCGTAGGGCACGTCGCTGGTGGCGGTGGCGGTGGCGCATTCGACGCCGGATTCGGCGCACATGACCCGGATCTGGCCGAAATACTCATTGGCCTGCTGTTCGGCCATTTCGGCGAATTTTTCCGGCGTGGTCGGATCGATCAGCGCGCCTTCGCCGAAGTAGGCGATCGGGTATTCGGGCTTGGCGAAAAACACCGTGACGCGGGCGCCGGCCTCCTTGGCAAAACGGACGGCCTGGCGGGCGCTGGCCTGCGACAATTCCGAGCCGTCGGTCGGGACGAGGATGTGCTTGAACATGGTTTATCTCCTGAGCGGACAGCATTGTTTTCCGGGGCCATGCTACGCCAAATCAGGGGGATTTGAAACATGCGGCCCGGCTTTCCAGGCGTCCGGCGGCGCCCCCGGGGGCCCTTGTTGTCCTGTAGAATGAAAGGCTGTCCCGGCTGAAAAAGGAAGACAGATGCCCGCCAATTCATCCAGCAAGGCTTCCGGTTTCGACATGCGCCGCCTCAGTCCGCTGGAAGCGGTCGCCAGAGCGGTCAGCGACTCGGTCGACCCGTACGGCGCGACGACTTCGCTGCTCAATGCCCAGATGGCCTGGATGCTGCATCCGCAGGAGTTGCTGCGGGCCATCAATGCCCTGTCCTCCGATCTGCTGGCGCTGCAAACGCATGTGTGGCAGCGCGCCCTGGGCATTGCCGCGCCGGATGTCATCAAGCCCAATGCCGACGATGCGCGCTTCGCCGATCCGATCTGGACCGATTCGGCCAGTTGGGACATCGTCAAGGAGTGGTATCTGGCCTTCACCCGCAACCTGGCGACCATGCTGTTCGAGACGCCCGGCTTTTCCGACAAGGAGCGCCGGCGTTCGGCGTTCTGGCTGCGCCACTGGCTGAACATGGTGGCGCCGACCAATTTCCTCTGGCTCAATCCGGTGGCCATGCGCCGTTTCGTCGAAACCAACGGCGAGAGCCTGCGCCAGGGCTGGGAGAATTTCCAGCGCGACGCCAAGGCGAAGAACATCCTGATGGTCGAGCCGGACGCCTTCACGGTCGGCAAGGACCTGGCGACGACGCCGGGCAAGGTGGTGTTCCGCAACCGGCTGCTCGAACTGATCCACTACGCGCCGACCACGGAGCAGGTGCGGGCGATGCCCATCGTCATCACGACGCCGTGGATCAACAAGTTCTACATCCTCGACCTGACCGCCAGAAAGAGCCTGGTCAAGTACCTGACCGACCAGGGCTTCTCGGTGTTCATCACCAGTTGGAAAAACCCGGACAAGGAGATGGCCGCGGTCCGCTTCGACGACTACCTGCAGGAAGGCGTGGCCGAGGCGGTGCGCGTCGCCAGCGAGTTCTGCAAGGTTCCGCAGGTTCATCTGGTCGGCTATTGCATCGGCGGCACGCTGGTGTCGACCTACATGGCCTGGGCCAACAAGCGCTACGGGCCGGACAAGATGCCAGTCGCCCACTGGACGCTGTTTACGACCCTGACCGACTTCTCCCATCCCGGCGATATCGACGTCTTCATCGACGAGGCCAGCATCGGCGCGCTGGAGGACGCGATGGCCAACAAGGGCTATCTCGAAGGCGACGAGATGGCGGCTTCCTTCCGCATGCTGCGCTCGAACAGCCTGATCTGGAATTACTGGGTCAGCAGCTACCTCCTCGGCGAGCATCTGCCGGCCTTCGACGTGCTGTTCTGGAACATGGATTCGACGCGCATGCCGCAGGCCATGCACTCCTTCTACCTGCGCGAGATGTACCTGCACAACAACCTCATCAAGCGCAACAAGCTCAGTATCGCCGGCGAGAGCATCGACCTCGACGGCATCACCCAGCCGCTCTACGCGGTGACCGCCGAGGACGACCACATCGCGCCGTGGCGGCAGTGCTACCGCATCCGCAAGCAGATCAACGTCGCCGCGCCGGTGCGCTTCGTGCTGTCGACTTCCGGCCACATCCTCGGCATCGTCAATCCGCCGGCCAACCCGCCCAAGCGCGCCTACTGGATCGCCGAGCCGGTGCGCAACGAGCATTGGGAGCACTGGTTCGAGCGCGCCGAGAAACGGCAGGGCACCTGGTGGGAAGACTGGACGCGCTGGCTGGGCGAGCGCAGCGGGCCGCTGGTCGAGGCCTATCCGGCCAGCAACCGCAAGTTCCCCGATCTGGGCGACGCGCCCGGCCGCTACGTGCTGGAAAGATGAGCCGAGATTGAAACCTCTGCGGCGATTTGACGGCAGTCAAGGGCATGGCGCGGGGACGACGCGACAATGGCCGACCCCAACCCCGAAGAGTGGAAGATGACCAACATCCGCACGTTCATGACCGGCGACCATCGTCATTGCGATGATCTGTTCGCCGAAGCCGAGCAAGCCGTGGCAAAAGGCAATATCGCAGCCGGCAAGGCCGCCTTCGGCCATTTCCGCGAGGCGCTGCTGGCCCATTTCGCGGCGGAGGAAAAGACCCTGTTCCCGGCCTTCGAGGCCAAGACCGGCATGACGATGGGGCCGACCCGGGTGATGCGCATGGAGCACGAACAGATGCGCACGCTGCTCGAAGGCACGGCCCAGGCCCTGGAGCGCGGCGACAGCGACGACTACATCGGCCAGGCCGACACCCTGCTGATCATGATGCAGCAACACAACGTCAAGGAAGAAAACATCCTTTACCCGATGTGCGACGAGCATCTGGCGGACGAGACGCCCGCATTGCTGGCGCATATCGAGGCAGAACTGGCCGAAGCGTGATCCACCCGAAAGCGCCCCGCGTCGTCGATGCCCGCTACATGGAGCCGCCGGAACCCTTCGTCCGCACCATGGAAATGCTCGGCACGCTCAAACCCGGCGAGCAGATGCTGCTGCTGCTGTTCCGCGAACCGCACCCGCTGTTCAGGGTGCTGCGCCAGAACGGCCATGCCTTCGAGACGGAACTGCTGCCCGACGGCACTTTTGAAATCCTGATTACCTGTTGAGCCGGCGATGGAGTTTTTCGTCTCGCTCGACAACGCGCCGCCGCTGGCCGCGCCGCTGCGCTTCTTCCTGACCGGGCCGCTGTTTCTGGGGCTGGCCGGCCTCTTGCTGGCGTGGACGGGCGGCGAGGCCTTCGCCTCGCGCTGGCTGCCGGAAACGCTCGCCCTGGTGCATCTCTTCACCATCGGCTTCATGTTGCAGATCATGATGGGCGCGCTGATCCAGGTCTTGCCCGTGGTCGCCGGCGTCGGCCTGCGCCGGCCCATGCTGGTCGCCCGCCTCGTTCATCCCCTGCTGACGCTCGGCGCGCTGCTCCTGGCCGCCGGCTTTCTCGGCGCTTCGCCGCTCTTCTTGCGCCTGGCCGTCCTGCTGCTGGCGCTGGGCGTCGGCGGCTTCCTGCTCGGCGCGGCGGCGGCCATTGCCGGCCTGGCCTCGACGAGTCCGACCATTCGCGGCCTGAAACTGTCGCTGCTCGGCCTCACCGTCACCGTCGGCCTGGGCGCGGCGCTGGCCCTCGGCCTGTCGTATGGCTGGAACCTGCCCTACCCGGAGCTCGCCAACCTGCATGCCGCCTGGGGTCTGGGCGCCTGGAGCGGCGTGCTGCTGGCGGCGATGGCCTATGTCGTGGTGCCGATGTTCCAATTGACCCCCGGCTACCCGGCCCGCCCGAGCTGGTGGTATCCGCCGCTGCTGACCGCCCTGCTGCTGCTGTGGAGCGCCGCCGTCGCCGCCGGCTGGCCGCTGCCGATCCGCCTCGCCCAGGGCGGCCTGGCCGCCGCCGGCGCGGCCTTCGCCATCGTCACGCTGCGCCTGCAATGGCGGCGGCGGCGGGCGCGCGCCGACGCCACCAGCCGCTACTGGCAGGCCGGATTGCTGACGGCGCTGGCCGCCCTGGCGATGCTCGCCGCCGAAAGCGCCTGGCCGGCCATCGGCGGGCATCGGGCATGGACGCCGCTGTTCGCCGTCCTGCTGATCAGCGGCGCTTTCGCCTGCTTCATCATCGGCATGCTCTGCAAGATCGTCCCCTTCCTCGCCTGGATGCACCTGCAACGCGACATGCGCCCCGGCATGCCGATGCCCAACATGAACCGCCTGCTGCCCGACCGGGCGGCGCAACGGCAACTGTGGAGCCATCTGGCAGCGCTGGCGCTCCTGGCCGCAGCGGCCTTCCTGCCCGCATGGCTGGCGCGGCCCGCCGGGCTGATGCTGGCGCTGGCCGGCGGCTGGCTGTGGTGGAACCTGTTCGGCGCGGCCCGGCGCTACCGCCTGCAGGCCGCCGAAATGGCCGCGCACCCGGCGGCAAGCGGCGGATGAGCTATCTGGCGCTCAAACACCTGCACGTCACCTGCGTCGCACTGAGCGGCCTCGGCTTCTGCCTGCGCGGCTGGTGGATGGCGAGCGGCTCGCCGCGCCTGCACGCGCCGCCCGCCAGGGTGCTGCCCCACCTCATCGACACCGCGCTGCTCGGCAGCGCGCTGACGATGGCCTGGATCAGCGGCCAATACCCCCTCGTCCACGGCTGGCTGACGGCCAAGCTCATCGGCCTTCTCATCTACATCGGCTGCGGCGCGCTGGCGCTGAAGCGGGCGCCAAGCCGCGCCGCCCGCCTGCGTTTCCTGGCGCTGGCCCTGCTGGCCTACGCCTACATCATCGGCGTCGCCCTGAGCCGCCGCCCGTTTCTACTGTAAGCGCCCCCCGATGGAAGGAAACTCGCGCCTCATCACCAGCGCCCAGAGCGGGCCGCACCGCGACCTGGAAACCCTGCTGCGCCGCCATCTCGCCCACCCTTTCAAAAAACCGATAGGCGACATCAACCGGCAGGCGCTGGCGGCGGCGCTGGCCGCCCGCGCCGCCTGGAAACCCGGCGCGCCGCTGATCCTCGACGCCGGCTGCGGCGTCGGCTGGAGCACGCAGCGCCTGGCCGAGCGCCACCCCGATCACTTCGTGCTCGGCATCGACCAGTCGCTGCACCGCATCGAACGCGGCAAACCCGCGCCGATGCCGGCCAACGCGGCGCTGCTGCGCGCCGATCTGGTCGATTTCTGGCGCCTGCTCGCCGAAAACGGCATCCGCCTGGCGGCGCACTACATCCTCTACCCCAACCCCTGGCCGAAAATCGGCCACCTAGCCCGCCGCTGGCACGGCCACCCGGTATTCCCGGTCTGGCGAGAACTCGGCGGCCAACTCGAATGCCGCAGCAACTGGCGCATCTACATCGAAGAAATGGCGCTGGCCCTGGGCTGGCTGAGCAAGCAGCCGGTCGCCGCCGAAACCTGGCAAACCGACGACCCGATGACCCCCTTTGAAAAAAAATACCTCGCCTCTGGCCACACCCTGTGGCGCTGCCGGGTGGATCTGGGAAGCCTTTGATGAGGTTATGCAATGCCGTCGGCAAACGCTTCAAGAACGCCTCCGCGGCGAATTGCCAGCCTCCTCACACAACTACGCCGTGCTAGACTTTGCCGGGTAGATAGCAGGAGATGCCCACATGATGAAACAAGCCCAATCGATTCTGGATGAAGCGGTGAAGCTCCCCGCAACGGAGAGGCTTGTGCTGGTGGAAGGGATTTTGACTTCGCTATCCACGCCTGATGGGGACTGGAACAAGGCATGGAGCCGGGAAGCCTCTGCTCGCATGGCTGAGTACAAGGCCGGAAAAGTCGACGCCATCGACGCCGACGATGTTTTTGCGGAACTGGAAGCCAGCCTTCGGTGAAGCTGCGCTTCCTCCCTCTGGCGCGGGCCGAATTGCGGGCCGCAACCGCCTACTACCAGGCTATCGATCATGAACTTGCCGTTTCGTTCAAAAACGAAGCCCTGGATGTTCACCATCTGATTGAACAGCATCCCTTGGCTTGGCATCCGGTCGAGCCGCCCTACCGGCAGTGCCGCTTTCATCGCTTCCCCTACGCCTTTATCTACGAGGTGCTGGAGACGGAAGTCATTGTCGTGGCGGTGGCGCACTTGATGCGAAAACCCGGTTATTGGCACGACCGCCCCGGCCTTTGACCCGCGCCATTCCACACATGAACCCCTGCCAGCAATGCGGCGCCTGTTGCGCCAGTTTGCGCGTCGATTTTCATCCGGCGGAACTGGCGGGCGGGGCGTTTCCCTGGGCAGGGGGCGTGCCGCTCGATCTGGCGGTGTCGGTGACGCCGGCCATCGTCCGCCTGCGCGGCACCGATGCCGCGCCGCCGCGCTGCGCGGCGCTGTCGGGCGAGGTCGGGATTTCCGTCGCCTGCGGCATTTACGAGGCGCGGCCATCGCCTTGCCGGGAATTCGGCATCGAGCACGCGGCCTGCGAGCGCGCCCGCCGCCGGCACGGCTTGCCGCCGCTCGGCTGAGTCCCGGCGCCCGCCGGCGGACGTTCACAGCAAGCCTTATAAAAGATAAAATATATAAGACTTGAGCGGGGCGGCTTTCGGCGACGCGCCGGGGTGATTCTTCCTGCTGCTGTCGTAAAATGGCTTGTTACGCCAAGAATTTCCCAGAGCAACCCCTTACGAAAGGAAATCGCCGTGCTTGAATCCTATCGCGCCCATGTTGCCGAGCGTGCCGCCCTTGGCATTCCGCCGCTGCCGCTGTCCAAACAACAGACCGCCGAACTGGTGGCCCTGCTGAAAAATCCGCCGAAAGGCGAGGAGGCGGCGCTGCTCGACCTGATTACCCATCGCGTGCCGGCCGGGGTGGATGACGCCGCCAAGGTCAAGGCCGAATTCCTGGCCAGGGTCGCCAAGGGCGAGGAGTCCTGCGCCCTGATTTCCCGCGCCAAGGCCACCGAACTGCTCGGCACCATGCTGGGCGGCTACAACGTCAAGCCGCTGATCGACCTGCTCGCCTGCGCCACTTGCGGCGGCGTGGCCGCCGAGGGCTTGAAGAAAACCCTGCTGGTTTTCGATTATTTCCACGATGTCGCCGCCCTGGCGAAGTCGGGCAACGCCAACGCCAAGGCGGTGATGCAGTCCTGGGCCGACGGCGAATGGTTCACCTCGCGCCCGGCGGTGCCGGCTTCGCAGAAGCTGACCGTGTTCAAGGTCACCGGCGAAACCAATACCGACGATCTGTCGCCGGCGCCGGACGCCTGGTCGCGCCCGGATATTCCGCTGCACGCGCTGGCCATGCTGAAAAACCCGCGTCCGGGCATCGAGGCCGACGAGCCGGGCAATCGCGGCCCGATCAAGCAACTCGCCAGGCTCGCCGAGAAGGGCAACCTGATCGCCTACGTCGGCGACGTGGTGGGCACCGGTTCTTCGCGCAAGTCGGCGACCAATTCCGTGCTGTGGTTCACCGGCGAGGACATCCCCTTCGTGCCGAACAAGCGTTTCGGCGGCGTCTGCCTGGGTTCCAAGATCGCGCCCATCTTCTTCAACACGATGGAAGACGCGGGCGCGCTGCCCATCGAGATCGACGCCGGCCAGATGGACATGGGCGACGAGATCGAACTGAAGGTCGATGGCGTCAGCGGCAAGGTCACGGCGACCAAGAATGGCGCGGTGATTGCCGAATCGCAA
>Ga0209628_10000286_pt1 | contig 30434 bp, 27 predicted proteins | sample TergutCu122P4_FD_187285 | JGI IMG/M metagenome (GOLD analysis project Ga0209628, IMG submission 187285) | Cubitermes ugandensis P4 segment gut microbial communities from Kakamega Forest, Kenya - Cu122 P4 (SPAdes) (version 2) | ecosystem: Host-associated > Arthropoda: Insects > Digestive system...
TAGTAAGATGGGAGTATGCTGATGATATTACATTTACTACTAATCTTAACACTATGGCCGTTACAACCACATCTTTATCCGGTGCGACAATAGGCAACTTAACAGCCAACCGTTACTATCGCGCAGTGGTACAAAACGGCGTTTGTCCTGAGGTTTACAGTAATATTGTTTTAATTATCGTAGACCCGATGAGCGTTGGCGGAACGTTGTCTCAAGACCAAACTATCTGTTACAATACGCGGCCTGATGATTTGGTATTGACAGGTAACATAGGGCCTGTAGTAAGATGGGAGTATGCTGATGATATTACATTTACTACTAATCTTAACACTATGGCCGTTACAACCACATCTTTATCCGGTGCGACAATAGGCAACTTAACAGCCAACCGTTACTATCGCGCAGTAGTACAAAACGGCGTTTGTCCTGAGGTTTACAGTAATATTGTTTTAATTACTATAGTTCCTACTCCCGCTCTTTCCACCCCAGATGTTAGTAATAGTAATATTTGTGTGGTAGGTGGAAGTAGTACGATTAGCAGCACATTAACGGGCGGCACGGGTTCTCCGGTTTATCAATGGCAGTATAATAGAGGCGGCACTTGGGGTAGCGTTGTAAACGGCACTCCGGCAGGCGCCATATACAGCGGAGCAAAAACCGATAAGTTGACCGTTTCGGGCATCACCGTATTAGGCAACCACCAATATCGTCTTCTAGTTTCGATGAGCGGTTGCGGTAATGTAATCAGCGATGTGGCCACCATTACCGTAGAACCTGTAAATAGTGTTACCCTCGTTTCCGCTGCCAGCACAACCTCTCAAACCTTGCGCGTGAACACCCCCATAACTCCAATCGTTTATTCTCTTACAGGAATTGCTACCGTAAACGTTACGGGATTGCCTTTGGGCGTTACGGCAAAACAAGTGGGTAATACACTCACCATTAGCGGTATCCCCGAAGAAGATGGTACGTTTAACTATACCGTAACTTCCACTGGAATTTGCGGCGTTGTGAACGCTTATGGCAAAATTGTAGTGCTTCCGGCTTGTCCTGAACAAGTAACTGATGTGCCCAACGGAATAGTGTATAATGTAGTAGATGTAGCATTACGTTGCTGGTATAAAGAAAATGTATATAGCACATTGTATCAGGATGGTTCGCAAGTGCCATTTGCTAAACCGTATTACCACGCATTATATCCCGATTCTGCGTCGAATAAATTAATTTTCGGATTGCTCTATAATTACGAATCGGTATTTCCCGCCGGAACAAGTTTATGCGCACCGGGTTGGCGTCTTCCTACTCAGGAAGAGTGGCTATCACTGAATATGTATGAAATGGAAGATTTGAGAACATACGAGTATTGGTTGAAACAAAACAACAACAACAACAGTACCGACTTTACTTCCAATGGTGCAGGTTATTACAATGGTGCCATACAACGTTTTGAACAACTATACGGATATACATTCTATTGGGGTTCCGATACGCCGGTGGGAACACCGTCGTCGGTATTTGTAGCTATGCTTCGTTATCACTGCTCTGAGATTGAAATCATGGAAATTAAGCAAGGAGACGGTTATAGTGTAAGATGTATTCAAGAATAAAACCTCTATGGAAATACTATACTTAGCAACGGGTCTCTTAATAGGCATAATGATTGCCTATGTTATCTCTTACTGGCTTAATAAAAAATTAACAGAAAGGATAACACTTAAAGAGCAAACTATTTTAGAACTCACCTCTCATAGTAGCAAATTATCGGCGAATAATTCATTCTTATCCGAAAAGTTAGAAAATCAAAAAAAAGAGTTTGAAGAACTTCAAAAAACAGCGCACCTCCAATTCGAAAAAATTGCAAATAGATTGTTTGAGGAGAAATCTTCAAAGTTTGTAGAAACCAATAAAGTGAACATTGAAACGCTACTCAATCCGTTAAAAGAGGATATTAACAAGTTCAAAACAAAGGTTGAAGAAACTTACGATAAAGAATCAAAACAGAGGTTTTCATTAGAGGAAAAAGTTAAGGATTTAATTGAGCAGACCAATAAAGTGAGTGCTGAGGCAAACAATTTGGCGACTGCCTTAAAAGGGAAGCCGCAAAAAAGAGGAAATTGGGGCGAAATGATTTTAGAACGAATACTTGAATCGTCGGGATTAACAAAAGATAGAGAATACTTTATTCAACAATCTATGAAAGATGAGGATGGTAATACATTGCGCCCCGATGTAAAGGTAGCTTTGCCGGATGAACGTGTAATTATTATTGACTCAAAAGTTTCCTTAGTTGCTTACGATAAATTGGTGGCTACAGAAAATGTTGATGAACAAAAAATGTTTCTTGTGGAGCATCTGAAATCAATGTATGACCATATTGCTCAATTGAGTTCAAAAAAATATGACGACCTCGAAACGTCGTTAGATTTTACGATGATGTTTGTTCCAATTGAGCCGGCGTATTTAGCTGCTGTACAAGGCGATTCTGAGTTGTGGGCTTACGCTTATTCCAAAAGAATTTTGTTAGTAAGCCCCACAAATTTAATTGCTTGCCTTAAATTGATTTCAGATTTATGGAAACGTGAATGGCAAAACAAAAATGCAATGGAAATTGTAAAAAAAGGGGAGGCGCTATATGAAAAATTTGTTGGTTTTACAAAAACATTCGAGGAGATTGGGCACAGCATTAAAGCAAGTCAGGAAAAATATGCCAAAGCGCTGGGGCAACTTAAAGAAGGTAGAGGAAATTTGGTAACCCAAGCGATTCAATTGAAAAACTTGGGTTTAAAATCAGATAAAAACGTTTCGCCGAATATGTTGCCTATTACTATTGAAGATATTGAGGTTGAAGATGAAACGCATCTTTAATCTGAGCTATCGCATCTAACTTTTCCCAACTGAAAAACGGGACTTTTTTGAATGTTTTTTCAACGCCCTCTACACTTTTAGTATAAGTATCTTTGTCAGTATAAAAAACTTCCACTTCTTTTTCATAAAAATCTCTTCCAAAATGCCCATAAGAAGCGGTTTCTTCAAAAATTGGATTTTTCAATTGGAAACGTTTCACAATAGCATAAGGGCGCATATCAAAAATCGTTTCTATCTTTCTTGCAATTTCTCCATCTGATAAATTTACATGAGCAGTGCCATAAGTATTTACATAAAGTCCAACGGGTTTTGCCACGCCGATGGCATACGCCACTTGTACCAAAATTTCGTCACAGATGCCGGCAGCTACCATATTTTTAGCGATATGTCTTGCCGCGTAAGCCGCCGACCTGTCCACTTTTGACGAATCTTTTCCGGAGAATGCGCCACCGCCGTGTGCACCTTTTCCGCCGTAAGTGTCCACAATAATTTTGCGCCCGGTTAAGCCGGTGTCACCGTGCGGTCCGCCAATCACAAACTTTCCTGTGGGGTTTACATGAAGCGTATAGTTGTGTTTAAAAAGTTCTTGAATTTTTGGAGAACAAGTAGCCATCACTCTGGGAAGCAATATTTCCTGAACATCTTTTTTTATTTGTGTGAGCATGGCTTTTTCGTCGGCATTAAAATCATCATGTTGGGTAGAAACTACAATAGCATCAATACGTTCCGGTTTGCCTTCGTCGCTAAATTGTATCGTTACTTGCGATTTTGCGTCCGGTCTTAAATAGGTCATTTGTTTGCCTTCGCGTCTAATGGCGGCTAATTCTTGCAAAATAATGTGCGACAACTCAGATGAAATGGGCATAAAGTTTTCCATGTCGCGGCAGGCATACCCAAACATCATCCCTTGGTCGCCGGCGCCTTGTTCTTCCGCATTGGTGCGTTCTACACCTTGGTTAATATCGGAAGACTGTGCATGAATGGCAGATAAAACGGCGCACGATTTATAGTCGAACTGATAATCGCTTTTATCGTAGCCAATTTTTTTGATTACCCTGCGGGCCGTGTCGTCAATTGACACGTATCCTTTAGTTTTTACTTCGCCGGCGCAAACTACCAAACCAGTGGTTACCAAAGTTTCACACGCCACTTTTGAGTTAGGGTCTCGGGCTAAAAACGCATCTAACAATGCATCGGAAATTTGGTCGCTTACTTTGTCCGGATGTCCTTCCGATACAGATTCTGATGTAAATAAATAACTCATAATGCTATTTTTTAATGATTAATTTTTTTATTAATTTTTCCAGGCTCTATAAATTAAATACGCGCCAAAGATTACTGCTAACCCCAAAATAATATATGAAAATTCACTGCTATATTGGCGAATGATATCTTGTTGCCCATGTGCAAAATAGCCTAATAATGCAAGGATAGTATGCCAAATAAAGGCACCTAACGCAGTATAACCAATAAAAGGTTTCATTTTCATTTTAGCCAAACCAGCAGGTATTGAAATAAGATGCCGTATGCCGGGAATAAGTCTGCCTATAAAAGTAGATATGTTCCCATTCTTTATGAAGTAATTTTCCGCTTTTTGTACTTTTTTTGTATCTAACCAAAAAAGTTTTCCTACTTTGGTCTCCACAAACCAATAGATAAAAGGGCGCCCCAGAAGCAAGGCTAAATAATAGTTGATACAGGCCCCAATGATAGCACCTAAAGTAGCAAATAAAATGACCAATAAAACATTAATCCATTTTGATTCGGTTACATACAAATTTGTATTTTCAGGGTCACAGGCTTGGTAGGCTGCCGGCGGCACAACTAACTCCGAGGGAAGCGGAATAAATGTGCTCTCAATTGTCATATATAATGTAACCGTAAAGTGATTCAAATTCTGCAAATAGAGTTCAATCGTTTTTTCAAAAAAAGATTTTTTTTCTTTATGTTTCGGGATAGAATCAACACTATTTTGTGCAAACAAGCAATGAATGTTAGTTAGTGAAAGTAAAATGATAATTATTTTTTTTGATAACTGATTCATAATGTTTTTTTAACTTTTATATAAACTACCCTGCCCTTCGGGCACCCCTTCAAAATTTGAAGGGGATGTTTAGCCGCTCCGCCTTGAACTTTTAAACTCTTGAACTTTTGAATTTCATCCCAAATGGAGGTTGTGTCCCATTTTATCTTGTTTTGTTTTTAAATATTTATAGTTATCGCATTTAGGATTAATAATAATAGGGATAGTTGAGACAATTTCAATTCCATGTCCGCTTAACCCCACTCTTTTCAAAGGATTGTTGGTAATGAGTTGGATTTTGGTTGCGTTTAGGTCGCGGAGTATTTGTGCACCTACTCCGTAGTCGCGCTCATCGGCGCGAAAGCCGAGCTCTAAGTTTGCTTCTACTGTATCTCTTCCGAGTTCTTGTAGATGATAGGCTTTCAGTTTGTTTACCAAGCCAATCCCCCTACCCTCCTGGTCCATATATAAAACCAATCCTTTTCCTTTATTTTCTACCATTTGTAATGCAGTATGAAGTTGTTCGCCGCAATCGCACTTGCAGGAACCGAGAATATCTCCGGTAACGCAGGATGAATGCACCCGCACCATTACCTCCTCATCTTTTTTCCACTCCCCTTTCTTCAGTGCCAAATGTGTTAATCCATTATTTAATTGTGAATAAGCAACGAGTTTAAAAGTTCCCCATTTTGTAGGCAGTGTAACTTCCGCATCTTTTTGAATTAAAGTTTCTGTTTTTACACGATATGCAATTAAATCTTGAATAGAAATAATCTTAATATCAAATTGTTTGGCAATCTTCATGAGTTGGGGTAGGCGTGCCATGGTGCCGTCATCGTTAATGATTTCAATGAGGGCTCCGGCAGGATATAGTCCTGAAAGGCGTGCCAAATCAACAGTAGCTTCCGTATGTCCGGCACGAACCAGCACGCCACCATCGCGCGCGCGCAACGGATTGATGTGTCCGGGACGACCGAAATTTTCCGGCTTCATATCTAAGTTGGCTAAAGCGTTAATCGTGGCAGCCCTGTCATACATTGAAACACCTGTAGTACATCCGTTTCCAAGTAAATCAATCGTAACGGTAAACGGCGTTCCATGCAAAGAAGTATTGCTTAACACTTGCATTTCAAGATTCAGTTCTTTGCACCTTTCCGCAGTAATAGGAGTACATAAGACACCGCGCCCGTGAGTCATCATAAAATTCACCTTTTCCGGCGTAATTTTTTCAGCCGCAATAATAAAGTCGCCTTCATTTTCACGGTCTTCATCATCTACCACTATTAAAAATTTGCCTGCTTTAAAATCTTCTAATGCTTCTTCTATTGTATTTAATGTAATTTCCATGTACAAATTTAAGGTTTAACATATCAAACCGCTACACTCCTCATTTTCAGACAAAACAATTACACCGCGAAGCCGATGTTTTTATATTCTTCTACAATGTTTCTTACATCATCGGTGGCGAGGCGGCCATACACTTTTTCGCCTACAAGTACTACCGGAGCAAGCCCACAAGCGCCAACACAACGTAATGAAGCTAATGAGAATAAACCATCGGTTCCGGTTTCACCCACATTAAGTTTTAGTGAGTGTTTAAATTCATCGAGAATACGTTCGGCACCCCGCACATAACAAGCGGTTCCCATGCAGATAGATATCGGAAAACGTCCTTTCGGAATCATGGTAAAAAAGGAGTAGAACGATACCACGCCATATACTTTTGCAGTAGGGATATGCAATTCTTTGGCAATTACTTCTTGCGCCTCTGCGGGAAGGTATCCTAAATAATCTTGCGTTTTGTGCAATACATTAATCAACTCACCCGGATTATTATTGAACGACTTACAAATCTCTTCGATTTTCGTTCTAGTTTTTTGACTGATTTGTATTTTAACTGACATTTTTTTAATGATTAATGGTTAATGATTAGTGGTTAATCTAATTTTATTTCAATAACTTTCGCTTTGTCGAAATAATGTGTGTGTAGTAATTCGTGGGATTTATGTCCGCACGGTTCTCCCAAAAATTCTTTGTAAATAGCTTGAATGGATGGGTTTTCGTGAGATTTACGAATCGGCATATTGCGGTCGGCTTCATAAATGGCTTTCCAACGCGCTTTGATAATATCGCTATCGCCGTGGTGCAACGGTTGTCCTCCACCATCAATACAACCTCCCGGACATGCCATCACTTCAATCGCATGGAATTGCGATTTTCCTTCTTTAATCTCATTTAATAACTTTCTAGCGTTGCTCAAGCCGTGCGCAATGCCAATGTTGAGTTTCAATCCATCCACATCAATAGTAGCGGAACGAACACCTTCCAATCCGCGCAATTCGTGAAAGTCAATTTTCGGAAGTGTTTTTTTTGTAATCACTTCATAAGCCGTTCTTACAGCAGCTTCTATAACGCCGCCGGTAGTTCCAAAGATTACGGCAGCACCTGTTGATTCGCCCAAAGGAGAATCAAAAGTAATCTCTTCTAACGAGTTAAAGTCAATATTTGCCTGTTTAATCAACGCGGCCAATTCTCTTGTTGAGATGGAATAATCCACGTCAGGATTTCCGCTTACTTTAAATTCATCGCGGGCACATTCATATTTTTTTGCCAAACAAGGCATGACGGAAACAACAATCATATCTTCCCGTTTTACGCCTATTTTATTAGCAAAATAAGATTTAGCGATGGAGCCAAACATTTGTTGCGGAGATTTCGCCGTAGAGGGAATCTCTTTTAATTCCGGAAAATGATACTCGAAGAAGTTTACCCATGCCGGACAGCAAGAAGTTAACAACGGAAGTTTCACATCCTTATCCCCTTTCAAAAAGCGGGTAATTCTGTCAATCAACTCGGTACCTTCTTCCATAATGGTTAAGTCGGCGCTCCAATCGGTGTCGAAAACGTAGTTGAATCCAAGTGCCTTCAAAGCGGCGGTGAGTTTTCCGGTAACGATTGAGCCGGGTTTCATGCCGAACTCCTCGCCAAGCGCCACTCTCACTGCGGGAGCTACTTGTACCACCACAGTTTTCTTTTCATCTGCAATAGCGCGAATAATTTTCGGGGTGTGGTCCACTTCAACAAGTGCCCCCACCGGACAAACGGCAACACACTGACCGCAGAAAGTACAGTTAGAATAGCTTAACTTTTGGTTGAATGCCGTAGAAACCACCGCTGGAAATCCGCGTTCAATAGCAGAAAGCGCTCCAACGGTTTGAAAATCATTACAAACCGTTTCGCAACGGCGGCACATCACACATTTGTTCATGTCGCGTACAATAGACGGCGATACTTCTACTTTGTAAGATGACTGTTCTCCTTGGAACGGGATTTCGCGCACACCGAAGCGTACTGCCAAGTTTTGCAATTCGCAGTTTCCGCTTTTGGCGCACACCAAACAGTCGGACGGGTGGTCGCTCAAAATCAACTCCAACACAGTTCTACGTGAATTGAGAACACGTATAGAGTTGGTTTTTACCACCATACCTTCTAAACATTCGGTTACACAAGCCGGTGCCAAATTGCGTCTTCCTTCCACTTCCACCACACAAATGCGGCAACCGCCCGGTTTGTTATGAATGTTCATGCCGGCCAATTCAAAATGACACAAAGTAGGAATATCAATTCCAATTTCGTGAGCCGCTTTTAAGAGCGTTGTACCTTTAGTTACTGAAACTTCTCTGTTATCTATAGTTAATTTAATTTTGTCCATTATATATTCCTTTCTATTTGATTGATATTGCGTTAAATTTACATTTTTCCATACAAGCTCCACACTTGATACAAGTAGCTTGATTAATTTCGTGCGGCATTTTCTTTTCGCCTTTAATAGCGCCTACCGGACATGCACGAGCACAAGCTGTACAACCGATACAAAGGTCAATATCAATTATATAGCTCTTCAATGCTTTACATTGACCGGCGGGACATTTTTTATCCTGTACGTGGGCAAGATATTCATCCCAAAAATTATCAATAGTAGATAAAACAGGGTTTGGAGAAGTTTGCCCCAAGCCACAAAGTGCCGTATCTTTAATTACTCTGCTAAGGTTTTTTAATTGGTCAAGGTCTTCAATAACACCATTACCTTCAGTAATTTTATCTAACATTTCATACAAACGTTTGTTTCCTATACGACATGGCGAGCATTTTCCGCAAGATTCTTCTACGGTAAAGTCTAAATAGAATTTGGCTACGGAAACCATACAATCCTCTTCGTCCATTACAATCATACCTCCTGAGCCCATCATGGAGCCGGCAGCAATCAGGTTATCGTAATCAATGGGGGTATCTAAGAATTTCTCGGTTAAACAGCCGCCTGAAGGACCTCCGGTTTGTACCGCTTTAAATTGTTTGTCACCAACAATACCGCCGCCTATTTCATAGATTACTTCGCGAAGGGTAATGCCCATCGGCACTTCAATCAATCCAACATTATTAATTTTTCCGGCTAATGCAAATACTTTAGTTCCTTTCGATTTTTCGGTTCCAATAGAAGCAAACCATTCCCAACCTTTAAGAATAATTACGGGAATATTGGCAAATGTTTCCACGTTATTTACGTTGGTGGGTTTTTTCAGATAGCCTTCCTGAGCAGGAAATGGCGGTTTGAAAGTAGGTTCGCCGCGGTCGCCTTCCATAGAATGAATAAGCGCGGTTTCTTCTCCGCAAACAAACGCACCGGCGCCGTAACGCAATTCAATATCGAAATCAAAACCTGTGTCAAAAATATTTTTACCGAGCAAACCGGCTTCCGCAGCTTGTTTTATAGCGATTAACAAACGTTCAATCGCTAACGGGTATTCGGCGCGAATGTATATCAATCCTTTTGTTGCACCGATACAAAAACCGTTAATAGCCATTGCTTCTAATACGGAGTGCGGGTCACCTTCCAAAATGGAACGGTCCATGAATGCACCGGGGTCGCCTTCATCGGCATTACACACTACATATTTTTGGTCTGCGTGATTTTTACTTGCAATTTCCCATTTTAATCCGGTAGAGAAGCCACCGCCACCACGACCACGAAGCCCTGATTTTTTAATCGCTTCAATCGTAGCCTGAGGGTTATTTGTTTCCAAAACGGAAGCTAAAGCTGCGTATCCATCGCGAGCAATATAATCTTCTATGCATTCAGGATTGATGAATCCGCTGTTACGCAAGGCAATACGTAATTGTTTTTTAGTAGGCTCTATCTGTGTAGAACCTTGTACGTGTTCTTCAACCTTTTTATAATTTACGGGAATTACACCGTCAATAGTTTCGTTGCCGGCAAAGTATTTTTCCACAAGTTCTTCTGCTTTTAACGGAGTAATATTGCCAAATACCAAAGGCGCTTGTCCGGGTTTGCTCACTTCCACAGTAGGTTCTGCGTAACAGTATCCCATACAGCCGGTTGGAGTAACTACAACCGGAATATTACGTTTATGAGATTCGTTTATGATTACTTCCATTACTTGTTTGGCACCGGAAGCAATGCCACAAGTAGCCATAGCCACTTTTACTTGGATTAAATTTTCGCTTTGTTCGCGAGGTTTTAGAGCGGATTGAAGTTCTTCTCTTTTCTTCTTCAAATCTGCCAACGTTTTAATTTTTTCCATTTTGAGTATGTTATTATTATATTGATTATTAAAAATTTATTTTTATTTATCGTGGAGAAAACCCATTTTAAAAATTGGGTGCAAATTTAGATAAAAGTTTGATATAATAATATTACAAAATAATCTACGTTAAATTATCTCAATTGAAAAAATGCAATGCGGAAAAGCATATTTTTACTAACACTTATTTATTTGACCTGTAATACTTTGTTTGCACAGATATTTCGTTTTGGAGTGCCAAATTTGATAGCTTACGACCAAGAGCGTTTTCACTACGGTTTTTCGCTGGGTATTGATGTTGTAGATGTTAATCTGAAAACAAAAATAAACTATGCAAATATTTCTGTCCCCGAAGTGGTACAAATATACTCTAAAGCTACTCCAGCTTTCAATGTGGGGATTTTAGTCAATATGCGGCTGGGTGAATATTTCGACCTGCGTTTTATCCCCAGTTTTTCCATTGCTCATGATATTGACCTCTACTACAAGTTTGCTAATGAAATACCCGACCCCAACCCCAGAAAAGCAGGGCAAATGACAGATTTGGTTCTAAGAAAGATTGAGTGTCATTACATTAACTTCCCTCTATTCATAAAGTTCAAATCTTCGCGTATGCACAATGTACGTTTTTATGCACTTACAGGAGGTCAAGTAGGTATTAACATGATGAGCGCTAAAAACAACAAGATAGCTTCCTCATACCAACTTAGTAATGTTAAAGCTGAAATTATTCCCATCATTAAACCTTATGATATACAAGTAAAAGGTGGTTTCGGATTTGATTTCTATACCAATTATTTTAAATTTACAACCGAATTTAAAGTATCCTTTGGGGTAATAAATATGTTAGAAAGCGAAAAAGGTATTAAAGACAAAGATAATCTTCATAATTATCTCACAAGCCCTATTGTAGCAGGCTTACAAAGTTTAAAATCTAAAACTTTTACGGTTTCATTTATTTTTGAATAAAAATAGGTGTCCCTGTTATACCATACGCACGAAGAGCGAAAACGTTACATGGGGGAGTGTTTTTTGTCCCGCTTACCAACATCGCGATTTACCAAGATAAAAATACTCGGGATGGACAGTGAGCAGCAGGAACTCTATGATGCTATCGCCCGATGGGTTAACCGAAAATAATCTTGGGTGTCCCAATGCGAAAGTCAGGAAAAAACAAACCGTGCCTATTTTGCAAAGGTCTCATTTGTTATATCATGACTGTTTGATTTAAATTTACTGAATATCCCTACTGAATATTCCAATATAGCAAAATTTAGTGTCTGCAGATACTATTACTCCCACTCGATAGTTGCCGGCGGTTTAGAGCTAATGTCGTACACCACCCTATTCACACCTTTCACTTTATTTATAATTTCATTCGACATCTCAGCGAGAAAATTGTATGGGAGGTGCGCCCAGTCTGCCGTCATGCCATCAGTGGATGTTACAGCTCGGAGAACGATTGTATATTCATAAGTACGTTCGTCTCCCATTACACCTACACTTTTTACCGGCAATAAAATTGTGGCTGCTTGCCACACCTTGTTATACAAGTTTGATGCATGTAGCCCGTTTATAAAAATAGCATCTGCTTCTTGCAGAATGGTTATTTTTTCCTTGCTTACTTCACCCAACACACGTATTCCCAATCCTGGTCCCGGGAATGGATGTCGTTGCAGCAGTTCCGGTTTTATTTCTAAAGCAGTTCCCACACGCCGCACTTCGTCTTTAAACAGCGCACGTAATGGTTCTATTACCCGTAGTTTCATTTGTTCGGGCAATCCGCCCACATTGTGGTGTGATTTTATGGTTGCCGATGGTCCATGAACCGATACAGATTCAATGACATCGGGATAGATGGTGCCTTGCGCTAACCATTTCACATTTTTTATTTTATTTGCTTCTTTTTCAAATACTTTTATAAATGCACGTCCTATTATTTTTCGTTTTGCTTCCGGTTCTTCAATCCCGGCAAGTAGCGTCAAAAAATCTCTGGCAGCATTTACACCTATAACGTTTAGTCCCATATTTCGATAGGATTCAAGCACATCAGTAAACTCATTTTTGCGCAACAAGCCGTTGTCCACAAAAATACAGTGCAAATTTGTGCCAATAGCACGATGCAGTAACACAGCCGCCACCGATGAGTCCACGCCACCCGAAAGCCCTAAGACCACTTTATCATTGCCTATCGTTTTTTTTAACATACTTACCGTGTTTTCAATAAACGATTCGGGGGTCCAATTACATAGGCAACCACAAATCTCTTTCACAAAGTTGAGTAGAATTTTAGCGCCTTCTGTTGAATGATATACTTCAGGATGAAATTGCAGTGCGTAGGTTGGCTCTCCAGCAATTGCAAAAGCAGCATTTTCCACATCAACAGTCGAAGCGATACCGTAGGCGTTTTGAGGTAACTCCGTAATTGTATCTCCGTGCGACATCCACACTTGCGAAGATGCTGCTATTCCTTTTAGAAGCGGTGAATTTACATTTTTTACAGTTAGTTGCGCTCGCCCGTATTCACGCGAATCGGAATGTTGCACGGAACCTCCGAAATGATGCGCTAAATATTGTGCTCCATAACATAAGCCCAACAACGGCAATTTACCTTTGATGGATTTTAGGTTCATTTGAGGAGCATTAGGTTCTTTCACAGAATAAGGACTTCCCGATAGCACCACGCCTTTTACACTTTCGTCAATGGTAGGGATATGGTTGTAGGGGTAAATTTCACAATACACATTCAGTTCACGCAATCGTCTTCCAATGAGTTGTGTATATTGCGAGCCAAAGTCGAAAATCAGGACTTTTTCGGTCATGTTTTAGTTTTATTAATTTCGAATTTCTATCTTTCTTATGTTCCAAATATAAGTATCAACATCCGTATTTGTGGCATTGTACCGGAATGCTATTCTAAAAGTTTTTGACTTTATGGCTGATAGGGGAAAACGATTACTCCATTCGTAAGTAGCAGGAAAAGAGTTAAGTACTCCCAGTTCTTTCCAGTCTTCCAAGTTAAATACATTTGCTGTTGATGTTGTATAGTAAACTTTGTATGGGGTTTCATGACCATTTTTTACATCTATTTGATGTTCAAAGTGCAAATACCCGTTTGCAGTATTGGGATGATTGAATACGGGAGAAATTAACCAATCATCCATGGGGATACGAGATTGATTTCCAATGTGTGCCATAGCATTGGTTCTAAAATTCCACGGATTATTTGGATTCTGCAAAGAATGATTGCTCCATCTTTCTTTTTCCTCCCAATTCATTGGATTTGAAGAAAAATCAATAATAATAGCTCCTTCGGATGAGACTTTGATGTCTTCTTTCGTTCGAATCATTAATTGATATGTATTTTTATATATAGTTAATATTCCCGTAAGCTCATACTCTTTCTTTTCAATAATCATACTTCTGAATTTTGCAAAGTTAGAAGTACGCACAGTTACCGGTTGTTTTTTACCGCTAGCCAACGGCACATTAATAATCCAATCGGTGATAAAATCGTTATATGCCAACGGCTGTCCAATAGCCTCATTTTGGAATGTAACATTTTTTAGGCACACTAATTTATTGATGTCACGATATCCTCCTGAAAAATTAATTTCATCATTAGTTAATGCTTTTGGAAGATTTTTTGGGTTTGGCAATCCATCTTTGATAATATATTTATTGAAATACAAAGAATTAATTCTTCCCACTTGGTTTTTATTGTATATCCACCCGACTTGCGGAAGATTATTATAATTACCAACCACCAATCCATTGGCAACGAGAACTATTTTTTGTCCCACAGGATAAATATTATATAGGCCTGTCATATCCAATTCCAATTCCACTCCGGCAGTATGGTCTTGAATCACCATTGATTTATAATAGTTTCCACCTTCATCCGAGCTTACCACTACAGCTCTAATATAACGCGGGGCTTCATTCAGTTCTGCGATTGAATCGGGTTGGGTTTTCCATTTAGCAGCATCTTTATCCCAATGTTTTCCCAACACATTTCTGGCAGAGACACCTAAATCGCCGGTTGGACTCATGATGGTCCAAAAAGATGCATTTAACGGAGGTACCCATTCATCTGCTTTAAATTCGGGTTCAGGCCATTTTTTACATCCAAGAAACATTATTATGCCACAACATAGTATCAAAATAAGTCGTAATCTGTTCATAATTATATCTTTTTTTTAATAATCACTAATTCACATTTGCTTTAAATGTAACATTATAAATTGCACACATTGGAAAAACAGCAGTAGTTTTGTATTTGAATGCTATTTGAAGTTCCGGGTTCGTAGCCATTTCATCGGTTAATTTAACCGTAGCTTCTGTAGTACCCCCCGCATGAAGTGTAAAATTCAGGGGTTTCCAATCTGAGCCATTAGTAGTATAAATTGCTTGCAAATTATCGCTTGTGCCGGTATTAATTCTGTAAGAGAACGAGAGTGTCACATCTTTTTCTCCTGCAAAATTAAATTTCGGAGATACAAACCAACATTCGGTTTCTGTTCCCGATGGCGCTTGAATTTGCATATGAGAACCTGCAATGTAGTTCCAACCTGTTTCTCCAATTTTTTTCACATTTTCCCAGCCATTATCCAAAGGATTGGTTTTCATATCATAACTTTTCAAAATCTTAGCCGGCGGAATAATTTCAACATCGTTAATATTGCAAATAATGAGTTGGGGAGTAATGTCGAACATGGTTAATATACCTGTTATATTTAATGCACCTTGCGGCAACACATTATCGGCAAATGTATTGAATGCGCTAATACGGGCTTCCACACTTCCTGTTCCATTATTAAATTTAACGATACGACTAATGGTGGTGTTTGTACCGGATGGTTCAAAATATTTAGTTGTACCGTTTGCTTGCGTAAAGAAGCAGTTTTCTAATTTTACCAATTTGTGATAGTCCCCCCCAATTCCGGTTGCAATATCATTTTGTGATGTAATAATCTTAGGATTGGATATTAGCTTAATATCAGGTAAATCATGGCGAAAAATATGTTGATTTTCTTTGTTGGACGTGATATGTTTCATGCCTCCGTTACTATTTCCATATAATCCTAATTGATAAAATCCGGTACGAGTACCACTCACATAATTTCCTAAATAAAGCCCTTTTGCTTTCACAAAAACACGTTGTCCCATGCGATATTTTGAATAGTATGAAGTGTTATTAATAAGAAGACTTAAACCTCCCGTTGAATCTTGAAAAAAGATTTCCTTGTAGCAACTGCCAAATTGGTCGGTAGAAGTTATAACCCCTGTAATGATAATATCATCTTCAATTAAAGTAATTGGATTAATATGACTTAATTCGTGATATTTTTGAAAATCGGCAATGGTCATATTTGCTTTACCATCAAACATCAATGGCGGCACCTCTTCGGGTTTAAAACATGATGAGAGCAAAACTGCGAGGAGTGTAAATAATAAGTACGTCTTTTTCATGTGAATATAATTTTTAGTTGGTTGATATAATATTTTTGCCTACAAATAAAATTTTGTAGGCAAAAATATAAAATTTAAGGGTCAGTCGGAAAATCAGGTTGAAAAATTCTAATACATTGTACTGAACAAAGAAGTGTATTTTTGCACAGTTAAAAAATAATTAGAAAAAGTAATTAATGAAAATGGTAGAACTATCAAAGTAGTGCTTGTTTGGAAGTGGTTATTATAAATCTAACGCATACTTATATTTTGGACTCCACACGGCCAACGTCATCAGAATGATTGACAAAGTTTTCGGTGCTTTCCATTTTCTGCCTACCGTAGCGTTGCTCCTAATTCCCGTTCAAATACTCCTACTAATTTGTTCATAATCTTGTTAATCTCTTCATCTGTCATTGTTTTTTCGGGATGCTGCAATACAAAATTTATAGCGTATTGTTTTTTGCCTTCCGGAAGTTTGTCGCCTTCATACACATCAAACAACGATATTTTTTTGATATGCCGCGAACCGAATTGCGTGGCTATTTTTTCCAATTGCTGATAGGTTACATTTTTATCCACAACTAACGCCAAATCTCTTTTTACAGATGGGGTGGTAGCAATAGGTGCAAACACGGTTTCCTTTTTTAAATATTCGGCAAAAAGTAATTCAACATTTATTTCAGCATAGTAAACTGTTTTTTTTATGTCGAAATATTTTAGAATTTTAGGATGTATTTGAGCTATTTTTGCAATGGGCTGTTCATTAATTATGTAAAGCAATGTGTCAATGAATGTGGTATCGTTTTCGTTTTGTAGAGACGTTGTGTGCAATATTTCTACACCCGATTTACGCAATACATTTTCAAGAAAATTTTTCAAAAAGAAGAAATCCAAATCCTTAGGCTCTTCCATCCAATCTTCCTCATGCGTTTTTCCCGTTACAAATAAAGAGAGATATTCTTTTTCGGAATAATAGTGCATAACATCTGTAGCTTCTTTATTAGCAAGATGGTATGTTTTTCCAAATTCAAAAAGTTTAAGATTGTTATTTTTGTTATTGAGATTATGAGCCATGGTTTCCAAACCTGAGAAAAGAAGGGTTTGGCGCATTACATTCAATTCACTACTTAGTGGGTTTAATAAATCGACACGCTCATTTTTATCAATATAATCGAAAGTAGAAACATAGTCGCCTTTGGTAAGAGAATTGTTTATCATTTCAAAAAAACCGTTGCTTGCCAAATAAGTAGAGATTAATTTTTGCAGTTTTTGAAGTGTGGGTTTTGGCTTGCTATGTTGAAAATATTCTATTTTATTGGGAATATCAATGTTATTATATCCATAAATACGTAACACTTCTTCAATCAAATCAATAGGTCGTGTAACATCGTGTTTATTAAGAGGTATGGTAACAGAGAGTGTATTTTCGCTTATAGAGGTATTTTCAAATCCAAGATGAAGGAGAATAGAGGATATGGTTTGTATATCAATGTATTTTCCTGCAATTTTGGCAATCTCTTCTAGGGTTAGTAAAATTACAAGTGGCTCAATAGTAGTAGGATATTCATCTATCACTTCCGAAGCTACTACTGCGTTTGCCAATTCTACCAATAATTTTGCAGCTCTTTGAACGGCGTAAACAGTCATATTGACATCGCATCCCCGTTCAAAGCGATAGGCTGCATCGGTTTTCAATCCATGTCTTTTTGCTGTTTTACGCACGGAAACGGGATTGAAATACGCGCTTTCCAAAAACACATTTTTAGTGTCGGTTGTTATTCCGGAATCTTTCCCACCGTAAACACCGGCAATACACATACCGTTTTCTGTATTACAAATCATTAAATCTTCTTCATGCAATTTTATTTCTCTATCATCTAATGCTTTGAAAATAGTGCCTTGTGGTAATGTCTTCACAATTACCTTTCTTCCTTCAATTTTATCTAAGTTGAAAGCATGCAGCGGGTGACCGGTTTCAAGCATCACAAATTGCGTAATATCAACCACATTATTTACAGGACGCACACCTACGGAAAGCAATCTGTTTTTGAGCCAATGGGGCGATTCTTTAACTTCTACATCTTTTAAGCATATTCCGGTATATCTTGGACATGCAAATTTGTTTTCGATAGTAACTGAAATAGATGGGTTTCGTTTGCTGGGAATACAATCGCCGATGAAAGGAAGCGGTAACTTGGTACAAGGAATATTATGATGTTTCAATACGGCATAAAGGTCTTGAGCCACACCAATATGCGAAATGGCATCGCTACGGTTTGGGGTTAATCCGATTTCAAGAATATAATCCTCTTCTATATTAAAATATTTCGATGCCGGCTGTCCGATTGGCGCTTGTTCGTCCAATTCCATAATTCCTTCATGGTTTTCGCCCAATTGCATTTCCTTTTCGGAGCAAATCATTCCTTCGGAAACAGCGCCTCTTATTTTTGATTTCTTAATGGTAAACGATTCATCGCCGGCATGTAGCACTGTGCCAACTGTAGCGACGGCTACTTTTAATCCTTTACGCACATTCGGAGCGCCACAAACAATGTGAAGCAGAGCATCGGCGCCGATATTTACCGTAGTTACATGCAAGTGGTCCGAATCCGGATGCTCTTCACAAGTAACTACTTCGCCGATTAAGATACCACGAAGACCGCCTTTAATTGTTTCAAATTTTTCAATAGATTCTACTTCTAATCCACAATTAGTTAAATAAATACTTATTTCTTCCGGAGATAAATCGAAATTAATGTATTGTTTAAGCCATTTGAATGAAATTTTCATCAGTATGTTTATTTTTTTAAAATCATAAAAATCTCCTTCTTACCAAATCGCACAGTGTGAGATATGCCGAAGAGGTTGTATCCCAAATATATTGATGTTTTAGCTCTTCTATTAAAACAAAAGCGGTATCAATATTTTCGCATTCATTTAATTTTTGAATGGCATTACTAAAATCTACGCCGCTATTGTGAAACAACTCACGTATAAACGTAAATTTCTCGTTTATCGCAATCGCTTTGGTTAAATCGGGAATATAAGATTGTTGAAAGTGCGTACCCAGTGAATTATCTTCTTTCTTCTCTGTTAATAAATCATTGAGAGATTTTTTCTCTGGTTTTGGAATTTCCATTTCGCTAAACAACGTGGCAGGTTGCGATTTCGCATTCGGGATAAATTCTAAAATATCGTCGTGGAGGGGGGCGGCGGGGAATACTGCTTCTTCGGGGACTTGGGGAATATTTGGAACTTGAGGGTGTTCTTCTACAATAACTTCTTCGATTTCCTCTTCTATTTCTACAACTTCCTCGATTTCTTGGGGGTGGTTTTCTAGTTGGTCTTCAAATTCTTCTTCAATTATTTCTTCAGTGGGCAGAAAAATTTCTGCTTCTACATTGAGCGTACTGCAGGATGCCCCTACGTTTTCCTCTTCATCCTTTCTGCCTTCTGCTTTCTCCCTTTTTTCCGTCTCCTGAACAAACAACCTCTCTATCCTATCTTCATCATTTCCTTCTTTTACCGGAATATTAAGAAAAATCATATACGCCGCACGGAGGTTGTGTAGGATAATGTCTTTTTCAATAGGTGAATATACATCTAATGTGTTTATCTGTTGTAAACTTTCAATAATTTTTTGAATAACTCCGGTAGGTTTTTCCATAGGTATGATATTTTTAAAATCAGATTTGAGCCATATTTTCTTCTTTTTTGGAAACAAAGAATTTTTTATTCCAAGCAACGAGTGCAAAAATGCCGGCGGTGGTGCAAATATCTGCTACATTGAAAATAGCGGGAAAGAAATAACTTCCTCCCAAAAGCGGGAACCACTCGGGAAAGATAAAAAGTTTGAAATAAAACATATCCACCACGCGTCCGTAGAAAAACGGAGCGTAATTCCAAACTATTCCGTAGAACAAAGAATCGATGATATTGCCCAGCGCACCTGCAATAATTAACGATAAAATGATAACGACAATCCACTCGGCTTGTTTCTTTTTAATGAGAGAAAAAAGGTAGTATATCAATGCCGTTGCAACGCCAATTCGTACCAATGAAAGCAAGAGTTTACCGATATTTTCTCCAAAACTGATACCAAATGCGATTCCTTCGTTTTCAACGAAGAAAATATAAAACCAATTTCCTAATACAGGGAAAGATTCGCCCACAGACATTGTGGTCTTTACCCAAATTTTAATCATTTGGTCTGTTATCACAAAAAAGAAGATAATTAGCAAAGCAAGACTACTTTTTTTCATTTACTTTAGCATCAAATGAAAGCGTAGCATGAGGCACACATTTTAGGCGTTCTTTGGGAATAAGTTTTCCGGTAGCACGGCAAATTCCGTAGGTTTTATTTTCAATACGTACCAAAGCAGCTTCTAAGTTTTTAATGTATTTATCCAAACGATTAGCCAAACGGCTATTTTCTTCTTTAGATAACACTTGATTGCCTTCTTCCAAAATCTTAAAAGTGGGCGAAGTATCGGTAGTGTCATTTCCTACATTGCTATAAGCTTCTAAATATATTTCCATTCCTTGCTTGGCTTCAGCAATTTTTTCTTCGATAAGTATCTTGAACTCATTGAGTTCCTCATCGGAATATCTAACAATATTATCTGTATTCATTTCATGAAGTTTTAGTGGGCAAAAATAGCATAAATTGGTTAGGTAAGTAAAAAAACAGTTTTTTCTTTGCTTCTTCTTTGCTTATAATGGCGTGATTTTTTTTATATTTTCGCCATGAATTAGAAAAAGTAATAAATCAATATCAAGTAGCGTTTATAAATATATAACGAAAATTTAGTCAACAACAACAAATTAATAATTATATTCACATGAAAAAAACGAACTTGATTTTAGCAGTTATATTGATTTTATGTAGCGCAACGGGTTTTTCTCAGAATAAAAAAGCTAAGAAAAATGCAGATAAGGAGACGCTTGTTTTTCGTTATGAAATTGAGTGTGCAGGCATTGGCACTGCAGGAACCTATTTAGTAAAAGTATGGAGCTACTCTAAAAGGCCGGAAGTTGCACTCGAACAGGCAAAAAAGAATGCATTACATGGTATCATCTTTAAAGGATTTGGAACCTCTAACGCGTGCCGACAAGCTCAAAAACCCATGGCAACAAGCCCTACTTTGGAACACGAACATGCCGGTTTTTTTAAAAAATTCTTTAAGGAAGGTGGCGCGTATATGAAATATGTAGCCACTTCAGAACCAAGTAGTAGAGATGTGGTAAAAATTGGAAAAGAGTATAAAGTAGGCATTATAGTCTCTGTTTTTAAAGATAATTTGAGAAAAGAACTCGAAGCTGCCGGTGTCCTAAAAGGATTAAATACAGGATTTTAAAAATTAATATCCGTTTTAAAAGTATGCAGATAAAAAAAATTAATGAACGATTACATAGTAAAACTTTAAAAAATCTTAATTTTATGAAAAAAATATTACTATTAGTTTCTGCCTGCCTTATTATTCTTACCTCTTTCGGGCAAGCAAAAAAACCTACTATAATGGTGGTTCCCAGTGATGTGTGGTGTAATAAAAACGGTTACATGATGTCCTTTGACAATATGGGTACAACTCAAAAAATTCCTAACTATAAAGAGGCGTTACAATCGGATGCAGATTTGTTATTGGTGATATCTACTATCAACACCATAATGTCCGATAGGGGATTTCCATTGAAAAACCTTGAGTCGGCATTAAAATCAATAGAGCAACGTGCGGCAGAAGATAATATGACGATGAGCAAATCGGGAGCGGAATTGGCGGAAAGCCCATTAGACAGGCTTAAAAGAACAGCTAAAGCCGATATTATCATGCAGTTGACATGGACAGTGAATGCTACCGGTCCTAAAAAATCAATTACTTTTAATTTACAGGGATTAGACGCCTACACCGACAAACAAATTGCCGGCGCACAAGGTACCGGTACGCCCTCTTTTTCCGCAGAACTTCCGGTATTGCTTAACGAAGCTGTATTGTCTCATTTAGACAATTTTAATGCTCAACTACAAAAACATTTCGATGACCTTCTAACCAATGGAAGAGAAACAAGAGTGGATATCAGAGTATTTGATAATGGTTCCGGAATTGACTTGGAAACAGAATTTGGAGGTTATGAACTTACAGAAATTATTGATAACTGGATGTATGAAAATACTGTACATGGCAGGTATAACAAAACAGACGGTTCACGCAATTTTATCTATTTTGAACAAGTGAGAATTCCACTCTACAACCCAAAAGGACAACCTATGGATACAGAAGCTTTTGTAAGAGAGTTGATGCGTTTCTTAAAATCAAAATATGATATTACTTCAAAAGTAATGACACGTGGTTTGGGAAATGCGGTGTTAGTTCTTGGAGAAAAATAATACAATAACTATTTATAAACCCATAAAATAGAAAAGTATGAAAAAAGTAATAATTTTCACAGCTATCGCTGCCATGATAATATGTCCTGTTTGGCTACAAGCACAAACTAAAAATGTTCCTTCTGCGATTGCATTGTCTGTGATGGTTCCGGAAGGAATAAATGGATTACCGGATGCTGCAAAAACCCTACTATCTAACAAATTAAAACAAGTAGCAACTGCTAATGGCATCGCAGCAAAAGAAGGATTTGGCAGATTTTTTGTTACTGCAGTACCTGCAGTAACAACTAAAGACATAGTTTCTGGTCCTCCGCAACAAATTGCACAAAATATGGAAATCACTTTCTATATTGCCGATTATTTCGACCAAAAGATTTTTGCAAGCACAAGTATAAGTTCTAAAGGCGTTGGAACCAATGACGCAAAAGCTTATCTTGATGCACTGAAAAATGCGAACACCAACTCTCCTCAACTGAAAGCATTTGTAGAAACCGGAAAACAGAAAATTATTGATTATTATATTGCTCAATGTGACAATATAATCAAAAAAGCGAACAGTTTAGCCGGCCAGAAAAACTTTGAAGAAGCCATCTACTTGTTAACTTCAATTCCGGAAGCGGTTCCCGATTGTTATGACAAAGCTTTAAATGCAACTCGAATTATTTTTCAGCAATATATTGATTATCTGTGCGATATTAACTTAGCGCATGCAAAGAGTGCGTGGATAGCTGAACAAAATTCAGCAGGAGCACAAAAAGCTGGTGAATATTTAAGATTCATCTACCCCGAAGCCCGTTGCTATAGCGAAGCTGAAATAATATACAAAGAAATAAAAGACAAAATATTGGATGACTGGAAATTTGTAATGAAAATATATCAAGATGATGTGGATTTGGAATCTCAACGTATTAGCGCTTGGCGCGAAGTGGGGATAGCATTTGGAGAAAATCAACAACCAACTACTTATAATATAGGTTGGTTGTGGTAAAAAAAATGACGGTCGTTCTGTCGCTGCCGATATTAATCGGGAGAGGAAAGTCCGGACAACATAGAGCGCCATACTTCCTAACGGGAAGGCATCCGAAAGGATGACAGATAGTGCCACAGAAAATAACCGCCCTGAGTTTGTCGAAGGGTAAGGGTGAAAACGTGAGGTAAGAGCTCACGACGTTGGCAGCGATGCGCAACGGGGGTAAACCTTATGGGTTGAAAGACCATGTAAACCGGGGTTTGAGGGTTGCTCGCCCAACTCGGAGGGTAGGTCGTTAGAACGTAAAGGCAACGATACGTCTAGATAAATGACAGAACTCGACAGAATCCGGCTTATAGACCGTCGTTTTTTTTGATTAAATGTGAGATAATGTGATGATGAGATGATTTTTTTATGAATTAAAAATTGCTGCAAAAGAAGCAAAAGCATAACCAAACTATTAAACAAAATAATAATCACCAAAAATAATAATCCCGTAATCATCACATTATCTCATCCCCTAATCACTATGAATATATCCGTAATCATCCCCCTCTTAAACGAAGAAGAATCCTTGCCCGAATTGGCAGCATGGATTCATAAAGTAATGATTAAAAACAATTTCTCTTATGAAATCTTATTTATTGATGATGGCAGTCGAGATAATTCGTGGCAAGTGATTGAACATTTGCATCAAGAAAACAGTTGCATTAAAGGTATTAAGTTTCGTAGAAATTACGGAAAGTCTGCGGCACTGAACACAGGTTTTTTCAAAGCGGAAGGCGATGTGGTGATTACTATGGATGCCGACCTTCAAGATAGTCCCGAAGAGATACCCGAACTGTATAAAATGATAATAGAAGAGGGCTATGATTTAGTATCCGGTTGGAAAAAAGTACGCTATGATTCAACTTTCGCAAAAAACATTCCGTCTAAATTCTTCAATTGGACCACAAGAAGAATTTCAAAAATTAAACTACACGATTTTAATTGCGGGTTAAAAGCATATCGTAAAGATGTGGTAAAAACCATTGAAGTATATGGCGAAATGCATCGCTATATCCCTGTAATTGCCAAATGGGCAGGGTTTACTAAAATTGGAGAAAAAATTGTTTTGCATCAAAAACGAAAATATGGCGTTACCAAATTTGGATGGAATAGGTTTGTTAACGGTTTTTTGGATTTGCTTTCTATTACTTTTATTTCGCGTTTCGGAAAAAAACCCATGCACTTTTTCGGAATTTTGGGAACCCTATCTTTCTTAATCGGATTTGTTATAACGATTATTTTAATTGCTCAAAAGTTGATTTTGATATCCAATCATGCCGCTTATTTCAGGCAAGTTACCGATCAACCGCTATTCTATCTTGCTATTTTAGCGATGATTGTAGGTACGCAACTGTTCCTCGCAGGCTTTTTGGGAGAGATGTTGGCACGAAACGCATCGGATAGAAATCATTATTTAATTGAAACTGATTTGGAGTAATTTTAAGCATCATAACCTACTTTGTTTTAAAATAATTGTAATAAAAATAGAATAATTTCAAATATTTCATATTTTTGCGCATACAACATTAATTTAATAAATATTTTAACATTATGGCAAAAAATTACGAACCGGAAGATATAGGCGGAATTAACATTATAGCCTTAGGAACAACACTTACCGGAGATATTGCTTCCTCAGGGGATTGCAGAATTGATGGCACCTTAAAAGGTAATATTATTTCTAAATCAAAAATTTACATTGGAAAAACAGGAATTATTGAAGGAAAAATCAAATGCAATTCTATTGAAATAGAAGGACAAGCTGTTGCCGATATTACTGCAAGTGAACTCCTTTCTTTAAAAGCATCAGCTATTTTAACCGGAAATATATGTGTTAGTAAAATTTCGATTGAGCCGGGTGCTAATTTTGCAGGCAACTGCGTGATGCAAAATTCATCTCCCGCCTCAGTATCTGCAATTGAAAAAGAGTTATCTAAATAAATGAGTGAAAAAATTAAAAAAAAAACTCCAAGTGGAGTTAATTTTTTGGGATTATCTTTTCAAGCAGGTGTATTAATATTTTTAAGCGTTTACGGAGGAATAAAATTAGATCAGAAAGTTGGAGTAACCCCTCTTTTTATAATTCTTTTTTCTTTGCTTGCTGTTGTTTTTTCTATGTATTATATAATTACCAAAACAACCCCTAAAAGAAATAAAAATGGATAAAACTCCTATTCGAAAATTTTCCTATCCACTGATAATTTTTTCGGTAATCATCGCAGTTATTGGAATAGCATTTCAAAAGTTGTTTCCACAATATGCTTCGCCGGCAATTCCGTTTATTATCATCTTTTTCTTTTTTATTACACTTTTTACTCTTTACATCGTTCTAAAAACACCCCATCAGGTATCGGGGAGAAAATTTGTTGCCGGCTATATGCTGTCTCGCTTAGTTAAAATGTTTTCAATCTTTCTTTTTCTTATTTTGTACATGGTTTTTAATAAAGAAGACCGCTGGAATTTTACCGGTGCATTCATCGTAATCTATTTTTCTTATTCCATTTTTGAAATTATTGTGCTAAAAAAAGACTAATGAAACATCTCTTTGATAATATTCGCCCCTACTCGGAAAAAGAAACCATGAAAGCGGTAAAAAAACTATTTACTGATTCTAAATTCATACAACAACTATCTGTTTTTGAAGATAAATTTAATATAAGTGAATGGATAAAAGAAGTTTTAGCTTGTAGTTCCCGTTTTGAATTTCATTTGGCATTTGCCGATAAAGTCTTTCATTACTTTGTTGAAAAAACGTGTACTCAAATCCATTATTCAGGAATTGAAAATATTAACCCAAAAAATCAATATTTATTTATTGGTAATCATCGGGATATTATTTTGGATTCTGTATTTCTACAAATCTATTATTTTAGGAACGGACATGAAGCCACCCTTTCCGCAGTTGGAAACAATCTCATTTCAAATCCCCTTTTTGTAGAACTTGCGCGTATTCATCAAATGTTTTTAGTATTGCGTTCCGGCACATTGAAAGAAAAAATGATGAATACGCAACTGTTATCTTCTTACATACATCATTCTATTTTTGAAGAAAAAGAATCGGTGTGGATTTCGCAAGGAAATGGCAGAACAAAAAACGGCAATGATAAAACACAGCAGGGTCTTTTAAAAATGCTGACTTTGGCATCTCCGCAAAATGCTATGCAAGTACTTAAGCAAATGAAAATTACACCTATTTCCATTTCATACCAATATGAACCTTGTGCGCAATTAAAAGCGAGAGAATTGGCACTCTCAGAAAATGCTCCCTACATAAAACAACCCGGTGAAGACACAAAAAGTATCATCGAAGGGATTACCGGATTTAAAGGTGAAGTGCATTTTATGATTGGAAAACCATTACAAGAAGAATTTGACGATATTCCTCTCGAACTATCTTTGAACGAAAAACTTACTTTACTTTGTACCCAAATTGATACCCAAATTTATGAACATTATTTTTTATATCCGCAAAATTATATCGCGATAGATATACAAGAAGATTCCACTCATTTTTCTTCACAATATACAGATAAAGAAAAAACGGATTTTATAAATTATTTGAACGAACAATCTAACGTTCCTGATGTTCCGAAAGAAAAGATGATAAAATATTTGCTTGATATTTATGCGAATCCGGTGAAAAACAAATTAAATATTAAGGCATGAGATTCCTCTTTCTGCTTTTTGCTTCCTGCTTTTTGTCAATTTTTGCTCAGAGCAACCGATTAACCACCGAAAAAGGCGAATTGCTATGGCAATACAACCAATACGCAACTATTGATGAAAAAAATACAAATACTATTTTAGTAACCTTTGTATTTATCAATGGAATTAAACAAACGGCCATCTCTTTGCGGCAAGAGTTTTTTCAGTCTCAAATTGAATGGTTAGAAACCTCTAATGTTCTGGTAGAAAGAGAAAAGCGTGTTGAATTTTTAACTACCAATTTAGCCCCCGGACAATCTATAGTTTTGAGATATGCTCTACAAACAAAATTAATTAACAACGAATTAATTGCGGAAAAATCTGCCTTACTCATTATGAATGAAAATTTTGAGATACGAAAAGAAATAATACCTGAGCAGATAGTCTTAAAAATGCGCAAATGACAAAAAAAAGTCTATTAATAATTTAACATTACCGGCATAATAAGCATCAGTAGATTTTCTTCCGGCGAATCTTGCTCGGTTGGAATAAGCAACGCAGCACGATTTGATTGCGACATTTCAAGCGTTATTTCATCCGAATCTAAATTTTCTAACATTTCACGCAAAAATTTTGAATTGAAACCGATATCCATAGGTTCTCCGGTATAAGCACCGGTGATGTTTTCTTCCGCTTTGTTCGAAAAGTCCAAGTCTTCTGCAGTAATCACAGTTCTTTCATCAGAGAGAGAGATTCTTACCTGATAAGTGGATTGATTTGAGTAAATACCCACACGACAAATAGATTTATGAAAATCTTTACGAACCACCACAAATTTATTAGGATTTTCTTTGGGAATTACTGCCTGATAAGCAGGAAATTTTCCTTCTTTCAAAGAAGAGAACAACACAATATTTTCAAATGAAAAACGAATATGGTGGGTGTTGGGAGCATATTCTACTTTTACTTTTTCATTTACTCCGGATAAGATAGATTTTAGTTGTGTAATAGGTTTTTTTGGTAATATGAATGAAATGTTATCATCAACTTTAACAGCAGTGTTTATGTAACGCACCAATTTATGTGCATCGGTAGCTACAAAAGTAATATTTTCATTGGAAAGCTCACAGAGAACACCCATCATATTAGGGCGAAGTTCATCATTTCCTGTAGCAAACAATGTTTTACTTATGGCGCGTTGCAAAATAGACGCTTCTATTTCAAACGTTTGTGAATCTTCCATTGTTTTCATTGCCGGATATTCTTCTCCGGGAAAACAAGAAGAATCATATTCTCCATTTGCCGCTGAAAATTTCAGCGTATGATTTTCAAGGTCAATATTAAAAACAATAGGTGTTTCAGGCATCAATTTTAAAGTTTCCAATATAGTTTTTGAAGGAATAGCTACAGCGCCTTCGCCTTCCACATTAGTTAATTGAACAGTGGCGGTCATTGTAGCATCCAAATCGGAAGCCATAAGTGTGAGTACATCTCCTTCAACGGTAAAAAGGAAGTTATCCAATATAGGTAAAGTGCTGTTGTTTCCTAAAACGCCGCTGATAGCACTTAAATTTTTATACAAAACATCGCGAGATACAATAAATTTCATATTTTTTTAAAATTAATGATTAAGATGGCAAAAATAAAAAAATAATGTTTCTTTGCAAGGAAAAAAGTAATTAAATCCAAAATCAAAATAAATATGGACAAAAATCAAGTACGCGAAGTAATCGCCAAACGTGTGGCAAAAGAACTTAAAGATGGAGATGTCGTAAATTTGGGGATAGGGCTTCCCACATTAGTTCCCAACTATTTACCAGAAGATGTAGCATTGGTATTGCAATCGGAGAACGGGCTACTGGGCATGGGTCCTACACCGGAAATAGGTAAGGAAGAAGCACATTTGGTAAATGCCGGTGGCGGATACATTACGGCGCAATCCGGCGCTTCTTCTTTTTCTTCGGCGCAATCGTTTGCTATAATTCGCGGCGGACACGTAGATGCTACTATTTTAGGCGCCATGCAAGTAGATGAAAACGGTGACTTAGCCAATTGGATGATTCCGGGAAAACTTACGCCGGGAATGGGTGGCGCTATGGATCTTTTAGTAGGCGCTAAACATGTAATTGTGGCCATGGAACACACGGCAAAAGGAGCGCCGAAAATTTTGAAAAAATGCACCTTGCCACTCACCGCAAAAGGGCAGGTAAATCTCATTGTTACCGAAATGGGTGTGATGGAGATTACACCGCAAGGAATTATTTTAATAGAAATTCATCCGGAATTTTCTGTAGAAGACGTGCAAGCTGCTACCGAAGCCACCTTAATTATTTCACCGGAATTAAAACCAATGAAATTGTAAGATCTTATCTATTATTAAATTTTGAACAAAAAAAATTCAACATTGAGTTTTCAACCAGGCAATCTCTTCTGCCCATTTAGTTGTATCGGGTGTTTCTAAAATAATAGGAATATTATTAAAGCGCGTATCTTTCATCATTCTAATAAATAACTCTTTGCCTAAAAAACCAAATCCGAGATTCTCATGCCGGTCAACTCTGCTTCTAAATTCTTTTTTAGTATCATTCAAATGGATGGCACGTAAATAATGAACTCCTACAATCTCATCAAATTCTCGCCATGTTTGTTGATAGCCGGTTTCGGTTTTTAAATCATAACCAGCAGAATAGGCATGGCAAGTATCAATGCAAATTCCAACTCTACTTTTATCTTCTACTTGAGTTATAATTTGCGCTAAGTGTGCAAAGCTAAAACCCAAATTTGTACCTTGCCCTGCGGTGTTTTCAATCACAGCGACTATTTTTTGTGTTTTACTCAAAGCCCAATTGATAGATTCGGAAATACGATGTAAACATTCATCCATAGAGATAGCATTCAAATGCCCACCGGGGTGAAAGTTTAACAACGAAAGCCCAAGCTGTTCGGCTCGTTGCATTTCATCAATAAATGCTTGGCGTGATTTTTCTAATGCATCATTATCAGGATGCCCCAAATTAATCAAATAACTATCATGGGGAAGGATTTGTGCTACAGAAAAACCATTTTTGTCGCAATTTTCCTTAAAAAGTGCAATATTTTTTTTTGATAAAGGTGGGGATTCCCAACGGCGTTGATTTTTTGTAAACAAAGCAAAAGCGGTCGCGCCGATCTCTTTTGCATGTAATGGAGCATTTTCTACACCACCCTCTGCACTAACATGTGCGCCTATATATTTCATTTTCGGTTTATTTTGGCAAAAGTAACAAAAATCTGCTTATTTCGGGTTATTTCTTTATTACCACCTTTATCGGATTTATAAACTTATCCAACAATCGTAAATCTTCGGTGATAATCTCAGCGATGCCGGTCATTTCCTGACTAAAATCTAAAGTTTTGCCGTAATGGGTAACTAACGAATCCGGAAAAATAACTTCCAATATGTAG
>Ga0209628_10000287_pt1 | contig 30397 bp, 33 predicted proteins | sample TergutCu122P4_FD_187285 | JGI IMG/M metagenome (GOLD analysis project Ga0209628, IMG submission 187285) | Cubitermes ugandensis P4 segment gut microbial communities from Kakamega Forest, Kenya - Cu122 P4 (SPAdes) (version 2) | ecosystem: Host-associated > Arthropoda: Insects > Digestive system...
GAAATTTTTTTTGCTCGCCCCTTGCTTCACGGTGCGCGCATCTTCGCCAAGGGTCACGTCCAGATGCCAATGCAGGCCATTTTCCACGCCCCAGTGACCCCGCGCCGCCGCGGCCAGTTCGGCCGCGTCGAGGGAACGGGAACTGATGGAGTAACGCTATTCGGTCTCGCCCAACGTCTCGTTCTCGAAGCGAGTAGTCTTCACCCATCCCAGGGTTCGGCAAGCGGCCCACTCAAGAGGATCGACCCGACCGTCGTTCTCGGCCACCCCGCCTTGGTGAAGCACGAACCGGCCATGCTCTGCATCCATCGCCGACGGGTGTTGGCCGACCGCCTTGAACGCCTCGGCATGGGCCGACGCAAAGGCGCCAGCCCCTGTCCGGTAGAGCGAGGGCGGATTACCCTTGACGGTCAAGAGATAGTCGGCCCGATTCTCTTCGACGAGGGTGCGGGCGATCTCCTTCTGGCAACCCATGGCATCCATGGCTGATTAGGCAGCCCTCGATGTCGAGCACCGACAACAGACAGGGAACCGCCGAGATGTCGTTGCGCTTGTCGCCCACCTTCACCTGGCCAAGCGACAGACCGTGACGGGCGGCATCGGCGCTGATCCGATGGATGCCCACCCGCAGGCCATCGGCCGAGCCACGTACCGTCTTGCCGTCAATGGCCACCAGCCCCTCAACGGCGCCAACAATGCCGCCGACCCAACTCCGATAGACGCTCTCCAACTGCGCCGGATCAAGGAGCCGAAACACCCGGTTCAGGGTATCGGCCGAGGGGATGCCATGCGTCAAGCTCAGGAAGCGACGCAGCCACGCTTCTTTCGTCGTCGCCCAGACGAAGGTATCCTCGAAATGCTCGGCCTCCGAAGCGATGCCCGCAATGGCGATGACCAGAATCTCCACCCGATCATGCCGCAACGCGTCGCCTGCCCGCCGCGGATCATCGATTTCCTCCAGCCATTCCACCTGTCTCTTGACTCCCATTGCCGCGCCCAAAAGACGAGAGTAGACGAGATTTTTCGAGCGTTTACAATAGTTTGTCGTAAGCCGATGATTGTGAACGATATTCCTTGGCGGTCAACGATGATGGCATGAAGATAAATGACGATTCACTCCGTTCGACAAAATATGTCAAATGAGCGCGGAAGCCCTGCCTGAAGAATGCTCTTGGTTTGACAAGTGTTTCAAATTTCAGCGACACTGAAACAGTAAACAAAGCAATGAGGGAGAAAAACATGAACGCAAAGTTGAAAACGGCGGCAGTCTTGGCCATGGCGGCAGTGGTCGCCGGCTGTGCCATTCCCAAGCAGGAGCCGACTGCGGTGGCGACGGGCTGCTACCCCTACACGGTGCATATTGGTGATCTTGCGTGGGGTGAAAATGATGGCAATCGGATGTCCGATGATACGTGGACGGCGACGTGCGACAACAAAACCTACAAGTGCAAGCAGGCAAAGAGCGGCAAGGTCGAGTGCACGCCGCAGGCAGCGGGAAAGAAAGGTCTCGTCGACAAGTCATCCTCGCCCATTACCGTGAAGGATCTCGGACTGGGCGCCAAACCCTGTGGCGTATCCGAGCGGATTGCGGCAACGGCGTTCTATGCCAGGTTCTCCGGCCGGCGGTCACTGGAACAGTTGCTGGGCGATGTGGATGACCAGGAAGCCGGGATGTCAGCCCCCTACCCCGATATTGCCCGGCATCTTGTGCGCATGGGATATGGCGCCAGCTCCGTGGCCGCAGCGAAAGAGGAAGCCATGGGTTACTGCGTGATGACCGCTGCCGATCTGGCGCAATAAATCAAACCGATCAGAGTCGATCAAAAAAAACCGCCGGCCAATGCCGGCGTTTTTTTCTGCCGTGAGTGGCGGGTCACTTGAAGGGGTGATCCTTGAGGATGGTTTCATCGCGCTCCGGGCCGGTCGACACGATGGCGATCGGCACCTCGCACAACTGTTCCAGGCGATTCAGATAGTTCTGGGCATTGACCGGCAGATCCTGCCAGCGCTTGACGCGGAAGGTCGAGTCCTGCCAGCCGGGCAAGGTTTCGTAAATCGGTTCACAAGCGGCCACGTCGTCGGCCCCGATGGGCAGCAGGTCGAGCGTCTTGCCGCCCAGCCGGTAGCCGGTGCATACCTTGATTTCGTCGAGGCCGTCGAGCACGTCGAGTTTGGTGATGCACAGGCCGGTAAGGCCGTTGATGCGCGCCGAGCGGCGCAGCAGGGCGGCGTCGAACCAGCCGCAGCGGCGCTTCCTGCCCGTGACGGTGCCAAACTCCTTGCCGACCGAGAACATCTGGTGGCCGGGCGTGCCCTCGGCGTCGATGTCGAGTTCGCTCGGGAAGGGGCCGCCGCCGACGCGGGTGCAATAGGCCTTGGTGATGCCCAGCACATAATGCAGGAGGCCAGGGCCGATGCCCGAACCGGCCGCAGCCTGGCCGGCGACGCAGTTGGACGAGGTAACGAAGGGATAGGTGCCGTGGTCGATGTCCAGGAGCGTTCCCTGCGCGCCCTCGAACAGCATGTTGTGGCCGGCCTTGTTGGCGTCGTACAGCGCCGCCGAGACGTCGACGACCAGCGGCTTGATGATTTCGGCATCGCTCATGGCCTGCTCGTAAATCGACTGGAAATCGACCGGATCGGCCTTGAAATACCGGGTCAGCACGAAGTTATGGTAATCGAGGATGTCCTTCAGCTTGCTGGCGAAGCGCTCGGGGTGGAAGAGGTCGTAGACGCGCAGGCCGCGCCGCGAAACCTTGTCCTCGTAGGCCGGGCCGATGCCCTTGCCGGTGGTGCCGATTTTCTGGTCGCTGCCTTTGGCGTTTTCGCGCGCCTTGTCGATGGCCGAGTGGCACGGCAGGATCAGCGGGCAGCCCGGGCTGATTTTCAGGCGCGAGCGAACGTCGATGCCGCCCTTCTCCAGTTCGGCGATTTCGCCGATCAGGTGATGCACGTCGAGCACCACGCCATTGCCGATGTAGCAGTCGACGCCGGCGCGGACGATGCCCGAGGGCACCAGATTGAGCTTATAGACCTTGTCGCCGACGACCAGCGTATGGCCGGCATTGTGGCCGCCCTGGAAACGCACCACGCCCCTGGCGTGATCGGTCAGCCAGTCGACGATCTTCCCCTTCCCCTCGTCGCCCCACTGCGTGCCGACGACGATGACATTTTTTGCCATGTTTCAATCCCCTTGTATTGCTTGAATGATCCAGCGGTCGTCGACGCGAACCAGCCTGCGGTCGCAGCACGGCCCGGCACAGGCGGTTTCGCCCGGCAACCGTTCGACAATGATCTCGCCCTGTCCGCGCAAATCGGCAATCCGGGCCGCCAGTTCCCTGTCGGCGCCGGCCGCCGGTGCCAGGATGGCTCCCGCCGCCTGTATCGGTGGCGCCAGACGGACCACTTCGCGCAGATCGAGTGAAAAGCCGGTGGCCGGGCGGGCGCGGCCGAAAGCCTGACCCGCGCCGTCGTAACGCCCGCCCAGCGCGATCGCCGCCGGATAGCCGGAGCAGTAGGCAGCAAAAACGATGCCGTTGTGATAATGGTAGCCGCGCAGATCGGACAGATCGACCGACAGCGGCAATTCCGGCGCGGCGGCGACGATGTGCCGCAAGCCATCGAGCGCCGCCGCGATGGCCGGCAGGGCAGGCAGTTCAGCCTCTGCCCTGGCGATCACCTCCTCGACGCCGCCGTAAAGTTGCGGCAACGCCAGCAGCGCCGCGCGCCACGGCGCGGCGAGCGTCGCGCACGCCTCGGCCAACCCCGGCGCATCCTTGGCCTGAAGCAGGTTGAGCAGATCCTCCTCGGCCGCTGGCGGCAGGCCGGCGGCCTCGGCCAGAGCGCGGAAAATGCCGACATGACCGAGATCGATGCGGGCCAGCGGCAAATCAATCGCGGCAAAGGCGCTGGCGAGCAGGCGGATGATGTCGAGATCGGCCTCGATGCCGGCATGGCCGTACAGTTCGGCGCCGATTTGCAGCGGTTCGCGGCTGGCCGAAACGGTGGCCGGCAAGGTGTGCAGCACGCTGCCGCAATAGCACAGCCGGGTCACGCCCTGATGGTTGAGCAGGTGGGCGTCGATGCGCGCCGCCTGCGGTGTGATGTCGGCGCGCACGCCCATGGTGCGGCCGGAAAGCTGGTCGACCAGATGGAAGGTGCGCAGCTTCAGATCCTGGCCGGCGCCGGTCAGCAGCGATTCCAGATATTCGAGCAGCGGCGGCATCACATATTGAAAACCGCGCGCCCGGAAATGATCGAGCATCCGGCGGCGCAGGCTCTCGATGCGCGCGGCCTCGGCCGGCAGCGCATCGGCAATGTATTCGGGTAACAGCCAGTTCATGAAAAAATCATTATCAGGGCGAGACCCATCAGCATCGAGGTCAGGCCGACGAAGCGAATCTGCCCATCCGAAAATTGAATGAGGCGGCGAAAAGTCTCGCGCCAGGCGGCCGGGGCGATGAAGGGCATCGCCCCTTCCAGCACCAGCATCAGCGCAAAGGCCAGCAGCAGCAGCGATACGGTCATTTGGCCTTGTCGCTGCTCGACCCTGGCGTCTTCATGTATTTGAAGAAATCGGAAGCGGGATCGAGCACCAGCATGTCGCCCTTGTTGTTGAAGCTGCCGCGGTAGGCTTCGAGACTGCGGTAGAAAGCGTAGAAGGCCGGACTCTGGCTGAAGGCGGCGGCATAGATGGCGGCCGCCCTGGCGTCGCCTTCGCCCTTGATCTTCTGGGCGTCGCGGTAGGCTTCGGCGATGATGACTTCGCGCTGACGGTCGGCATCGGCGCGAATCTTCTCTGACTCGGCCGCGCCCTCCGAGCGCAGTTCGTTGGCGACCCGCTTGCGCTCGGATTCCATCCGGCTGAATACCGTACTGCTGACCTCGGTCGGCAACTCGACGCGCTTCAGACGCACATCGATGATTTCCACGCCAATACGGCGGAGATCGGCATCGGCCCTGACGCGCATCTGTTCCATGATCTTGTTGCGCTCGCCGGAAACCACGTCATGCACGGTGCGCTTGCCGAATTCCTCGCGCAGGCCGGAATTCACCGTCTGGTTCAGGCGGGTGCGGGCGAGCGCCTCGTCGCCGGCAACCGAGATGTAATACAGCTTGGGATCGATGATGCGCCACTTGATGAAGGAGTCGACCAGCACGTTCTTCTTCTCGGAGGTGATGAAACGCTCCGGCTCGTCGCTATCCAGTGTGAGGATGCGCCGATCGAAATAGCGCACATTCTGGATCAGCGGAATCTTGAAATTGAGGCCCGGCTCGTCGATGACCCGCTTGACCTCACCCAGTTGAAAGACCAGCGCGTACTGCCGCTGATCGACGGTGAAGATGGACATCGCCGCCACCACCAGGGCTGTGGCGACAATCAAGCCCACAGCATTTTTCCAACGTGAATTCATCAACGACCCTCCCGATCACGCGAGCGCAGCAAACTCGACGTTCGTCCGCCGCCCACGCCCGACGGCTGTTCGACTTGTGGCGGTGCATCGCCTGCCAGCGGCGCACCGGCCCGGTTCGGCAAAGCCGCCGCATCGGTCGACACCGCAGGAACGCCAGCCGCCGACTGCATCAGTTTGTCGAGCGGCAGATACAAGAGGTTGCCGCTGCCCTTGGCATCGACCAGCACCTTGGTGGTATTGGCGTAAACCTGCTGCATGGTTTCCAGATACATGCGCTGGCGCGTGACTTCCGGCGCCTTGGCGTATTCGCTCTGGATCTGGCGGAAGCGCGCCGTATCGCCCTCGGCGGTGGCGATCACCCGTTGCCGGTGGCCATTGGCCTCCTCGATCAGGCGGGCCGCCGTGCCGCGGGCGCGCGGAATCACGTCGTTGGCATAAGCCTGGCCTTCGTTTCTCTGCCGCTCGCGGTCCTGGCTCGCCTTGACGGCATCGTTGAAGGCCGCCTGCACCTGCTCCGGCGGCTGGGCGTTCTGCATCGTCACCATGGAAATCAGGATGCCGCTCTGGTAGCGGTCGAGAATCTCCTGCATCAAGTGGGTGGCGTTGGCGGCGATCTGCTCGCGGCCTTCGTTGAGCACGAAATCCATCCGGTTCTTGCCAACGATCTCGCGGATCGCCGACTCGGCCGCCCCCTTGACCACATTTTCCGGATCGCGGTTGTTGAACGAGTACGCGACCGGATCCTTGAGCATCCACTGGACGGCGAACTGGATGTTCACGATGTTCTCGTCATCGGTCAGCATCAAGGCCTCTCTCAGCACCTGGTTGCTCTGGCTGCCGCGATAGCCGATTTCCTCCGCGCGCATCTTGGACAGGTTGACCAGTTCGAGCGACTGGAACGGATAGGGAAAACGCCAGCGCAGGCCCGGTTCGGTCGTTTCCAGGTAGCGGCCGAATTGCAACACGACGCCGCGCTGCGACGCATCGACGATGTAGAAGCCGGAAGCCAGCCAGATCACGACGGCCAGGCCGGCCAGCAGGCCGAAGCCGCCGCCGAGGAATTTGGGGTTGAAATCGACATTGGGCAGGCGCGGGCCGCCGTTGTTGCCGCCGCCGCCTCCACCTTTCTTGCCGAAAAGGGCGGAGAGCTTCTTATTCAAATCGCGCCACAACTCTTCCAGATCCGGCGGACCGTCGTTGGGCCGGCGCGGGCCGCCGCCGGGTTTGTCACCGCCATTGCCGCCGCGATTGCCCCATTGGGGATCGTTGAGCGACATGAAAATACCGAGCGTTGGAATCATGGGGTTCGGAATTCTTCTATCAAATGAAATCTTGTTGGGCTTCGCGCGCCGCTTCGGCCTGTTCCTTGCGGCGAGCCTCGGATTTGAGCTTGGCATATTCGGCCAGCGACTCGCGCAGCAGGTCAAGACCCGCTCCCGAGCGCGCACTGAGGCGAACGCGCGCGATCTTACCACACTCGTCGCGCTCGACGCCTGCCGCCGCCTCGGTCAGGTCGATCTTGTTCCAGACGATCAACTGCCGCAAAGCCCCGGCGCCGATTTCGCCGAGCACCTTGTCGACCTCGACGATCTGCTCGTCGCGGGCGTGGCTCGCGCTATCCACCACATGCAGCAGGATGTCGGCGTCGCAGGCCGCCTCCAGCGTGGCATGAAAGGCATCGACCAGCGCATGCGGCAGATCGCGGATAAAGCCGACGGTATCGGAAATCACGATATTGCCGCCGCCCGCCACCCACAGCTTGCGCGAGGTCGTATCCAGCGTGGCGAACAACTGGTCGGCGGCATAGACGCCGGCGTGGGTCAGGGCGTTGAACAGCGTGGACTTGCCGGCGTTGGTGTAGCCGACGATGGAAACGTTGAGCACGTCGCCGCGCATGCGCGCCTTGCGCTGCACGCCGCGCTGGCGCGACAGGCGGGCGAGACGCTCCTGCAAGAGCTTGACGCGGTTGCCGAGGAGCCGCCGGTCGGTTTCCAGTTGCTTTTCGCCCGGCCCGCGCAGGCCGATGCCGCCGCGCTGGCGTTCGAGGTGCGTCCAGCCGCGCACCAGGCGGGTGGACAAATGCTCCAGTTGCGCCAGTTCGACCTGCAACTTGCCCTCGGCGCTGGCGGCGCGCAGCGCGAAGATGTCGAGGATCAGACTGGTGCGGTCGATGACGCGGCATTGCAGCTCGCGTTCGAGATTACGTTCCTGAACCGGCGACAGTTCGTGATTGAAAATCACCAGATCGGCATCGCCGGCCGCCCGCATGGCGGCAATTTCCTGCACCTTGCCCTTGCCGGCGAAGGTTTTGGGATCGGGGCCATGGCGCCGGCCAAACACTTCGGCGACGACGACGCCGCCGGCCGATTCCGTCAGCAGGCGCAATTCTTCCCGTTGATCGGCCAGATCGGGCTGGCCGAAGTCGAGCTGAACGATCACCGCGCGTTCACCGGCGGCAGGGCGTTCAATCATCGACGGATTCCGGGGAGAAGCAGCGGCTCGCCGGGCCGGCGAGCCTGGAGAATGGCTATTCTGCCAACTCTTGTTGCAGATTGACCGGGCGGGCCGGCACCACCGTCGAGATGGCGTGCTTGTAGACCATCTGGGTCACGGTGTTTTTCAACAAGACGACGTACTGATCGAAGGATTCGACCTGGCCCTGCAACTTGATGCCATTGACCAGATAGATCGAGACGGGGATATGCTCGCGCCGCAGCGCGTTGAGGAAGGGGTCTTGTAACAGTTGCCCTTTGTTGCTCATGGTGTGAACTCCATGCGTGTGTTGTTATGAGGCGGGTAATGTACCGAAAATTGCCCGGCTTGCCAAAACATTCGGTTGCGCCCTACTTCCGCTCCTTGTCGGCAAACGGATTTTTGCTGGTGACGAACTGGATGCGCAACGGCGTGCCCTGCAATTTGAAGGCTTCGCGGAAGGTGTGTTCGAGGTAGCGGCGGTAGCTGTCGCCGATCTGGTCTACCGCATTGCCATGCACCACGATGATCGGCGGATTGGAGCCGCCCTGGTGGGCGTAGCGCGGTTTGGGGCGGAAGACGCCGTGTTTGGGCGGCGCCTGTTTGGCCACGGCGTCGGCCAGCACGCGGGAGAGAAGCGGCGTCGACAGCTTGGTCATGGCCGCCGCATAAGCTGCGTCGACCGAGCGGAACAATGCCGCCAAACCGACGTTTTCGCGCGCCGAAATGAAGTGGAATTGAGCGAAATCGAGAAATTTCAGCTTGCGTTGCAGGATCTGGCGGGTCTGCTCGCGGGCGTAGGCGTCGAGACCATCCCATTTATTGACCGCGACCACCAGCGCCCGCCCGGACTGGACGATGAAATCGGCAATGTGCGCATCCTGCTCGGAAACGTCGGCCTGGGCGTCGACCATCAGGATGACGACGTTGGCATCCTCGATGGCTTGCAACGTCTTGACCACCGAGAATTTCTCGATCGACTCGAAAACCTTGCCGCGCTTCCTCATGCCGGCGGTGTCGATAAGCACATAGGGGCGGCCGCCGCGCTCGAAGTCGATTTCGATCGCATCGCGGGTGGTGCCGGGCGCGTCGAAGGCAATGACCCGCTCCTCGCCGAGCAGGGTATTGATGAGCGTCGACTTGCCGACGTTGGGCCGGCCGACGATGGCGACGCGCACGGCGGCGGAGTCGGCCTGGTCCGCGTCCTCTTCCGGCTCGGGGAAACCCGCCAGGGTGAGGTCGACCAGGCCGCGCACGCCCTCGCCGTGCGCCGCCGAAATGGCGTTCGGCTCGCCCAGGCCAAGCTCGTGAAATTCGGCCTCGACCATGCCGCGATTCATGCCCTCGGCCTTGTTGACGGCGACGAAAACCGGCCGCTCGCTGCGCCGCAGCGTGTTGGCGATTTCCTTGTCATGCGGCGTCAGGCCGCCGCGGCCATCGACGACAAAAACGACCGCATCGGCCTCGGCGATGGCCTGCTCGGTCTGGCGCGCCATCTCGTGCAGAATGCCGTCCTTGACCAGCGGCTCGAAGCCGCCGGTATCGACGACCAGATAGGGTTTGTTGCCGAGCTTGCCGTGACCGTAATGGCGGTCGCGGGTCAGGCCCGGCAGGTCGGCGACGATGGCGTCGCGCGAGCGGGTCAGGCGGTTGAACAGGGTCGATTTGCCGACGTTGGGGCGGCCGACCAGAACCAGGGTCGGCTTCACTGTGCCTCGATCGCGTTGACGCTGCCGCCGATGGTCTGTACCAGGAAGCCGGAGCCGAGCGGCAAGATGGCGGCGCGCACCGGCGTGCTGTCGACTTGCAGACGGGCGGCGAGCGCGCCGTCTTCACGCGAGAGGAAATGGACGTAGCCTTCGGCATCGCCGACGGCGACCAGGCCACGGCCGACGGCCGGGCCGGAAAGTCCGCGGTTGACCAGTTTGTCCTGCTTCCACAGGCTGCTGCCGGTCTGGCGGTCGAGCGCATACACCGTTCCCTTGTCGTCGGCGACGAACAGATAGCGGCCATCGAGCGCCAGGCCCGTGGCCGAGGAGATGTCGCGCGACCAGGCCAGCGCGCCGCCCTGCCCCATGTCGAAACAGGCCACCTTGCCCTGGAAGGCGACGGCGCAGACCTGCCGGCCATCGGCAACCGGCGGCGCAACGACGTCGGCGACGCGGTCCAGCTCGGTCGTTCCCTTGGGCTGGGCCACCGCGCCCTCCCAGACCTGAGCGCCGTTTTGCAGCGACAGGGCGACCAGGCGGCCGCCGGGGAAGCCGACGAACAGGTAACGGTCGGCGAAAACCGGCGAGCCGGCGCCGCGAATGGACAGCGTCGGCGTCGGCCGCTGATACATCCATTTGCGCCCGCCATCGGCGAGATCGAACAAGAAGACGCGATTGTCGCCGCTGCGCACGGCGACGCCATCGCTGCCGACCGCCGGCGCGGCCAGCACCTCGCTGCTGGCCTTGGCCTGCCATAACGGTTTGCCGTCGGCGGCGGCATAGGCCAGGACATCGCCCTTTGCCGTGCCGACCACGACCAGGCGGTCGTTGGCGCCAACGCCGGCCGACAGCGTGTTGTCGGTATCGATCTTCCAGACGGTTTTGCCATTCTCGATGCGGCTGAGCGAACCGTTACGCCCGGCAATGAACACGGCATCGCCGACCACCGCCGGGATGAAGGCGTAATCGCCGGCCTTGCCGGCGCTGGCCGACCACAGGTTACGGACATCCGCCGTCGGCTTGAAATCGGTCAACTTGGCGAGCTTGGGGCGAGAACTGGAAAAGGGATTGAGTTTGCCCAGGGTATCGGAAACGCTGGCGCAGCCGCCGAGCAACAGGCCGGCGGCGGTCAGGGCGAGGAGCAGGCGCGGATTCTTCATCAGGCGGCCTCGCCCAGGCTATCGAGCTTTTGCTGCAACAATTCGCGGCCGATGCCGACGCCAGCACTCTCGCCAATCAGGTCGAGGGCGGCGCGATACGCCGTGCGCGCTTCCGGTTTGTTGCCCTGGGCGACCAGCACATCGCCGCGCAGTTCCTGGAAGCGGGCGGCAAAAGCCGGGGCCGGCGCGCTGGCGAGTTGCTTCAGGGCCTCGTCGAATTCCTTCTCGTCGAGCAGCACGTTGGCCAGACGAAAGCGGGCCAGATCGCGCATTTCATCACGGCCATTCTCCGCCACCCAGGCGAGTTGCATGCGGGCCGTTTTCAAATCGCCGGCAGCAAACGACTGGCGGGCCGCCAGCAGAGCGCCAAGCGCCGCCTGGCTGGTGCTGGCGTATTGCTCGGTCAGTTGGCCGGCGAGGGTCTTGATTTTCTGGGCATCGCCGGCGGCAACCGCCTGCTCCAGCACGGCGAAGAGTGCCGCCGCCTGCGCCGCCTGCTGGTTCCGGTACCAATGCCAGCTCTGCCAGCCGACCATGACCAGCGCCGCCGCGGCAATCACGGCGGTGACCAGGTTGCCGTACATCTTCCACCAGGTTTTCAGACTGTCGATCTGTTCCTGTTCTTCAAGGTCGTAATGCGCCATCGGTTTATTCCTCTCCGTCCGAATTGAATTCCGTATCCATCAAATACTCGATCATGGCCCCGGCCAGTTCATCGACTTTCAGTTTTTGCTGGGCGACGCCTTCCTGGCGCAGGTTTTTCAATTGCGCTTCGCCCGTTGCCGCCTCGTCGTCGCCGATGATGACGGCAAAGGCCGCGCCGCTGCTGTCGGCTTTCTTCATCTGCGACTTGAACGAGCCGCCGCCGCAGTGCAGCAGCACATCGAAGCCCTGGTCGCGCAGCCCTTCGGCAACGCGAAAGGCCAGCCGCGAGGCGGCTTCGCCTTGATGCACGAGATAAACATTGGGCGCTGACATCGCCGGTTCGCTGCCGGATTCCTTGATGAGGGCGATCAGGCGCTCGATGCCCATGGCGAAGCCGCAGGCCGGCGTCGGCTTGCCGCCGAGTTGTTCGACCAGGCCGTCGTAACGCCCGCCGGCGCAGACCGTGCCTTGCGCCCCGAGTTTGTCGGTGACCCACTCGAACACCGTCAGATTGTAATAATCCAGACCGCGCACCAGGCGCGGGTTGATGGTGAAAGGGATGCCGGCATCCTTCAACACGCGCTGCACGCCCGCGAAATGAGCCAGCGACTCCGCGCCGAGATGGTCGATGAGTCTGGGTGCGCCAGCGCACAGCGCCTGCATCGCCGGGTTCTTGCTGTCGAGAATGCGCAGCGGGTTGCTGTGCAGGCGACGCCGGGCATCCTCGTCGAGCGCTTCAACATGTTCCTCGAAGTAGGCGATCAGCGCCGCCCGGTGTTGCGCCCGCTCGACCGGCTGGCCGAGGCTGTTGAGTTGCAACTCGATGCCCTCCAGCCCGAGATCGGCCCACAGGCGCGCGCCCATCAAAATCAGTTCGGCGTCGATGTCGGGGCCGGCAAAACCGAAAGCCTCGACGCCGACCTGATGAAATTGCCGGTAACGCCCCTTCTGTGGCCGCTCGTGGCGGAACATCGGGCCGCTGTACCAGAGGCGCTGCGTCTGCCGCGCCGCCAGATGGTGCTCGATGACGGCGCGCACGCAGCCCGCCGTGCCTTCCGGGCGCAGCGTCAGCGCCTCGCCGTTGAGGCTATCGACGAAGGAATACATTTCCTTTTCGACGATGTCGGTGACTTCGCCGATGGCGCGCGTAAACAGCGGCGTCGGTTCGACGATGGGCAGGCGGATCGGCTGGTAGCCGTAGCTTTGCAGCCAGTCGCGCACGGTTCCCTCGAACAATTCCCAAATATTGGCCTCGTCGGGCAGGATGTCGTTCATCCCGCGCACGGCCTGCAATGCTTGACTCATGCTTGAATTTTTTTCTGGTAGGTGCGCCGGACGTAACGCTCGATGATGTCCTTGAATTCGCTGGCGATTTTGTCGCCCTTCAACGTCACGGTCTTGACGCCGTCCTCGAATACCGGGGCTGACGGCGCTTCGCCGGCGCCGGGTAGCGAAATGCCGATGTTGGCGTGCTTCGACTCGCCGGGGCCGTTGACGATGCAGCCCATGACGGCCAGCGTCATGTTCTCGGCCCCGTCATGATCCCGCCGCCATTCCGGCATGCGCTCGCGGACGAAATCCTGCACCTCGCCGGCCAGTTCCTGAAAGAAGGTGCTGGTCGTCCGGCCGCAGCCGGGACAGGCCGCGACCATCGGCGTGAAGGCGCGCAGGCCCATGGTCTGCAAAATCTCCTGAGCGACGATGACTTCCTGCGTGCGCGAACCGTTCGGTTCCGGCGTCAGCGAGACGCGGAGGGTGTCGCCGATGCCTTCTTGCAACAGCACCGCCAGCGCGGCGGTGGAAGCGACGATGCCCTTGGATCCCATGCCGGCTTCGGTCAGGCCGAGGTGCAGCGCGTAATCCGAACAGCGGGCCAGTTCGCGGTAAATGGCGATCAGATCCTGAACGCTGGACACCTTGCACGAGAGGATGATCTTCTCGCCGGCCAGACCCGCTTCCTCGGCCTTGGCCGCCGATTCCAGCGCCGAGGCGACCATCGCCTGACGCATCATCTGCGCCGCGTCGAGCGGCTCGGAACGCCGGCTGTTCTCGTCCATGATGCGCGCCAGCAAATCCTGGTCGAGGCTGCCCCAATTGACGCCGATGCGCACCGGCTTGTCGTAGCGGCAGGCCAGTTCGACCATCTGCACGAATTGTTCGTCCTTCTTCCGGCCAAAACCGACGTTGCCCGGATTGATGCGGTATTTGGCCAGGGCTTCGGCGCAGGCCGGCTCGTCGCTCAACAGGCGGTGGCCGTTGTAGTGAAAATCGCCGATCAGCGGCACGTTGCAGTTCATCCGGTCGAGATGCTCGCGGATCTTCGGCACGGCGGCGGCGGCCTGTGGCGAATTGACGGTGATGCGCACCAGTTCCGAGCCGGCGCGGGCCAGTTCGGCGCACTGCATGGCGGTGGCCAGGACATCGGCGGTGTCGGTGTTGGTCATCGACTGGACGACGACCGGCGCGTCGCCGCCGATGCGCACATGGGCGATCGCGGTGGCGCGGGTCAAACGCTTGCAGGCGGCGCTCACGACTCGTTACTCCAGAACCAGGCGGGCAACGTCACCCTTGGTGTACGGCGTCAGATCGACGGCCTTGCCTTTCCAGGTCAGGCGCACGCCCGGCGCGTAACCAACCGCCAGCGACAGCGGCGGCGCGCCCGCCAGCGTCTGCTCGCCGCCGGCCGGCAGGCGCTGCGACAAGAGCAGGCGATTGTCGCGGTCGCGCACCTCGATCCACGATTCCTTGTCGACCACCAGCCGCAGTTGCCCCTCGCCAGCCGCCGCCGGAGAAGCCTTCGGGCTGGCCGGGGCGGCGGTGATTGGCGCGTTCGCGGTGGCCATCGCGGTGGCGGGCGGCTCGGCCGCTGCCTCCTCGGTCGCCGTCGCTTGCGGATTGATGATCTGCTGCGGCGTGGCGCCGGGCGGAAAAGCCGGCTCGGCCGGTTCGGCGGGCGGAGCCGCCGGCGTCTCGTGACGGGCCAGTGAATTCAGCAGGCGCTGGGCGCTGTCGCGCAGGCCCGACAGATCGCTGGGCGCCAGAAAGTAGAGCAAGGCCGCCAGCGCCACCAGCGCCCCGCCGGCCATCACCACGAGGCGGTCGCGGCGCGATTCCTTGCCGCCCATCCGGGGCATCGCCCCCCGGTGAGAGGGCGGCGGCGTCAGGACAGACGCCGGTTTTTCCAGCACCGTATCGAGCGCGGCCATCAGCGATGCGGCATCGAGGCCCAGCAGACGCGCGTAATTGCGCACAAAGCCGCGGATGAAGGTGTTGCCTGGCAGCGCCCGCCAGTTGCCGCTCTCCAGCGCTTCGACCTGGCGCGCGCCGAGCTTCAGCGTCTGCGCCACGTCGGCGACTGTCAGCCCCTGCGCCAGACGGCCAGCGGCCAGTTGCTCGCCGACCGACGGCGGCGGCAACGGAACGGCGGCTTCCTCGCCGACCGGCAGACCGGCGTCGACTTGGTCACTCATTCAAAACGGCCTTTGAGAAATTCCTGGTATTCCGGCGAAGCCGGGTAACGACCGCGCAACTGCGCGGCAAAGCCGCTCTCGGCAGCCTTGTTGCCCGCCTTGCGCTCGAGCCGGAGAGCCAGCCACAACACCTCGGCGCTCGGCGAATCCACCTGTTTCAGCACGTCGTTCAGGTAGACGCGCGCCTCGTCCAGATTGCCGCGCCGGTAGAGCAGCTTGGCCAGTTGCAGGCGCGCCATGAGGCCGCCGTCGCGCGACAATTGCAGGGCTTGCAGCAGATAATGCTGGGCGCCATCCAGATCGTCCGATTTCATGGCGCAGATGCCGGCATTGGTATAGGCGACATCGGGCGTCTCGTACAGCGGGTCTTTCAGGGCATTCAGAAAGTAGCTGATCGACTGGCGCGCCTTGCCGGTATCGCAGAGGAACCAGCCGTAATTGTTGTTCACTTCCGGGTCATTCGGCGCGATGTTCAACGCCCGCTGAAAATCCCGCTCGGCCTTGTCGTACTCCTTGAGCGAGCCGTAAACCAGGCCGCGCACGCTGTACGCCTGAAAGAAACTGGAATCGGCATTGAGCGCGATCTCCAGTTGCTCCAGCGCAACGCTGGGATTGCCGGCCTGAAAATAGGCGGCGCCCAATTCGGTATGAATTTTGGCCTTGGCGCGCAAATCGCCGGTTTGCGTCATGCGACTCGCCGGAGAGCCGAAATCCTGCGCCTGCGCCGCGCAGACACAGAGCGCCGCACCCAGCGTGCCGACCCAGCGGCCCAGTTTCATCCACAGCTTCATCCGCATGTCACCTCCTCGAATTGAATCATTCTATCGCCCGTCCGCCGCGTCCGGTCCCGCACCTGGCCGGCCAACTGGCCGCAGGCGGCGGCGATGTCGTCACCGCGCGTCTTGCGCGTCGTGGTGACGACGCCGGCCTGCATCAGGATGTCGGCGAAGCGGCGTACCCGTTCCGCCTTCGATCGCCGGAACGGCGACCCCGGAAACGGGTTGAAGGGAATCAGGTTGAACTTGCACGGCACCTGCCTGACCAGCGCCAGCAATTCGCGGGCGTGGGCATCGCCATCGTTGATGCCGTCGAGCATCACATATTCAAAGGTGACGAAATCGCGCGGCGCTTTTTCCAGGTAGCGGCGGCAGGCGGCCATCAGTTCGGCCAGCGGATATTTCTGGTTGATCGGCACCAGTTCATCGCGCAACCGGTCGTTGGGCGCGTGCAGCGATACCGCCAGGGCCACCGGGCATTCGTCGCGCAGGCGATCCATCGCCGGAACCAGACCGGAAGTCGACACCGTGACCCGGCGGCGCGACAGACCGTAGGCATTGTCGTCGAGCATCAGCCGGAGCGCGGCGACGGCATTGTCAAAATTGGCCAGCGGCTCGCCCATACCCATCAGCACGACGTTGGAAATGACTCGCTCATCGCCATGCACGGCGCCGAGCGCCTGGTTGGCCTGCCACAACTGGCCGATGATCTCGGCCACCGTCAGATTGCGGTTGAAACCCTGCTTGCCGGTCGAGCAGAAGGCGCAATCCAGCGCGCAACCCGCCTGGGTGGAAACACACAACGTACCGCGGTCGTCCTCGGGGATGAACACCGTTTCAATGGCGTTGCCGTTGCCGACATCGATCAGGAACTTGCGCGTACCATCGTCCGACAGCCGGTCGGCAACGACCGCCGGCGGCTGCACGACCGAGCGCGCCTTGAGTTTGTCGCGCAGGCTCCTGGCGATGTCGGTCATGGCGTCGAAATCCTTGACACCGGCGCGATGCATCCAGCGCAGCACCTGGCGGGCGCGGAAAGGCTTTTCGCCCTGCGCGGCAAACCAGGCGCTCAGGCCGTCGCTATCGAGATCGAGAAGATTCTGCATCGCATCGGCAGCGGGCAAGCCGCCCGCAATCAACGACCGGCGTAAATGTTCAGGCCGGGGAAGAAGAAGGCGATTTCGCCGGCGGCAGTTTCGGCGGCGTCGGAGCCATGCACGGCATTGGCGTCGATCGACTCGGCGAAATCGGCGCGGATGGTGCCCTTGTCGGCCTTCTTCGGATCGGTCGCGCCCATCAGTTCGCGGTTCCTGGCGATGGCGTTGTTGCCTTCCAGCACCTGAATCATCACCGGGCCGGAGGTCATGAAGGAGACCAGATCCTTGAAGAAGGGGCGCTCCTGATGCACGGCGTAGAACTGGCCGGCTTCCTGCGCAGACAGCCAGGCCATGCGGGCAGCAACGATCTTCAGCCCGGCGTTTTCAAAACGGGCGTAGATCTGGCCGATGACATTCTTGGCGACGGCGTCGGGCTTGATGATGGAAAGGGTGCGTTCGATAGTCATTTGATTGCTCCGCGAAGCTAGAGAGTTGAAAAATGAATGATTTTAGCAGATTTGCCACCGCGCGCGGCAGGGCGAAGCAAGCTGAAGCCAGATCAACCGGCGGCGACGAACGAAGCCGAAATTCACCCCCAGCGAATTACCAGGCAAAATGCAACGGCGCCCTGCGCCAGCATTTCAGCCGGGCCTACCGCACATCGCCCGGCGCGTACCGGGCGTTGTTTGCGCGGGGCCAGCCATCTGTCGCCAAAATGGCGCCAATGCTATACTCAAATCACGGCAACCCAATGGACGCAAAAAATGAGCACCGCTACCGCCAGCAAACAAGATCGCATCGGCGCACGGGTTCCCCGCGAAGTTTATGAAACATTGTGCCGCGCTGCTGAACTCACGGGCGCCACGGTCAATCAATTTCTGGTGCAAGCCGCCTTGAAAGAAGCCCGCGAGGTCATCGAGCGGGAAGAAGTCATCCGTCTTTCGCCGCGTGACTGGAACTGGCTGCTCGACTTGATGGAAAACCCGGGCAAACCCAGTGCCAGGCTCAAAGCCACCCTTGCCCGTTACCAAAAAGCCAGACTGGATAATGCAGATACTGCCTTTGACTGGCAGCCATGACCGACAGGATTTTGACTGTGGTCGCCAGGAATTGAACGACTGGCTGCGGCAGGTCGCGCGCCAGCATCAGGACAGGGGGCTGTCAAAAACTTTCGTCGCCATCCTCGAAGAGGCACCTGACCGCATCTGCGGCTTTTACGCGCTGACTTTGGCAGAGTTGGAAAATCAGAGCTTGCCGAGCGCCTGGCGCAAAAAACTGCCGCGCCGCATTCCCGGCGTGCGCCTGGGGCGTTTGGCGGTTGATCTGCGCTATCAGGGCAAAGGTCTGGGCGATCTGCTACTGGTCAATGCGCTGACGCGCGCACGGAAAATCCACACGGAGGCGGGCGGAATCGGCCTTTTCGTCGATGCCATCGACGCAGAAGCCGCCGGCTACTATCAACGCCTGGGCTTTCAGGCATCCCCCGATAACGCGCTCTTGCTGTTCTTGCCGGTCAGCGTCACGGAACCTTGAACGGCCATGCTCATGAGGATTTCATGAACACGACGATAGCTGGCCCAGACGGCCAGGCGCGCTGCCGCTGGTGTGTCGCGGCGCCCGATTTTCTCCATTACCACGACAGCGAATGGGGCTTCCCGGTGACCGACGATCATCGCCTTTTCGAGAAATTGTGCCTGGAGGGATTTCAGTCGGGTTTGAGCTGGCGGACCATTCTCGCCAAGCGCGATCATTTTCGTGCCGCCTTCTGCAACTTCGATTTCAATCGTGTTGCCGAATTCGGCAGGCGCGATGTTGAACGGTTGATGAAAGACGCAGGCATCGTTCGCCATCGCGGCAAGATCGAGGCGACCATCAACAATGCGCAACGGGCGCTGGAACTGGTCGCTGAAAAAGGCTCGCTGGCAGCTTTTATCTGGCGTTACGAACCCGACCCGGCCAAGAATTCAGAACCGCAGACCGCTTCAACATCGGCGGAATCCATCCTGCTCGCGAAGGAATTAAAAAAGCGCGGCTGGAAATTCGTCGGCCCGACAACGGTATATGCCTTCATGCAGGCCATGGGACTCATCAATGACCACGTTACGGGCTGTGTCATCAGGGCGAAGGTCGAGAAGACGCGGGCGGCGCTGCGCCGGCAGTACATCGGGATATAGATGTTGCTCTCCCCCACCCCTGTCAAGCCCGTGGTCTCCGGAGGCTGCCTTCAGTTGCCGAGAATGACCAGCACGACGCGGCGGTTTTGCGAGCGCCCCTCGGCTGTCTGATTGCTGGCGACCGGCGCTCGGCTGCCCAGGCCGCGCACGGTGATGCCGCTCGCCGACATGCCGGCGGCAACGAGAGCATCGGCTACCGCCTGCGCCCGGCGCAACGATAACTGATCGTTGTAGCTGACGCTGCCCGTGGCGTCGGTGTGGCCATCGACGCGAATGGTCGGCAATTCCTGTTTGATCAACAGGTGCGCGATGCGCCCCACCGCTTCTTGGGCGTTCTGGGCCAGCGTCGCTTCGTTTGCTCCGAACAGCAGTTTCTCCGAGGCGCTGAATTCCCAACCCTCGTCCGATTCAACAAAGCCTTCCTGTTTGAGGGCTGCCACTTGCGCCGCCGACAGGCCGGTTTTCTGTTCAGGCTCAGGCGCGGGCGGCGGCGTCTGACAACCCGACAGAGCGAACAGGGCCAGCCACAAGCCGAACAAGAAATATAACTTTCGCATCACGATACTCTCCTCTAAAAACCCGAGTCGCGCCCCGCCGGGGGAGCGACAGAATAAAGGCCGCGGCCGGCGCGTTTCGACTGGTACATGGCGGCGTCGGCCTTTTTCAGCAAGCCCGCCACATCGGTCGCATGGTCCGGGAAAAAGGCAATGCCAATGCTCAGCGACAGGTTGAGCGCCATGCCCGATGGCAGTTTGATCGGTTCGGTCATGCTCTCCAGCATGCTGCTGGCGATGCGCTTGGCTTGCGCCAGATCACCCAGCGGAAACAGCAGCACAGCGAATTCATCGCCGCCCAGGCGGGCGACCAGATCGCCTTCCCGGACCTTGGCGCGCAAGCGTTTGGCGATGACGCACAAGACGATGTCGCCGATCTCATGGCCCAGTTCGTCGTTGATCGCCTTGAAACGGTCGGCGTCGATGAAAAACAGCGCGGCATGACCGCCGCTGCTGCCCATTATTTTCAACGCCTGATCGAGACAGGCTTCAAAATGCGCGCGATTGGCCAGGCCGGTCAGCGGGTCATGATTGGCCTGGTGGGCAAGCATGGCGTTATGGTTGTTCATTTGTTCCTGCCAGGAGGCCAGTTCGGCCAGCAGGGCATTGAAGTCGTCGCCGAGACTCTTGAGTTCGGCGATCGCCGCCGGCTTGACGCGCGCTCCGAACTGCTGTTCGCGCCTTGCCGCAGCCGTGACGGCCGCCAGACGATGCAAGGGTTCGACGATTTTCATGCTGGCGCGCCGGGACAAATGCCAGGCGACGCCGCCGCACAGTACCAGGGAAGCCAGCCCGCACAGCAGCACGACCAGCACGAAGATCAGGAGATCGTGCCCGGAGCCACCCAGCTTGACGACGCCAACATCGTGCGCCTTGTCATGGGCCGTGTCATAGCCTGTGTTGTGAATCGGCTCGACGATCGTTCGATCGAGAAAAATACTGGCCATCAACCTTTCCAGCGGCGTCCATCCACCGCGCTCCGGGGCCTGCCAAGAAGCCATTTCCTGACCTTTGCCGTCGAACACGCGAGCCGTGGCAACCGACCGATTGGCAACGATCTGCTCAAGCGCCTCGGCCGCCGCCTCACGGTCGCCGAAAACCACCGCCGCCTCGACCGCGTAGGCTATCGAGCGCGCCGACAGGGTGAGATTGTCCAGCATGTAGGAACGCAGCGCGATCATGCTCAACACGAACAGCGAGATGCCGGCCAGCGACACCGAGATCAGCACGATATGCAGGTTCGAGCGATGCAGGACGCTGGCCAGCGTCGGCGTCTGTTGGTCGGTCATTCCGCTCGTTCCCTGCTCGGTTTCCGGCGCGCCAGTTGCAATACCTTCGGATTGATCCGAATGCCGCTGCGCGAAATCGCATCGAGGTTGGCCAACAGGCCGACTTCGCTGCCCTGCACGGCCAGGCAGAACATGCTGGTTTCGGCGCACTCGCTATCGCCCTCGCTGATGGTCAGCACCGGCTTGCCAACGGCCTCGGCCAGCAGATTGCCGCGCTGCGCCGGCGTCACGCCGCCGATGTAGAGCACATCGCAAGCCGCGGCCCAGCCGGTTTCGTCGCCTGTCAGGTTGCGCACGCTGACCGGGTATTCCGCCACCTGCGCCGGATCGTCCCGCCCGACGTGCAGGTAGCGCGCCTTGCCCGCCACGCAGAAGCGATAGGTTTCCGGCTGCGTCGGCCAGCGGGCATAGCCCATGATCCCCGCGACGACGCGGTCAACGTGCGCGCTGGCCGCATCGGGCGATGCGCTGCGCGGCGCATCAGCCACGGCGAGGCCGCCGAGCAGGATCAGGGCGATGGGAAGCAACAGGCGATGCACGAGGGCTTTCAGGGAGAGAATCAAGCGACGAGACACCGTGGGCGCCGGCCTGAAGTAAATGGTGAATCTTAGCGACAGCATCGTTTTCGTTCAACCGCCAAGTTCAACCCCAGGGCAATCGCATGAACGTCATCGGCTTCGGCAAAGGCCGGGAGCGCCCCCTCTCCCCGCCAAGCGGGGCGAGGGAGTTGACGTTGTGCCTTGGCACAGCCTTCCGTCATGACAATCAGATTCATCCGATTGTCCTGAGTTCAACCCCGGCGATTGATTCTTCGCCGCCCTCCCCCGTATCATTCGCCTCTTTGCTCCATTCCGGCTATTCCAGTCGCGTATCGCGCGAATCGCCGCCGCCTGCCATGACGTCGCTGACCGTCGACGATTTCGACTTTCCCCTGCCGCCTGAACTGATCGCCCAGCACCCGGCGCCGGAGCGCGGTGGCAGCCGTCTGCTGCACGTCGCTGGCGCGCATCTGGACGACCGCCTTTTCGCCGATCTGCCGCAACTGCTGCGCGCCGGCGATCTGCTGGTGTTCAACGACGCCAAGGTCATCAAGGCGCGTTTTCACGGCGTCAAGGATAGCGGCGGCCGGGTCGAGGTCATGCTGGAACGCATCGTCGACGCCCGCCGCGCGCTGTGTCAGATTCGCGCCAGCAAAGCGCCCAGGGCCGGTTGCCGGCTGCGCCTGGCCGACGCCTTCAGCGTCCGCATGACGGGGCGAGCCGGCGTCGATGAGGATTTGTTCGCCATCGAACTCGATGCGGGTGACGACGGCGATTTCTGGGATCTGGCCGAGCGCCACGGCCAGTTGCCGCTGCCGCCCTACATCACCCACCCCGCCGACGCCGCCGACGAAACCCGCTACCAGACCATCTACGCCCGCGCGCCGGGGGCGGTCGCCGCGCCAACCGCCGGCCTGCATTTCGCCGCGGCGATGCTGGAAGCGCTGAAAGCGCAGGGCATCCACACCGCTTTCGTGACCTTGCATGTCGGCGCCGGCACCTACCGCCCGGTGCGCGTGGAAAAAATCGCCGACCATCGCATGCACAGCGAGCGCTATGAGATTCCCGCCGCCACCGCCGCCGCCGTTGCCGCTACTCGCGCCAGCGGCGGGCGCGTCGTCGCGGTCGGCACGACCAGCCTGCGCGCCCTCGAAGCAGCCAGCCAGGCCGATGGTTTGCCGCGCCCCGGCGCGGCCGAAACCGATATTTTCATCACGCCCGGCTACCGCTTTCGCGCGGTCGACCGCCTGCTGACCAATTTCCATCTGCCGAAATCGACGCTGCTCATGCTGGTTTCGGCCTTCGCCGGCGTCGAGGCCATCCGCGCCGCCTATGCCCATGCCATCGCCGGGCGCTATCGCTTCTTCAGCTATGGCGATGCCATGCTCCTGGAACGTACCGATGCCATTTGACCTCCTCCACACCGACGGCGCGGCCCGCCGCGGCGTGCTGACCCTGGCCCACGGCCAGGTGCAGACGCCGGTTTTCATGCCGGTCGGCACTTACGGCACGGTCAAGGCGATGACGCCGCAGAGCCTCTCCGACATCGGCGCGCAAATCTGCCTCGGCAACACCTTTCATCTGTGGCTGCGCCCCGGCCTGGAGGTCATCGAGGCGCACCACGGCCTGCATGATTTCATGAACTGGCAGAAACCAATCCTCACCGATTCCGGCGGTTTTCAGGTGTTCTCGCTCGGCGCCCTGCGCAAGATCAGCGAGGACGGCGTCAGGTTCAGTTCGCCGCACGATGGGGCCAAGCTCTTTCTGTCGCCGGAAATTTCGATGCAGATTCAACAGGTGTTGAATTCCGACATCGTGATGATTTTCGACGAATGCACGCCCTACCCGGCCAGCCGTGGAGAAGCGGCGCAGTCGATGCGCCTCTCCCTGCGCTGGGCAGAGCGCTCGCGCGCCGAGCACGACAAGCTGGAAAACCGCAACGCGCTGTTCGGCATCGTCCAGGGCGGCATGTACGAGGATTTGCGCGATGAATCGCTCGCCGGGCTGGAGGCCATCGGCTTCGACGGCATGGCCATCGGCGGCCTCTCGGTCGGCGAGCCGAAGGAGGATATGGCGCGCATCCTCGACCACCTCGCGCCGCGCCTGCCGGCGCACAAGCCGCGTTACCTGATGGGCGTCGGTACGCCGGAAGATCTGGTATTCGCCGTCCAGCGCGGCATCGACATGTTCGACTGCGTGATGCCGACGAGGAATGCCCGCAACGGCCACCTGTTCACCCGCTTCGGCGACGTGCGCATCAAGAACGCCCGCCACCGCGCCGACACCGGCCCGCTCGATCCGTCGTGCGCCTGCACCACCTGCACGCAGTTCAGCCGCGCCTACCTGCATCACCTGTTCCGCAACGGCGAAATTCTCGGCGGCATGCTCAACACCCTGCACAACCTCTATTTCTACCAGACCCTCATGGCCGAAATGCGCGCCGCCATTGAAACAGGCACGCTGGCGTCGTGGTCGGCCGCCTTCGCCCGCGACCGATCCAGCAGCCAATGCTAAAATTGCGCGTTCTGCTTTTTTCGTCTGCTTTTTCGTTATTCGGAGATATTCCCCATGATTAGCCTTGCCCACGCCCAGACCGCTGGCGGCACTCCCGACCCGACCGGCGGCTTCATGCAGTTGCTGCCGATGATTCTGATCTTCGTCGTGCTGTGGTTCCTGATGATCCGCCCGCAGATGAAGAAGGCCAAGGAACACAAGACGCTGATCGCCGCCCTGCAAAAAGGCGATGAAGTCGTCACCGGCGGCGGCCTGGTCGGCCGCATCACCAAGGTCGGCGATGCCTACGTCACCCTCGAAATCGCCGAAGGCACCGAAGTCGTCGTCCAGAAACCGGCCATCGGCATCGTCCTGCCGAAAGGTTCGCTGAAGTCTTTGTGATTTTTTAAGTGGAGAGTCGAGAGTCGAGAGTTGGGGAACTGCTTCTCTCGACTCCCCCGCTCTCGACTCCCCCCGCTCTCGACTCTCGACTAAGCCCATGAATCGCTACCCCCTCTGGAAATACATCATCGTCGCCATCTCGCTGGCGCTGGGTTTCATCTACACCCTGCCCAACTTCTACGGCGAATCGCCGGCCGTGCAGGTTTCCAGCGCCAAGGCCACGCTCAAGGTCGACGAGAGCACGCGCAACCGCGTCGAGGAAATCCTGAAAAGCGCCGGCATCGCCCACAACGGCATCCAGCTTGATGCCATTGGCGTCAAGGCCCGCTTCGCCACCGAGGACATCCAGTTGCAGGCCAGGGACGTGCTGGAAAAAGCCTTCAACCCCGACCAGACCGATCCGCAATACGTGGTCGCCCTCAATCTGCTGTCGGCTTCGCCGCGCTGGCTGACCGCCCTGGGCGCGCTGCCGATGTATCTCGGCCTCGATCTGCGCGGCGGCGTGCACTTCCTGTTGCAGGTGGACATGCAAGGGGCGCTGACCAAGCGTCTCGACTCGACCGCCGCCGACCTGCGCATTCAACTGCGCGACAAGAAAATCCGGCACGCCGGCATCAGCCGCGACAAAGACAGCATCGTCATCAAGTTCAACGACGCGGAAGGGCGCGACAAGGCGCGCGCCCTGATCGCCGACCGCCAGCGCGAACTGGCGCTGACGCAAAACGATTTGACGCTGACGGCAACGCTGACGCCGCAAGCCAAAAAGGAAATCCAGGAGGCCGCCCTCAAGCAGAACATCGCCACGCTCGGCAATCGCGTCAATGAACTCGGCGTGGCCGAGCCGGTCATCCAGCAGCAGGGGGCGGATCGCATCGTCGTGCAACTGCCCGGCATCCAGGATGTCGCCGAGGCCAAGAAAATGATCGGCCGCACCGCCACGCTGGAAGTGCGCCTGGTGGATGAAAGCGCGACGGTAGCGGGCACGGGGGCGGGCGTCGATTTTTTCACTGACCGGGGCCGGGATGGCAGAGACTCCAAGGTCGCGGTGAAAAAACAGGTCGTGCTCACCGGCGACCGCTTCGTCAAGGCCAGTTCCACCTTCGACCAGAACCACCAGCCCGCCGTCTCGGTCGAACTCGACGCCGCCGGCGGGCGCATCATGCGCGAGGTGACCCGCGAGAACCTGCACAAGCGGATGGCCATCATCCTCTTTGATCGCGGCCAGGGCGAAGCCATTTCGGTGGCCACCATCCAGGGCGAATTTTCCAGCCAGTTCCAGATCACCGGCCGGTTTTCGCCCCAGGAAACCAATGATCTCGCCATCCTGATCCGTTCCGGCGCGCTGGCCGCGCCGATGGAAATCATCGAGGAACGCACCATCGGCCCCTCGCTCGGCGCCGAGAGCATCAAGAAGGGCTTCCATTCGACGTTGTGGGGCTTCCTCGCCATCGCCCTGTTCATGATCGCCTATTACCAGATGTTCGGCGTCGTCTCGGCGCTCGCCCTGTCGGCCAACCTGCTGCTGCTGGTCGCCCTGTTGTCGCTGCTGCAAGCGACGCTGACCCTGCCCGGCATCGCCGCCATCGCGCTGACGCTGGGCATGGCCATCGACGCCAACGTGCTCATCAACGAGCGCATCCGCGAGGAACTGCGCGCCGGCATGCCGCCCCAGGCGGCGATTGCCGAAGGCTACGAGCGCGCCTTCGGCACCATTCTCGACTCCAACATCACCACGCTGATCGCCGGCCTCGCGCTCCTCATCTTCGGTTCCGGCCCGGTGCGCGGCTTCGCCGTGGTGCACTGTCTGGGCATCCTGACCTCGATCTACTCGTCGGTATTCATCTCGCGCGCCCTCATCAACCTGATCTACGGCCGCCAGAAGAAACTGGCCAAGATCGCCATCGGCCAGATCTGGAAACCCGGCTTGACCGCCACCCCAGCCGGCAGCAAATAACCAGGAGGCACGGACATGGAATTTTTCCGCATCAAAAAAGACATCCCCTTCATGCGCCATGCGCTGAAGTTCAACGTCATTTCCTTCGTCACCTTCCTGATCGCCGTTTTCTTTCTGGCGACCAAAGGACTGCACCTGTCGGTCGAGTTTACCGGCGGCACGCTGATCGAAATCCGCTACCAGCAAGCCGCCGATCTCGAAAAAATACGCGGCGCATTGGGCGCTGCCGGTTTCTCCGATTTTCAGGTGCAGAACTTCGGCTCCTCGCAGGATGTGCTGATCCGCCTGCCCCTGAAGGACGCGCAGGAAAGCGCCAGGCAGGGCGATCAGGTGATGGCCGCCCTCGACGCCGGCGCGCCGGGCGCCGCCAAGCAGCGCGTCGAATACGTCGGCCCGCAGGTCGGCAAGGAACTGGCCGAGAACGGCGCCATGGCGCTGCTGGTCGTCGTCATCGGCATCATGATCTACCTCGCCTTCCGCTTCGAGTGGCGCTTCTCGGTCTCGGCCATCATCGCCAACCTCCATGATGTCATCATCATTCTCGGCTTCTTCGCCGCCTTTCAGTGGGAATTCTCGCTCTCGGTGCTGGCCGCCGTGCTGGCCGTGCTCGGCTATTCGGTCAATGAGTCGGTGGTCGTCTTTGACCGCGTGCGCGAAACCTTCAAAAAGTCGCGCGGCCTGACCACGCCGCAGGTGCTCGACCACGCCATCACCAGCACCATTTCGCGCACCATCATCACCCACGCCTCGACGCAGGTCATGGTGCTGTCGATGCTGATTTTCGGCGGCGAGACGCTGCATTACTTCGCCATGGCGCTGACCATCGGCATCCTGTTTGGCATCTACTCCTCGGTGCTGGTCGCCAGCCCGCTGGTCATGTGGCTGGGCGTCTCGCGCGAACAGTTCATCAAGCCGAAGAAGACCGTCGAAGGCGCCAACGCGGACGGCGCGGTGGTTTGAAGCGATTCGCCGGGAACATGAAAAAGCCGCCCGCGGGCGGCTTTTTCTTTACCGCCGGCCAAATCACCAGGCCGGCGTGTCAACCGCTGACGGCGGCGGCGGCTTTGGCAACCAGGCGCCGCTGGCGCCGTAAACAGCAGCCAGCGCCAGCAGCACGGCGACGATCAACGCCAGCAGGCCGCCGCCGCGCGCATCTTCGCCCTGCTCGACTTCCTTCGTGCCGGTCAGCATCGGCAACAGCAGGTTATTTTTCTTGACGCGGGCATAGAAAGCGATGGCCGCCACGTGCAGGCCGACCAGCACATACAACAGATCAGCCGCCAGGTGATGCAGGCCGGTCAGGCGATTGCTCAAAGCCTTGCCGACCAGGTCGAACAGGGGGCCGCGAAAGGCGATGTCATCGTTGACAAACAGCCCGGAAGCCGCCTGAAAACCAACCACGGCGAGCAGGCCGAAAACGGACAGGGCGCCCAGCGGGTTATGCCCCGGCTCGCGCCATTCCCCGCGCAGATAGGCGCGAATCTTGGCCGGCGTCGGGAAAAACTGGGCGAAGCGGGCGTAGGTCGAGCCAATCAGCCCCCAGACCAGGCGAAAGACCACCAGGCCGATGATGAATAGCCCAAGACGCCCGTGCCAGACAATCAGGTTGCCGCCCATCTGGCCGCAGATCACGGCGCCGATCACGGCCAGAACCAGCAGCCAGTGAAACAGACGGGTGGGCAGATCCCAGAGGCGAATGCGTTTGCTGCTCATGCTGTTTTCCTTTGTCCAGTGAAAGCGAAACAGGCGCCCGCAGGCGCCTGTTGAGTAGACGCGACGGCGTCCGGCTTATTCCTTGATGCGGAAATCGTCGTGGCAAGCCTTGCAGGTTTCACCCAGCTTGCCAAACTGTATCTTGGCGGCGGCGGCATCGCCGGTGGCGGCGACCTTGGCCATTTCATTGGCTTCCCGGTTGAAGTTGGTGGCCAGCTTGCCGACCTGTTCCTTGTCGGTGAACAAGGCCGGCTTGACGCGGGTTTTCTCCCAGCCCTTGCCCTTGTCGGTGCCCGGCAGATAGAGCGCCCCCATGCCGGAGTTGGCAATGCTCTGAATGACGTTGGCGGCCTTGATGACTTCGTCCTGGTTGTAGGCGCCTTCGACATTGGCCTTGATGCGTTGCATGTTCCAGGCCATCGTGGCATAAGCCGACTGGCGGAACTTGATGGCTTCTTCCGGCTTCATCTGGGCAGCGGCGCCCCCGGCCAGGGTAATGCCGAGCAGGGCGAGCATGAGTTTCTTCATGGGTCTTTCTCCAGTGATGTTTGAGGGAACTGCGGATTCTACCGACCTCGTCAGCCGGCTGCTGTAAAAATATATAAACGGGGTCGCCTACAGCGCGAAAACGTGCTTGACGCGCAGCGCCGGCTGGCCGGACTCGATCGCCAGCAGGCGGGCGATGTTGGGATGCTTGCCGGGATGGGCGCGTTCGTCCTCGGTTTGTTCGGCAAAAATTTCCAGCCCCTTCTTCGCCGCCTCGGCATTGATCGAGCCGTAGGTTTGCGCCAGATGGTTGTACACCGCCAGCGACCCTTGGCTGCCGGGCTTGTTCTCGATGCAGGCGACGACGTTGCCGGCGGCGTCGAGCAGGTTGAGCGCGGTCAGGTGGGAGATGCCGGGCAGTTTTTTCAGGTTTTCGGCGAAAGACATTGAGATTATTTCCAGTCGCGTTTGGCTTTGACCAGACCGACGATCAGCCCGGTGGTAAAAGTGACCGCCGGCACGGCGAAGGCGATTCCCTTGATGCCGCGCACGGGGCCGTAGATGGCAAGCAGCAGCAGCGCCGGCAGCAGGCCGATGAACAGGCCGAGCAGCCCGCCCCGGATGCCGCCGCGAATCACCTCGCGGTCAGTGGTGCGGCGCTCGCCGGTGCAATGCGGGCAGTAGATGGCATCCGCCGGGACTTCCTGCCGGCATTTGGCGCAGATCATCGGGACTGCCTTGCGCTGCCTGCCCCCATCCCGGCCTTCCCCCGTCGGGGACGGGGGAAGGAGTCCGATTCCCTCCCCCGCACGCGGGGGAGGGTTAGGGTGGGGGCCGGCTGCATGGAAAAAAACACCGCTAACTCAAATCCGTTTCGCCAGTTCCGCCGCCTTGCCGGTGTAATCCCAGGGCGTCAGTCTCAACAGTTCGGCCTTGGCGGCCTGCGGAATATCCAGGGTCGCCACGAAATCCTGCATGCCCTGGCGCGAGACGCGGGCGCCGCGGGTCAGGTCCTTGAGTTTTTCGTAGGCATTGGCCACGGCATAGCGGCGCATCACGGTCTGGATCGGCTCGGCCAGCAGTTCCCAATTGGCGTCGAGATCGGCTTTCATTGCTTCGGCATTGATTTCGAGCTTGCCAAGGCCCTTCAGCAACGAGTCGTAGCCGAGCAGCGCGTAGCCCAGGCCGACGCCCATGTTGCGCAGCACGGTGGAGTCGGTCAGATCGCGCTGCCAGCGCGAGATCGGCAGCTTTTCGGCGAGGTGTTTCAACAGCGCGTTGGCCAACCCCAGATTGCCTTCGGAATTCTCGAAATCAATGGGATTGACCTTGTGCGGCATGGTCGAGGAGCCGATTTCGCCGGCCTTGACCTTCTGCTTGAAGTAGCCGAGCGAGATATAGCCCCAGACATCGCGGTCGAGATCGATGAGAATGCTGTTGGCGCGGGCAAAGGCGTCGAACAGTTCGGCCAGCGCATCGTGCGGCTCGATCTGGATGGTGTAGGGATTGAAGACGAGGCCGAGCGATTCGACGAAACGCTTGGCGAAGCCTTCCCAGTCGTAGCCCGGGTAGGCAGCCAGGTGGGCGTTGTAGTTGCCGACCGCGCCGTTGATCTTGCCCAAGAGTTCGACCCCGGCGATGCGCTCGCGGGCGCGTTTGAGGCGGTAAGCGACGTTGGCCAGTTCCTTGCCCATCGTCGTCGGCGTCGCCGGCTGGCCGTGCGTGCGGCTCATCAGCGGGATATCGGCATGGGCGTGGGCCAGTTCGACCAGCCGGGCGATGACGGCATCCAGCGCCGGCAGCAGCGCTTGCTCGCGGGCGCCGCGGCACATCAGCGCGTGCGACAGGTTGTTGATGTCCTCCGAAGTACAGGCGAAGTGAATGAACTCGCTGACCTTCTGCACCTCGGCATTGCCCTGGGTGTGCTCCTTGATCCAGTATTCCAGCGCCTTGACATCGTGGTTGGTGGTGGCCTCGATGGCCTTGACCTCGGCCGCCTGCTCGGGGCCGAAACCAGCCGCCAGCGCATCGAGTTCGGCCACGGTCGCCG
>Ga0209628_10000288_pt1 | contig 30363 bp, 23 predicted proteins | sample TergutCu122P4_FD_187285 | JGI IMG/M metagenome (GOLD analysis project Ga0209628, IMG submission 187285) | Cubitermes ugandensis P4 segment gut microbial communities from Kakamega Forest, Kenya - Cu122 P4 (SPAdes) (version 2) | ecosystem: Host-associated > Arthropoda: Insects > Digestive system...
TCATTTCTTTCCTGCTTGAAATTCTTTTAAATAGAATGGCTCAAAATAAGCAGTGTCGGCAAATTGTTTTGCTTTCCATTTCGTTTCGGCAAGAGGAATCATCCATTCGGAAGAGTGATAAAAAGCGTCGAAAAAAATAGCATTTGGCGATTCAATGATTTCTTTACATTTTGCCATTCCGTCGCCTGCAAAAATCACTTTTCGTTGTAACAAAATATTTCGAAACGACAAAGGGTTAATTATCATTGCTGTTGTCCCTTCTATTTCATACCCTTTAAAATCAAAAAGCGCTGTATAAACTTCCATCCTTCGGGCATCTATCATCGGACAGTACAACGCATTTTCATCGGGATACCGAACGCTCATTCCATAAGCCATAGATTGCAGTGTTTTGATGGCAATCAGCGGCTTTTCCAATCCGTAACACAGTCCTTTTGCTACCGATGCACCGATACGTAAACCGGTATAAGAACCCGGTCCTTCGCTTACTGCAACAGCATCCAGCATATTAAAAATAAAATCACACTCCTGCATGATTTCATCAATAAAAACCGTAAGTTTTTCGGAATGAATATTTTGCTCACTGCTTGTTTTCTGCGTAAGCAATACTCCATCCTTGCCCAAAGCAACAGAACACACCGGCGTTGCCGTCTCAATATGTAGTATTAAAGCCATTTATTTTATAACAAACGAAAATCTACTATTATGTTTTCAGGCAAACTCGTATTCTACTTTTACAGGATTGCCTAACTGTTTGGATGCATTTAATAATTCTATACCTACTATTTTTCCATTTGCGGAATAATCTAATATAATACCTTTTTTCTCTTCATTACTTTCAAAAACAGTTTCGTTACTGAATGAGAAAAATAGAATGTCTTGCTCCTTGTCATATTTTACTTTCATAATACTTTGTTATCTTTGTTGTTTTATAAAGAGTTACTACTACATTGGGCTGTTTATCTCTATTGACAAAAACACGTAATAAAAACATTTGCTCATTTTCTTTAATTATTGATTGACAAATGACGATTCTTTCATCTTCACAATCTATAAACATTTGGTCAGGTTTAGAAACAGTTAATAATACCATTTCATAACTAATATTGCGTCTGAGCATTTGTTCCTGAGCGTGTTTTGAAATAATAAAATCCATATAGATAAACTTGCCGCAAAGATACATTATTTTCAAATAGCAAAAATAGTAGTACCTTTGCCGCGATGAAAGTAAAATTAAAAATCACGGTTTTTTTGATGCTGACTGCTTTTTGCTTGCAGGCGCAGGATTTATTACGTCCCGACAGTAGCAGACTTCGTTGGATTATTAAACCGCCTGCCATAAACCAAACCATTAAACCTCCTGCTTTCGACGCTTTTCGGAATATTGATGATTTTCAGAACATTACATTGAACTTGATTGATACTTTTCCTGCAACATGGAGCCAGTTCAAACTAACTTTTCTTGATTTGCCCCTGCCCGAAGAATTTGCATTAGTAAGGCGTTTTCACGAAAATATGGAGATGGGAAAAAACTATCAATATGATTTTATCTGGTTTAATCCTGATGAACGTTTTTCTACAGTAAACAAAATCAAGTCGCTCATGGGGGGATATCCGGGAGGGGCAGGTGTTGGTAGTGTAGGTTTATCCACATCTGTTATTCAACAACTTTATGACGAGTACAGCCGTGAAGGGAAAATGCAGCGAAAATATAACGACCTCATCAGGCAGGAGGAATTTGAAAATCAAATATTTCCAAAATATAATGTGGCTTTGGTAAAACAAATCACAGGTTTTACCAGCGATTCTGCTGCATACAGTTTTATGCGATTTTGCGACTTTAAAAACGACTCTCTGTTGCAGGCAAACAACTACGATATTTATTGGATGATACGAAATTGTTTAACTCAGTTTTTGAAACAATAAGAATGAAATCACAAGATATAAGAAAAAAGTTTTTTGATTTTTTCGAATCAAAATCTCACGTAATAGTGCCATCGGCTTCTATGGTAGTTAAAAACGACCCAACGTTGATGTTTACCAATGCCGGCATGAATCAGTTTAAAGACGTTTTTCTCGGCAACAGGAAACCGGCGTCTTTGCGGGTTGCCAATTCCCAAAAATGTTTACGGGTTTCCGGAAAGCACAACGACTTAGAAGAAGTAGGACACGACACCTATCATCACACCATGTTTGAGATGTTGGGGAACTGGTCGTTTGGAGACTATTTTAAAAAGGAAGCAATAGAATGGGCGTGGGAATTTCTTCATATTCAATGCGGTATTCCAAAAGAACGTATTTATGCTACGGTTTGCGGATGCGATAAATGTGAAAATATTGATCGAGACGAACAATCGTTTCACATTTGGAGGCAATTTCTCCCTGCCGACCGTATTTTAGACGGTAAGAAGAAAGATAATTTTTGGGAAATGGGCGACCAAGGTCCATGTGGACCATGTTCAGAAATACATGTGGACATACGTGATGACGAAGAACGCTCAAAAATACCCGGTCATCTGCTTGTCAATCAAGACCATCCGCAGGTGATTGAAATTTGGAATTTAGTCTTTATTCAATATAATCGTAAATCGGACGGCGCTTTAGAACGTCTGCCCGCACAACATGTTGATACGGGAATGGGATTTGAGCGCCTGTGTATGGTGCTACAAAATAAAAAATCGAACTACGACACCGATGTCTTCATGCCTTTGATTGATGAACTGGCGCTGTTGAGTGGAAAACGCTATCGGGAAAATGACCGAATTGATGTTGCCATGCGCGTTGTTGCCGACCATGTTAGAGCCATCGCTTTTGCCATTGCCGACGGACAGTTGCCGTCCAATGTAAAAGCCGGTTATGTGATTCGGCGCATTCTTAGGCGTGCCGTGAGGTATGGATATACATTTCTTGATTTTCGTGAACCGTTTATCAACAAACTGATACCTGTTTTGGTTCGTGAAATGGGAGAATATTTTCCCGAACTGAAACAGCAAGAGGCATTGATAATAAAGGTAATAACAGAAGAAGAAACGTCTTTTCTACGCACCCTTGCCAACGGAATTTTGAAATTTGAACATTATATTGCCTCACATCCCGACTCAAAAATAATTGAAGGCGATTTTGCCTTTGAACTGTTTGATACCTACGGATTTCCGATAGACTTAACACAGTTGATGGCAAAAGAAAAGTCGTTGGAAGTAAACATGACGGATTTTCAAAAATATTTGGAAGAGCAGAAAAACCGTTCACGTCAGGCAGCAGCCGTTGATACAGACGACTGGGTTGAGGTGCATCAAGGCGAACAAACGGCATTTCTCGGTTACGAAACCTTGTCGTGTGAAGTGAAAATTTTACGCTACCGTAGAGTAATCGCCAAAGAGAAAGAGATGTATCAGTTGGTTTTTGACCGGACGCCGTTTTACGCCGAATCGGGCGGACAGGCAGGCGACAGCGGAACGATTGATTCCGACGGCGAAACAATAGAGATTTTTAATACTAAAAAAGAGAATGATTTAACGGTGCATCTGTCATTAAAACTGCCTTCTCATATTTCACATACATTTGTAGCAAAAGTAGATGAAGATAAACGGCGTCAAACGGAATCAAATCACTCTGCCACCCATCTGATGCACAGGGCTTTGCGCTCGGTTTTAGGCGAACATGTCGAACAGAAAGGCTCGATGGTAGAAAATAGCCGTTTACGTTTCGACTTTTCTCACTTTTCAAAACTTACACCCGAAGAAATCCGCTCGGTAGAACGCATGGTCAACGAAGAAATCCGAAGAAATATCGCACTCGAAGATTTTCGTTCCATTCCATTAGAAGAAGCCAATAAAATGGGCGCTATGGCATTGTTCGGAGAAAAATACGGCGATACGGTGCGGGTTGTGAAATTCGGCGAATCCGTTGAGTTTTGCGGTGGTACACACGTCAGAGCAACCGGAAATATCGGAATTTTCAGAATCATCTCCGAAAGCGCTATTGCCGCAGGCGTCAGACGTATCGAAGCCGTTACGGGAAAATATGTCGAAGATTGGATTTATTTCGTTCAGGATACCATGTACGAACTGTCGCAACTGCTTAACAATCAAAAAGACTTCACCTCTGCAATCCGTAAGATGATTGAAGAAAATCAAGGGTTGAAAACACGTTTGACGGAGTTTAAACAGGAACAGTCGAAAACCTTCCGAAAACATCTACAAGAAAGGGCAGAACTGATAAACAATAACAATTGTATCTTTATCAACACTACCCTTGACCCCGAAGTGATAAAAACAGCCATTTCATCGTTACGCAATGAATTTGAACGATTTGTGATAGTTGTCGGCACCACTTTCGACAACAAACCCACGCTGATTGTCGGTTTGAGCGACTCTTTGGTACAAGAAGGAAAAAATGCCGCCAAAATTGTAGCCGAACTCGCCAAAGAGATAGAAGGCGGCGGCGGCGGACAACCCACATTGGCTACCGCCGGAGGTAAAAAACTTGAAGGCATTGAAAATGCGCTGATTAAAGCGAGAGAAATATTTTGAGAAAAAGGTGAATTTATCCAACTGATAAAGCTTAAGTTTGACAATTATGCCATTATAAACGTAGTATTTTCTTTTTTTAATATGTTGATATACTGCCGTATTAATGTATTTTACTTATTCAATAACAAAATCGTTCTGTATCCTAACCCAAAATTCACTGAATTAATGTAAAAACTATATCGCCATGCTGTATCAGCAGTAATACGCCTACTACTGTTAATTATCCCTCCAATTCATGTTTTTGTAATATCCAGTTCTTATGCTAAACGATACTGCGAAATATTCATTGGAATTAAAAACTCTTACTGCAAAATTTCACATGATGTTAATTTTTCAATCTTTCCATAATGCATAATTATGTATTTATGATAATCAATTATTTCGGATTGTGGATTTTCAATAATAAGTCTGAATTGATGTGTCAATTCTGAATCTCCGCTGAGAAACCAAAGAAAAGAGTGCGTATCTAATAAGACTCTCATTATATGTAATCATTAAAATCAGACAAAGATTAGTTAAAATCGTCAGACAGGTGAATCTTTCCTTTAAAGTCAGAAATGCGATTTAAATCAGTGTCTCTTGAAAGCAAAATGAAATTATGAACCATAGCAATAGCAGCGATAATAGTATCCGGCGTTTTCACCTTGCAATTTCGGCGAATCTCAATACATTTATTAACAACACTGTCTGAAAGATTTATTATATTTGATGAATTTACAAAAGAATCAATACCAATTTCTTCTTGTATGATATGGTTAAGCATGAAAGTGTTTCTATTTTTGTAATAACAGAAATGTTTGGAGTCGCATCAATCACATCTGCTAAAAACGACATAACATTTTCCATAAATATTTCTGCTGTATAATTCACAATTATATTTCTGTCCAAAAGGTATTTTACCATTCTTCTCTCATGGATTTTTATGTGTTCTGTAAAACTATCGGTGCACTGTATTGATAGAATACCACGTAATTTATCCAACAACTATATCTCAGGTTTTGGCTTGTTTGTACTATCTATCAATTTAAATGTTACTTCTATCTGCTTACGTAAATGAAATAGGTACAAAGAAAGAAACCATCGCTTCATTGAAAATTCAAAACGTTTTGTCATAAGCTTTCTTTATTTAAGAAATGGGGCAAATATACATCTGATTTCATAAATATTTTTTTTTTAAAGTTATTTATCTTGCAAAAAAGTAATTATTATAATTATATCTAAAAAAACGATTACCTTTGCATTCAATAATAAAAGGTTTCAATATTCTACGATTAGAAACTGGAAAAAAACTTTAGTTTGTGAAATAGAAAAAAGCGGTTTATATCGCAATTACTATGAATGGTATCAGTTGACAACATCAGCATACAGTTTTCGGGCGATACACTTTTCGACGATGTTTCGTTTATAGTCAATCTGAAAGACCGAATTGGCTTGGTCGGAAAAAACGGAGCCGGCAAAACCACCCTGCTCAATATCATGGCAGGAAGATTAGAGCCGGAAACGGGACAGGTGGTCATTCCTTCCGGCTATTCCGTTGGCTACCTTCCACAAAATAAAGTCTCTAACAGCGCCCTTTCAGTTTACGATGAGGCGAAAACAGCTTATGCTGAAGCATTGTCGTTGGATAAAGAACGACAAAACCTTGCCCGTCTGTTATCCGACCGAACAGATTACGAATCGGAAGATTATCTAAAACTCTGTGAACGGCTTACGGTTTTGGAAGAGCGTTACAATTTGATTGGCGCCGCAAGTATGGATTCCGACTTGGAACGGGTTTTATTCGGGTTGGGTTTTCTTCGCGAAGAACTGACACATCCACTCAACACTTTTAGCAACGGATGGCAGATGCGCGTCGAATTAGCAAAAATATTGCTGCAAAATCCCGAACTGATTCTTTTGGACGAGCCGACCAATCACCTTGATATAGAATCTATACAGTGGTTGGAAACGTATTTGGAAGATTATCACGGAGCCGTCATTTTAGTGTCACACGACCGCACATTTTTAGACCATGTAACGCACAGAACTTTAGAAATTTCGTTGGGTAAAATCATTGATTACAAAGCATCTTATTCTGATTATGTCTTGATGAGGGAGGAAAGACGCAACGCCCAGATGGCAACCTACAACAACCAGCAGCGAGAAATTGCCCATATCGAAAATTTCATTGAACGCTTTCGTTATAAAGCGTCGAAAGCAAGACAGGTACAATCGCGGGTGAAAATGTTGGAAAAATTTGATGTTGTTGAAATTGACGAACTTGATACCACACATATCCATTTTCGATTTCCACCCGCTCCTCCTTCGGGAAAGGTGGTCTTTGAAGCGCAACAGTTAAGTAAAAAATACGACGAGAAAGAGGTCTTGCGCAATTTGGAGTTTATGATTATCCAAAAAGAAAAAATTGCCTTTGTCGGAAGAAACGGAGAAGGGAAAACAACTTTGGCACGTATCCTGATTGGCGAGTTGGAACATTCGGGCATCATCAAAAAAGGGCACAATGTATCTATCGGATACTATTCGCAGAATCCGGAAACAATGCTTGATATGGAAAAGAGCGTCTTCCAAACCATTGACGACATCGCAGTCGGCGACATGCGGACAAAAGTAAAAAACCTATTAGGCGGTTTTCTTTTTGCCGGTGATGCTTTAGATAAGAAAGTGAAAGTACTATCGGGTGGAGAAAAATCGAGGCTTGCGCTGGCAAAGTTATTACTCTTTCCGGTGAACGTATTAGTACTCGACGAGCCAACAAACCACTTAGACATGCGCTCGAAAGACATTCTGAAAAGTGCGCTTTTGCAGTTCGAAGGAACAATCATCATCGTATCCCACGACCGCGATTTCCTTTCGGGACTTACAAACCGCACTTTTGAGTTCCGAAATAAACAGATAAAAGAACATCTTGGAGACATTCAAGAATTTTTAGATAAGCGAAAAATGGAGTATCTGCATGAGTTGGAAGTTGTGAAAAGAGCGCAACCGGAAATTGCAAAACTTCCATCTCAAAGCAAAGAAGAGTACGAACAACGTAAACAGAAAGAACGAGATCGCCGTAAAATAGAACAGCAGATAGAAAAATACGAGAAACAAATTATCGTCATCGAAACCCGAATGGATGAAATAGACACCATCCTTTCAAATCCCGAATACCATTCCGAACATCTGAAAGATGAAAGTATTTATATTGAATATCAACAATTAGAACGTCAACTCAAAGAGACAACCCGATTATGGGAGGAGTTGATATTGTGATTAGTTCATACTTGTTTCGATTTTTTTCCTCAACACCCCGGGTGTACTGTTAAAATGATTTCTGCAAAAATCGTTCAAATGAGCCGGAGAAGAGAAACCATATTCATCTGCTAAAGTAGTAAAAGTTTTTTTGGTGAAACATATTTCATGGTATATCTTTTTTGCTTTCTGCTCTAACATCCACTGATAGGGAGAAATCTCATAAACACGTTTGAATTTTTTCTCAAATCCCGATAAACTGTAGTCGAGTAATAATGCCAAATCTTTAACTGTTTTGGCTTTGTCCAGATTTAATGAGATATCGTTTGAAAAAATAAAATCCTTACTAAATATAGGAATGAAAAAATCCATTACCTGCTTAGGTTCATAGTATGTTTTAACAATGTAAAGAAATTCCTGAATTTTCATATCATAAAAACTAAGGCTTTTTATACCATCATTCAGATAATTAATTACCGTATTTACAAACTCTTTTACCCTTTTATTCTGTTTCAAAAAACCAAAACTATAACTTATGGTTTTTTTACGATTGATTATCATTAAGTGCTTTGGCAAATGATTGTGAAGATTAATGCGATTACTTAATTTCAGAATTAAAATGATTGCATTTTTCGAAGTTTTAAAAACACAAGGATTTTTCTTCGGAATTAAAACTGATTCACCTGCTTTAACCATTTTATCGGTTATTGTATTACATGAAATCGTTCCAGTTCCTTTGACAATAAATACAATCTGATGTGTGTCAGAAAAAATATGTGTAATACTTCCAGATTTCAATTCATTAAGTTCAACGGAAGATTTATTATCATCATATTGAGTAATCTCAATATTTTTTTCGTCATAATATAATTTCATATTTTGATAATTTTAAAAACTTATAACGCAAAAACCAATAATTTTAGTATCTTTGCACCATGTTAAATGAAAAAATAATGCTACTTTTTAAAAAAGAATAGGGAAAAAAATAAATAAGTTTTTTATAAATCACATAATAATAACAATAATAATATGATACTATTTTTTAAAGGAACTGAAAAAAAATATTTTGCACTCTACGCACGTCAAGATTTTGACGTAGCAGCAAAAGAAAAACTGTTGTGGCTTTTTGGCGATGCAACACAAATTATACAAAATTATTTAGAAGGCGATTTTATCGGTCCGCGCAGGGAGATGATAAGCCCATGGAGCAGTAATGCTGTCGAAATGGTTCAAAATATGGGTATTAAAGGAATTTCCCGTATCGAAGTCTTAGAAAAATGCACTTCGGATGCGCCTTTTGACCCGATGCTTCAGGCACGTTTTCACAATCCGGGGCAAGATATGTTTCAAATAAACAAAAATCCCGACCCTATTGTACATATTAACAATATTGCAGAATATAATCTTCGCGAAGGGCTTGCTTTGAGCGACGATGAAGTAGTTTATTTAGAAGACATTAGCCGAAAAATAGGTCGAAAACTTACCGATAGCGAAGTTTACGGCTTTGCACAGGTAAACTCGGAACATTGCCGACATAAAATTTTTAATGGAACTTTTATCATTAACGGAAAAGAACAGCCCGATACGCTCTTTGCGCTGATTAAAAAAACATCGAAACACAATCCGAATTATATCGTATCGGCATATAAAGATAATGTAACCTTTGTTTTAGGTCCGAATATGGAACTGTTTTCTCCAAAAGAACAGGACAAAGCCGACTTTTACCATTTAACCGAAACACCATCTGTCATCAGCCTCAAAGCCGAAACGCACAACTTTCCTACCACAGTTGAACCATTTAATGGAGGTTCTACCGGCTCAGGAGGCGAGATTCGCGACCGTATGGCAGGCGGAAAAGGCAGTACGCCCGTTGCAGGAATGGCAGTTTATATGACCGCTTACAGTCGCATCGGTGAAAAACTGCGTCCTTGGGAAGAATACACCAAAGAACGTTGCTGGCTCTATCAAACACCCGAACAAATCCTGATGAAAGCATCCAACGGTGCCGGCGACTTCGGCAACAAAACCGGTCAGCCTTTAATCTGCGGCTCTTTACTCACTTTCGAACATACCGAAAACAACAAAAACTGGGGTTACGACAAAGTCATCATGCAGGCAGGAGGAGTCGGTTTTGCCAAACAGGCAGACAGTGAAAAAGAAATTCCCGAAGTAGGCGACGTCATTGTCATGTTAGGAGGCGACAACTATCGCATCGGCATGGGCGGAGGAGCAGTTTCATCAGTCGCAACCGGCGAATATGCCAACGCCATTGAACTCAACGCCGTACAACGTGCAAATCCCGAAATGCAAAAAAGTGTCGCCAATACCATCCGTGCCTTTACCGAAATGGAACCAAATCCCATCGTCTCCATTCACGACCATGGAGCTGGAGGGCATTTGAACTGTCTGTCGGAATTGGTTGAAAAATCCGGAGGACATATTGACATGGATAAAATTCCAGTCGGAGACCCAACTTTGTCGGCACGGGAAATAATTGGTAACGAATCACAAGAACGTATGGGATTGGTTATAAACGAAAAACACGTTCCGCTTATGCAGCGTATTGCAGAACGAGAGCGCGCTCCCATGTATGTAATTGGAAAAATAACCAACGACCATCGGCTTGTTTTTGAAGAAAAAAACGGTCAGAAACCGGTAGATATGGATTTGAACGACCTCTTAGGAAAAATGCCGAAAACCACACTTGAAGATACTACATTATCCACCACTTTTACCGAACCACAATACGATGTTAACAACTTGCCTGCTTACTTAGAAACAGTTTTGCAAATGGAAGCAGTAGCCTGTAAAGATTGGCTCACCAATAAAGCCGACCGTTCGGCAACAGGGAAAGTCGCCAAACAGCAATGCGCCGGTCCATTACAACTTCCGCTGAATAATGTAGGAGTGATGTCTATTGACCATAAAGGAGTTGCCGGTATTGCAGCAACAATTGGTCATGCGCCAATAGTTGCGCTGTCAAATGTTGAAGCAGGAAGCCGTCTGTCAGTAGCCGAAGCATTGACCAATATGATTTGGGCGCCGTTGCAACACGGAATAAAAGGAGTCTCATTGAGCGCCAACTGGATGTGGCCCGCTAAAAACAAAGGTGAAAACGACCGACTCTATCGCGCAGTGAAATCTATCAGTGATTATGTTATTGACTTGGGTATCAATATCCCGACAGGAAAAGATTCGCTTTCAATGACACAAAAATATCCCGACGGTACTGTCGTTTACTCGCCCGGAACAGTCATTATCAGCGCCGTTGCTGAAGTTTCCGATGTAAAAAATGTTGTTGAACCCGTTATAAAACCGATAGAAAACAGCAAATTTATTTTTATAGACTTCTCAACAGGAAAAAGAAATTTAGGCGGCTCAACCTTTGCACAAACCGTAAATGCCATAGGGAATAATACTCCGGACGCTTTAAACGCAGCAGATTTTATCAGATATTTCAATGTTATTCAGGAACTTATTAAAAGGAAAACCATTCTTGCTGGACATGATATTTCGGCGGGAGGATTGATTACAACGTTGTTGGAGATGACATTTGCTCAAAACGGATGGGGTATGTCGTTAGATGTTTCGGGTATTGATGCTCAGGATGATATCATGCTGTTATTCAGTGAAAATCCGGGTATTATCATTCAGGTAAAAGACGAAAAAACCGTTTGTTCTTATTTAGAAGAAAACAGCATACCTTATATTATTATAGGCGAACCTATAAAAGGAAATGTTGTTGCATTAAGAACAGCCCATAAAACTTTCCATTTCGACATTCCGACCCTACGCGATTTATGGTTTAAAACGTCGTATCTATTTGATAAAAAACAGAGTGGAGAAACTTTGGCTTTACAGCGTTTTGAGAATTATAAAAAACACGAACACCACATCAAGTTTCCGGCATCTTTTAACGGATTGTTTGCCGACTACGGCATTGTTCGCGGACGCAGAACATCATCCGGCATCAAAGCCGCCATCATTCGTGAAAAAGGCGTTCCCGGAGAGCATGAAATGGCATACGCACTCCATTTAGCCGGTTTCGACGTAAAAGATGTCCATGTAACCGATTTGGTTTCAGGAAAAGAAAACTTAGAAGACGTCAAAATGATTGTCTTTGCAGGCGGATTCAGCACTCCCGAAGTATTGGGCTCTGCAAAAGGTTGGGCAGCAGCGTTGAAATACAACCCGTTAGCAAAACAGTCGTTGGATAACTTCTATCGCAGAAAAGACACCCTCAGCCTCGGTGTATGCTGTGGATGTCAATTAATGACGGAATCAGAACTTATCTATCCCGAGCAGAAAAAACATCCGAAAATGCAGCACAACGATTCCAATAAATATGAATCACAGTTTCTTACAGTTGATATTCCCGAAAACAACTCTGTTATGCTGAAATCATTAGCAGGAAGCCGTTTAGGAATATGGGTGGCACACGGCGAAGGAAAATTCCATTTACCACTTCCCGAAAAAGAATACCATATCCCGATGAAATACGCTTACAGCACTTTCCCTGCCAATCCAAACGGTTCTGATTTCGACACCGCCGCTATTTGCTCACACGATGGTCGTCATTTAGCCATGATGCCTTACATCGAACGTTCCGTTCTGCCGTGGCAATGGGGATTTTATCCTGCTGAAAACCATCAAATCACACCTTGGATAGAAGCGTTTGTTAATGCTCGAAAATGGGTGGAGGGTAATAAATAGATTATCTATTCTTTACTTCTAAACAGGGATCCCCTATTATTTTATATAGGAAGTATTAAATCCTACTTTGTTGAAAGAAAAACCTTATTTATACCTCATTGACCTCCCCCTGCCCCCTCCAAAGGAGGGGAATAAGAAAACAACCTTAGTAGCAATGTAATACAAACAGAATCCAACCTTATTATCTTAATTATTTTTTTTAATGAGGCAATTAGGTTTATGTTAATTAATTCAATTTCAACTACTAAGGTTGTTCCGTTGTTTAAATAAGGTAGAAATGAGGTTTATTTTGGTTTTGATACTAAAACTTAAAAAGAGATATAATAATAATTGTATTTTTTTGGTATTCTGATGATGAAAAACAAAATTTAAAAATGTATCAAAGTCAAATAAAAACAATTTTTCACCTGTAGAATCGTTTATCAATTTTATATAAAAATATGATGAATAATTATTGTAAAAACTATTGGTCTCTTTTTATTTTTCTTTTGGTTGGAATGATATTTGCTGTCTCTTGCAGAAAAGAGGAAAAATTTATAACAAATCCTGATGCCAAATTAGTTTTTTCGGCAGATACGGTTTTATTCGACACCGTTTTCACGACCGTCGGCTCTGCCACTTTAAAACTGATGGCTTTCAACAAACACAAAGATGCCATCCGTATTTCCAAAATCACCCTCAACGGAGGCGACGCATCGCCCTACAAAATCAACATTGACGGCGAATATAAAACCACTATTTACAACAAAGAAATATCTGCCAAAGACAGCATGTATATCTTTGTAAAAGTGCGGATTGACCCAACCAACTCCAACAATCCGCTTTTGGTGGAAGACCAAATTGTTTTTGAAACAAACGGCAACCGACAGGAAATCAAATTAGTAGCATACGGTCAGGATGCACATTATATTACACCCACCGTATTCGGTAACCATCCTGCCTATACCCCTGTTTCGGGAACATGGAGAAACGACAAACCCTATCTCATTTACGGCTGGGCTGCCGTTGTAGATTCATCCGTTCTAACCATTGAATCCGGATGCCGCCTCTATTTCCATAAAAACAGCGGAGTATGGATTGACCCAGGCTCATCTTTAAAGATAAACGGGACACCGGATCAGAAAGTAACCATGCAGGGAGACCGATTGGAAACAGGGAGTCAATGGCCATTAAGTTATAAAAATCTACCCGGACAATGGCACGGAATCGTTCTCGATGAAGGTTCGATAGACAATATTATCGAACACGCCGTTATCCGAAACGCCATATTAGGAATACAATGCGAAATGCCGGGAAAATCCCCCAACCAATACCCAGCTCTTCAAATCTTTGATACCAAGTTTGAAAACATGAGCGTGGGAGGATTAGCAGGGAACGGAACGACGATTATCGGCTACAATTTACTTTTTAATAATTGTGTTCAATATGCCATGGCTTTAGGTGGCGGGTACTATGAATTTCAACATATAACCATCGGAAATTACCCGACGGCAGATAAAAAACCATCACTATACTTCGCAAACGCATTTACAAAATACGACGCAAAAGGAAACGAAACAATCATCACCGTTGACCCAACGGAAGTTTCTTTTGTCAACAGTATTATTTGGGGTGATTTTGAAGATGAAATTTCAGTCGGAAACACCGGAGTGGGTTCATTTTCATGGAATTTCGACCATTGTCTTTTGAAAACTAAAAAAAATATTTCCGAAGAAAAGTATTTTTCAAATTGTATTTCCAACAACGACCCGAAATTTGTTGATTACAAAGAATATAACTACAAATTAGACACCATTTCCCCTGCCTTGAAACAGGGAATTTATCTTGGAGTAAATACCGACATTGACGGCAATTCACGAAATACCGAAAAACCCGATTTAGGGGCATACGAGATGCCATATTGATAATAAATCACTATAACCATGAAAATCATTCGATTTTTAATTGCTCTTTTACTTCTTATCCCTCTTTCTTACTCTTTTATATTACAATTCATTGAACTGACGTCTGCTTTTAGATTTCAACAGCCTCAGATATGGTTTTGGGGTGCAGGTGGCGGAATGGCGCTTTTTTCTCTCATTTTCATCAAACAGTCGTCGTTTATTGCCATTTTAAAACATGAACTTTGTCATAATCTCTTTGCCATTTTAACCTTCCGCAAACCGACCGGTTTACACGTTACGGCAGGAAAAGGAGGCGAATTTCAACACGAAGGAAAAACCAACTTTCTGATGATATTGTCGCCTTATTTCTTCCCGCTGCTTTCATCCGTCATCATGCTTATTTCGTTATTAGACATACGTTCTCACGGCTTACTTTTCGGATTGCTTGGCGCTGCCTTCGGTTTCGATTTCTCTACTTCATTGAAAGACATGCACCTGAAACAACCCGACCTGCGAAAATATGGCTTATTCTTTTCATGGTGTTTTATTCTGTTTATGGGATTGATTTTTTATGGGATGATTATTGCCTACACAACAGGCGGATATAACGCTGCCGGCAACTTTTTCATAGATGGATTTGCTCAGGCGTTAGGGAGAGCATTGAGCTTAAAATCATAAAAACAAAATAAAGAGATCACAAAAAAAATGCCGACATTCCTGCCGGCATTTTTCATTTATAAACCTTTAAAAAAATTAATCTTTTACAAACTTGTACATGGCTTCGCCTTGTTCGGTGGTAACTTTCAACAGATAGTAACCTGCTGCAAGGTCGCTCAAATTGACGGCTTCGCCGGGTTGTTTCACCTGTTTTACCATCTTTCCGGTTATATCGTAAATTTGGATGAACTCAATCTTATATTCGGATTGAATGTACAGATTGTCGCTCACCGGATTCGGGAAGAGTTTGATGGTGGCATTGTCAACTTCGGAAACTGCAGTTTTTTTCAAGGTAACTTCCAAAACATAATCCTTCGAATATACTCCACTTTCTGACGTAACCTTATAATTAAAGGTATTCTTACCTTCTACTACGTCTTGTTCTCCTTGTGGTCCTTCAATTGTTGCATTTGGATTAACTGCAATAGCTTCAATTGTTACCTTATCAACGTCATTAACAGTGATGGTAAATTTTGTTCCTGATTTTGCTGCTTCAACGCCATCAACAAGAATTTTCTCCATTTCGCAGTCGTTGCTAACTCCCACTGTGAAAGTGATAGGTATTGTAAATAAGGGGTCAACTTTATTATTTGTATTGACGTAAAGTTTTGCTTTATGAACGCCCTGTGCAAGTTTGGCAGGATCTAAAGTAACATTGAAAGTTTTTTCGGCACCTGCTTTGAGATTGCCGTAAGTATCCCCTGCTAATGATAGCCAGCATCCGTATGGTGTGCCTGTTGTGAACGCTTTTATCATCCAACATCCAATTTGAGTAGGTGCTGGATTTTGTACTTCTTTCAATTGAGACCAACTTCCTCCATTATTTCTTTCCCAGTTACTGTTTTCAACAGCGAGTCCATCATCGTAAGTCATCAAATAGCCTCCGACAGGTTGTATAAACTCGAAAGCAACCCAAATATCCTGACCGTCTAATAAAACGGGTGTATCTAAGGTTATTTCATTATACATGCCAATAACAGGATTGGTAATTGTTTTTTCTGCTAAAACTTCTCCCGGTGTACTATAATTTCCTCCTCCATAAACACGCGCGGTAAGTTTATTATCTAATGAACTTTCACGCATGTAATATGCAACTTTATTGATATAGGTGCCTGCTTTATCACAATAATCAGAAAGTTGATATTTTGCTGCTACTTCTACGGTATGAGGTCCGTTACTATAACCTATTCCACTTTTTGCAGTATTACTCGCATAAGTTATTGTATAGTTATTTGTTCCGGGTTCGGGGGTTGCATCAAATACCACCCAACTGAAATAGTCGCCCATACTGGTTCCTATATTTTCTACAACAACCGGTACAGTAACTACATTTGGACCTTCTTTTTCTATTTTATCAGGCATAACAACAATTTTCGGTTCTGTTTGACCACCACCTTGCTCACAGAATTTGAAATTATCTATGTAATACACTGCGTTGGCTGCTAATGGGAAAAAGTCGGCTGCTGCTAATTTCCTTTGACCGGCGCCACCACTTTCTTTAAGACTGAATTGCCCGTCTAAAACTTGAACATTGTTAATTTTGACTACGATATTATCGTCATCCAAATTAATATCCATTTTAATAGGGAACCATGTAGCAAATGGGAATGTGAAGGGATATAGTTGATTGTTATGACGAAGTTGTGTTCCCATAACCGATACGGAAGAGTTAAAATAAACACCGATAGCCCATTCACTTGCTGTGCCTGCAAAATCGTGTAATAAGTTAAAGTATGCGTTTCCACCTCCTGTAGGAATATACATATCAAATTCAATACTATATTTGCCTTCAGTTTTATTACCGGCTTTAAACACCAAGTCGGTACCGGCATCACCTGCCAAACCTGTTAATTTTGCCGAATTAGCAGGAGATTGAGATTGTGCATTAGTAATTACAGCGTCGAAAGCAGTACCCGGATTATTGCTCCATGTTGTAAACCATTCCGGATAAGATTGTGCCACATACGAACCGTTAGGTTTATCATCGAAACCTGTTTCAAAAAGACAAGTCGGACCCGTTGCATTTTTGAATTCAACGTCGTCAATGTAGAAAAGTGAAGTTGCTGCAAAGTTCGGAGGGAACATGTTGAAAGCGGCAATGTATCTGTGGCTGCTTTGTCCAAAAGAACCTAAGGAATATTGGTATGTGTGTACCAATGCATCATTAACATAAAATTCGCAAACGTCATTATCCAAATCAATGAAAATTTTAATTGGCACCCATGTGTTATGAGTAAAACTGAAAATTACCGGGGTTTGTGCACCTCCATAACATGCGCCTTGTCCGGGTGTACTTGGGCCTGGACTACCTTCATCCGTTCCCATATAAACCTGTAGCGCCCATGTTTCTGAAACCGTACTTGGGAATTCAGATTTAATGTTGAAATAACCATCTTTTCCTGTGGGGATGTAAATCTTAAACGTAAGTTCCCACACACCGGTAGTTAGTTTAACCCAATTGGTCCCTTCTTTCTTACCGAGACGCAAAATCTGGTCAATGCTTTGAGCCGCAGTACCTACAAATTTTCCACATTTGTTACCTGCAGGCATCTCATCAATGACGCCATCTTCGCTACCACCCGGTTGTTGCGACCAGGTTGTCCAATAATCTTTGCCCATTGCTTGGGCTTGTTGAGCTATTTTTCCGCCTACTGTGAAGTCGGAAAAAGTTTCCAAATTTACCTGTGCCGTTAATACAAATCCCATTAACGCACAAACCATTAAAAGTAATACTTTTTTCATAAAATAAAAAATTTAAATATTAATACTATAAAATTAAAATTATCATAATTTTTGACGGTGCAAATATCGTACATTTTTTAATATAATTGCAAATAAAAATTTTTTTTTTGAAAAATTTTTTTTTCACTACATTTGCACTCGTTTTATAACTAAGAAAAAATGTTGAAATATCTTCTATATATTTGTTTTACCGTCATCTCATTTATTGTTTTCTCGCAACAGTCAACAGACGATAACATGATAAAAATCGAGATTTTAAACGCCGATAATGCTGTCAACAAGGCATCACTCGCTCGTACCGATATGTTCGGCAATGTGGCTTTTCGACACGACAGTATTACTCTAAAGTGTGATTCTGCCTATTTTTACGATGCCAACAACTCTTTCGATGCCTTCGGAAATGCTCATGTACGTTTCAGCGATACTTTAAATTTATATAGCGAACGTATCAATTATTCGGGCAACACACGTATTGTTAAGGCAGTTCAAAATGTAGTTTTAAAAGACAATGAAAAGACATTATATACCGATACATTAGACTATTACCGCGATTTGGAGTATGCCTTTTATCCCAATCACGGGCGCTTGATTGACGATGAAAATACTTTACTCTCTATAAAAGGATTTTATTACACAAGGTTAAAAGAGATTCATTTTCAGGATAGCGTAGTTCTTTTTAATGAGGAAAACACCTTATATTCCGATACTTTGGTTTATTTTACCGACACAAAAATAGCCAAAATTGTTGGACCTACCCATATCTATGGGGAAAACGGACGATATATGTATTGTGAACTCGGATGGTACAACACTACTAACGACGATTCGGATGTGCAAAAAAATATATACGCCATTGATAAAGACCAAATCACAAAATGCCAAAGAGCGACTTACGACAGTGAAACACAAATCGGACGCTTTTACGACCACATCGAAATGATTGACACCACACAAAACGTCATCTTGAAAGGTAATTACGCTGAATATCATCGAAGCCAATACTATGGATTTATGGTGGACAGGGCAATGGCAATCTTTGTGGACGACCGCTACGATTCGCTCTTTCTTCATGCCGACACGCTTTTTATGCGTACCGACACTACCAACAGCATCACCCATCTTTTTGCCTATTATAAACCTAAATTTTTTAAAAGCGATTTACAGGGCGCTTGCGATTCCATTGCTTTTATTATGGCAGATTCTACGTTGAGAATGTACACCATGCCCATTCTTTGGGCAGATGACAACCAACTCACATCCGACTCTATCTATTTCTTTATGAGCAATAACAATATTGATTCGATTCTGTTTTATGGCAACGGATTCATCATTTCCAAAGATACAACAGATACCTACAATCAAGTAAAAGGACGCTTGGTAACTGCTTATTTCGACGACAATGAAATCAGAAAAATAGTTGTGAACGGCAACGCCGAATCGCTCTATTATATCCGCGATGATGACGGGGAACTCATCGGAATTGACAAAGCAGTAGCAGCCTTGCTCAATATCATGGTTGAAAATAACGAATTTAAAAGCGTTACCTATCTCAACGGCGCCAGCGCTGTTACCTACCCCGAAGAAGAAATTTCCAAACCCGACCTGAAACTCAAAGGCTTTAAACTGCAAACAAACCGACGACCACAATGTAAAGAGGATATTTTTGTGAGGGAGTGAATTTTGATTTTTTAATTTAATAAAAGAACAATGAGACAACCGTTATTTTTTTCAGCAATATTTTTTGTATTCATTCCAACCATTATTTTATCACAACCCATGCAAAAGAAATTGATTCATTATGTAAACCCGTTTGTTGGGACACAAAACATGGGACACACTTTTCCCGGAGTTTGTGCCCCTTTCGGCGCTGTTCAATTAAGCCCCGATACGGAGATGATTCCACACAATATTGACGGCGTTTATCAGCCCGAAACCTACCGTTATTGCGCCGGTTATCAATACGACGACAAGACACTTATCGGTTTCAGCCATACCCATTTTAATGGTACCGGTCATTCCGATTTGGGCGACATTCTGATTATGCCTGCTATAGGAAAAGTTCACTTAGATATGGGAACATCTAATAACACTGAAAACGGATATCGTTCATCGTTTCGACATGAAACCGAAAAAGCAGAGCCCGGTTATTACAGTGTCTTACTTGATGATTATGGCATTAATGCCGAATTGACGGCTACCGAGCGGGTTGGAATCCATAAATATAAATTCCCAAAGGGTGAAGGACATATCGTTTTGGATTTGAGTTATGGAATTTACAATTATGATGGAAAAGTTTTGATGGCAAATCTTCGTGTGGAAGATGAATATACACTTACAGGCTATCGCATCACGCGGGGATGGTCGCGGATGAATTATACTTATTTTGCCGTTAAATTTTCAAAACCAATTACAAATTACGGCTGTAAAAACGATGAAACAGTTAAATACAAAGGCTTTTGGAGAAAGTTCGATATGACCGACAACTTTCCCGAAATGTTCGGCACACATCTGACTGCTTTTTTCAATTTTGATTTTTCTGAAGATGAACCATTGGAAATAAAAGTTGCGCTTTCGGCTGTTGATTGTCTTGGCGCCATGCAAAACCTCATAGCCGAAACAGGTGGAAAATCTTTTGACCAATTAAAAAAAGAAACACAGGAAAAATGGGAAAAGGAGTTGAGTGTTATCGAAATAGAGGATAATGATGATAAGAAAGCCATTTTTTATACCGCACTCTATCGTACCATGATACATCCTTCTTTATATCAAGATGTTGATGGTCGCTATCGCGGCATTGACCACAATATTCATCAAGCAGAACCTGAATTTGTCAACTACACCGTTTTTTCAATTTGGGACACCTTTCGGGCGCAACATCCTTTAATGAACTTGATAAAACGCCATTATAGCCGTCAATTTTCCAACTCACTCCTGCGTCACTATCAACAAAGTGTGCATAAAGCATTACCTATTTGGTCGCATCATGGAAATGAAAACTGGTGTATGATTGGCTATCACTCCGTTTCAGTTATCGCCGATGCCATAATAAAAGGGATAGAACTCGATCATAACTTGGCATTAGAAGCCTGTGTTAGCAGTTCAAAATTAACATATTACGACGCTATCGGCGACTATCTTCGCTTAGGCTACGTTCCTATGGAAAAGAGCAGTGTATCAGCATCCCAAACATTGGAATATGCCTACGACGACTGGGCGATTTATCAGATGGCAAAGAAATTGAAAAACAAAACCATCGCAACACAATACGCTCAAAAAGCATTGAATTATCAAAATATCTTCGACACGAATCTGGGTTTTGCACGTCCGCGAAACGAACAGGGATTTTTCAAGCACCCTTTCGACCTTTTAGAAACTCACGGACAAGGATTTATCGAAGGTAATTCATGGAACTATTCTTTCTTTGTCCCTCACGATGTTAATGGATTAATAAAAAATATGGGAGGTGAAAAACGTTTTATTGAGCGTTTGGATTCATTGTTTACCATGTCGTTACCGGATAAGTATTTTGCCGAAACAGAAGACATCACAAAGGAGGGGCTGATTGGAAATTATGTACATGGTAATGAGCCAAGCCATCATGTAGCATATCTCTACACATGGACATCCCAACCATGGAAAACACAATATCGTGTACATGAAATAATGAATAAAATGTATCAAAACAAGCCCGACGGACTTTGCGGTAATGACGATTGCGGACAAATGTCGGCGTGGTATGTCTTCAGCACTATGGGATTTTATCCGGTCTGTCCGGGAACAGATGAATATGTATTCGGCTCACCCAATTCAAAGAAAACTACCATAAAATTGGAAAATGGAAATACATTCACCATCAAAGCACCTAATTTAAACTCCAAAAATATCTATATAAAGTCGGTTGCCCTCAACGGGAAACCTTATCACAAAGCATATATTCAACATCAGGATATTATAAATGGTGGTGAATTGGTATTTGAAATGTCCTCGCAGCCGAATAAAAAACGACTTTTTGATAAAGATAGCAAGCCTTATTCTTTTTCTTCTGTAAATAACTGAAAAATTAGGAACTCGTTTTTTTTTATTACACATAACACTTTTTTTCACTAATATATTTTATAATTTTGCACCCGCAAAAGTAAACGACAAACTGACGAGTATGGATCTTTCAAATTACGAATTGCCGTTATTTACAAATCTGTTAATCCTTTTAGTAGCCGCAAGATTATTGGGTGAGGTATTTGAAAGGCTCAAACAACCTTCGATGATAGGCGAAATTCTGGCAGGGATTATTTTAGGACCAAGCATTTTCAATGTTATTCACCGCACGGAAAGTATTTCAATAATATCCGATTTGGGAGTGTTTCTGTTAGTTATTATTGCCGGATTAGAAATTAAAATTGAAGGCATCATTAAATCGTTGCAGGGGAAAAATATAATGGTATCGCTTCTTGCATTTTTCTTACCCATTTTCAGTGGGTTTGCAATAGGTTATTTATTTGATATGAGCGCCATGACAACGCTGTTTATCGGATTGTGTATTGCTATCACTGCTTTACCCGTCAGTGCCAGAATTTTAATGGATTTGGGCAAACTCAACACACCGATAGGACAAAAAATCATTTCAACCGCTGTAGTAAACGATGTTTTGGCATTAACCATTTTAGGGATTATCCTTAACGTCAGAACCACCGATATGGAATTGAATTCTATTGCAGAAGTTGCTTCTATATCTATTTTAAAACTGTTTGTTTTTATTTTGATACTTTTGGCGGCATTCTACATCATCCGAAGAATTTCGAAAAGCGCCAAATATATTGAGAGTTATTTGAACAAACTACTTTCTTATTTGAAAGGGAAAGAATCACTTTTTGCCGTTTTTTTTGTATTTGTATTGATATTTGCTACCATTACCGAATCGTTGGGATTTCATTTTGTTGTAGGCGCTTTCTTTGCCTCAATATTAATAGGAGACAATATTATCGGTAAAAAACATTTGAAAACCATTCACGATACAACAAACGGTTTGGCTATGGGATTGTTAGCGCCTGTTTTTTTTGCAGGGATAGGGTTGGAATTTAATTTTATCGCCATACAAAATTATTGGCTTTTGATAGTTGTTCTTGCCGTTTCCTATCTCTCAAAAATTTTGGGAGGGTATTTAGGAGGCAAATTTATCGGTTTAAATAACCGAACTTCGCTGGGGTTGGGTTTCGGATTAAATGCCAGAGGAATCATGGAATTGATCATAGCCAATATTGCCTATAAATCGGGATTGATTGACTTGGAAATATTTTCAATCCTGATTATCATGGGAATTTTAACGACTGTTGTAACTCCGTTTGCATTGAAAAAATATTTATAGCCCCGAAGCATCAATATCTAAGAGGTCAATTTTGTCGCCATCGAGCATGGCATGGAGACCGAAGCCCGGACATTCAATACATTCTTCATCGGTTTCAATTGTTTTGGCGCCGCAGTTTTTAAGATGTTTTTTCAATTCGGGGACACTCATTGTCATCAGTTTTACTTTTTTCAGCGTGGCGTCGGGATGGTCGCACATGATAGAAACGATTATATTATCATCTAAATCAATTACAGGATAGATAAAATAATGATGATAATGCCAGATTGCCTCACAGACATCGTCAAAAAATTCATCATCAAGGTTTTCAATTTCATCAGGTTCACCCAAAACCTGTTTTAGTTGCTCGGTTGACATTCCGATTTTAATCTGCTCCAAGCCTTCTCCCGGAATAATTTCGTAATTTATCTGTGTCATCTTTTTATAATTTTTTGTGTTTTACGTCCGTTGTTTCCATTAAGTACAATTATATAAAGACCTCCCGATAGAGATGATATATCAATGTATAAAAGGTTTGTTTCATCAATATCGTCTTTTGTGGTTTTCATCTGCATGAGTAATCGCCCATAAATGTCATACACCTTAATTTCCGGTTTATCATCTCTGCCCAATCGTATTGCCAATGTAGTATCCTGATTGCTGTGCCACCATGTGTATGAGGGTCCACCTGTCCCCGTCAGTTCTGTAATTCCTTTATTGTCGGGGTCAAGCCATGGTTTCAGTTGTGTAATGGGAGAGGTTCCGTTTTTATTCCAGTGATACGTCATTTTGCCATAAAAATCATGCCCGGCTGGTGTTGCACAATCGGCATCGCCGGCAGATAAAGTACCTACAATAAATTTGTTTTGGTCAAAGATGGGTGATCCGGATGATCCGGGTTCTGTAACGCCGTGGTTTGTCTGTGTTTTATCCCATTGTAAACTCCAATGTGTTTTAATTTCAGCAATCTCTTGTAATGTCTTTGTAAATGTTGATATTTTCTTAATGTCGCCCTGTGGATGATGGATGCCCACACCGCGCGAAGGCGGTGTGGGCGATATATTCCAACCGTTATAAACAAGGTCCGGCACGTTTGTTACTTTGTCGTCTAATTTTAATAATAAAAAGTCCGAACCTTCCCAATTTCCTAAAATTCCTGCTGCAATTTTTTCCGCACCTGTTGTCATAAACGCCTCATTAATTGGGTCTTTGTTCGGATTTATACATGAGGGGGATTCGTAGTTAAAATAGAATTTCCATTTTTTAAATTCTTCTTCCGTAGTACTTTCTGCGCAATGGTATGCTGTTAAGAAATAGGGTGTTTTGTCGAAACGGGCATTGTTGATGAGCGAACCGCTACAATAATACAAACTTCCTCCTGCAACCAATAAAATACGTGCTATTCCCTTTTTCTCATCTTGCCAGTTATCTCCTTCTGGGCAATTAATATTCACTTCGCAATATTTGGAATCACCGAAAGCGCGGCTGCTTTTCAACCATTGCGGAAGCGGACGATACATATAACCGATCTCTTTGATAGTAAAACAATGATTTACTGCTACTTTTTTTGGTGCAAATAATTCTACAATAATTCTTCCAGTGGGCAAATGGTCGGTTACAAAGATGCCGTTTTCGGGGTTTTCGTCGTGAAAAACAGTCGGAAGTTTGTATTGATAATCTGATGTATAAAACGACAGTTCCGCCCCTTTTGGAAGTTGAAAATCTTCGAGATAGAGATTGATGGCTTCGGCATCCTCGGCATCTATTTTCATGCGCCAAATCGTTCCTTCTGCAATGGTTTCGGGGATAATATCGCCGGGAAATGACACGTTATACGGCAACAGTACCGCACAACGTAATCGTCCTTTTGGCTGTTTTTCGTCTTCATCCAATAAACGTTGTTTATCCTGTTTCGGCGCTGTTAATAATGCGGAAGGAGACGATAAACCGTATTGTATTGCTTTCTGTCCAAATCCGGAGAGGGCAAACGATGTAATGATACAATAAATGATGATTTTTTTTATCATGATGTTGAAATTTATTTTTAATATTTTCCTTCAATTAATCTTACTTTTTCGCATATGATTTTCCAATTTTGTTCTTCGATTTTTGCGCCTAACGACTGTATCACATTAGAGGCTAACAGTGTGGCGATTTGAGCGTTCACTTTCAAATCTGCTCCGGTAGCAATTCCATAAAGAAAACCGGAAGCGTAAAGGTCGCCTGCGCCTGTAGTATCAACGGGTTGAACTTCATAAGCATTTTCGTAAATAGATATATTTTTGATTTTAGCCAAAGAGCCTTTGTTCCCTATTTTTACAACGCATATTTCGGATTTGTTTGATAACTCTTCGAGCGCTTCTTCCGGCTGTTTCCCTGTAAAAGCGAATGCTTCTTCTTCATTTGCGAATAGAATATCCACATACTTGTCAACCATTTCGCTAAGAAAATCTCGATGCCATTCTACCATGGTATAAGTTGCCAAATCGAGCGAAATTTGTGCGCCCGCTTTCTTTGCTAATTGCATGGAACGCTCCATTAAATCATAGTTTTGAATTAAATATCCTTCAATATGAAAAATGTCAAATCCTCGAAACATTTCGAGAGATAAATCGGAGGCATTTAATTCCATCGCAGCGCCCAGATAAACGGCAAAAGTACGCTCTGAATCGGGTGTAACAAAAGTGATAGCCATACCAGTAGCCTGGTTGCATCTTCGTAAACAGGGGATAATTCCATACTGTTTCATTTCGTTTTCTATGAAATCGCCGTAATTATCATTTCCGATTTTTCCGATAAACCCTGTTTCCAATCCCAATCCTGCAATACCGTGAATGGTATTAGCGGCGCTCCCACCTGTTACTTTTTTTACTATCAAAGGCTCAACTTCTTTTAAAATTTTACAATATGTATCCTTATCAACTATTGTTGATGCCCCTTTTGGGAGGCTGAATCTTTCTAAAATTGCTTCATTTTCGATGGGAATGAGCACATCTAACAGCGCATTTCCTATTCCAAGTACCTTCTTATTCATTGATATACAATACCTTCATTTGTTAGTAAAAAATATTTCATTTTTTTCTGCAAAGTTATTGTTTATTTTTAATAATCATCGTACCTTTGCAGCGCATTTTTTTTATTTAGTTCTTTTAAAGAAATAAAAATTCCTCCTTAGCTCAGTTGGTTAGAGCATTTGACTGTTAATCAAAGGGTCGCTGGTTCAAGTCCAGCAGGGGGAGCGGCGTTAAGCTAAAAAAAATAGATTTTTTCATTAGGGGGCTTTTCATAAATTATGGGAAGCCCTTTTTTTTATTTTTTCTCATTTTATTTGATGTATTGTCGTTTTATTGAATCAAAAAGAGCCTTCCGTTTTAGTTTGGAAGACTCTTCCTGATTTAAATTCAATTAAAAAAACAATCTACTTTTTTTATTTTTTTTCTCCTCCAACATACCATTCGTCATCATAACCTGCGAAAAACCAGTTGACTGTTGCAGCACCACCAAGTCCGGGACGCATTCGACCGGCACAGATATTTGCAGCCGGAAACATATAAGTGTAATCATATTTCAGTTTACTGTCGTCTCTGTCACGTATATGTAGTCTTACACTGTAAATATTTTTGGGCAATGTTTTTTCCGGTTCCATGAACTGCTTGTTATAAACCCTCACATCATTTAAAAACATTATCTCCGAACTTGGTATTATGTTTTTATTGCCATCAATGGTAAAGGTGCGATACCAACCTGAAACGTGCAAATTATGGTCTTTATTAGAATTAAATACATTAACTTTAAGCCCTACATTTGGAACTACACGCTTTACTAAATGTTCACCGCTTTTCCAGAAAGTAACAGGTTTTCCGGGATTTGATCCGCACAGCATAGAGGCTTTATATGAAAGCGGAACACCGTTTACTTCGTTTACTGCGGTGCCTTTAAGTTCTACATACGTGTTTGCCGTTTTGAATTTTTTTGCATTTGCTCTTACAGCATTCATTTGCCTTATGCAGAAATCAAGATCTTTTTCATCTTTATTACGATTTATACCATCGCCAAAAATCAGATTTGCATTTGTAATACTTCCTCCTCGTACCAAATAATCGGATTTGTATGTCATTTGTGATTTGCTGGTTTTTACAGTACTATTTGCGGATAAAGAAATGGCACTGGCACTAACATTTAATTCTGCCAACATGTTCGAATTAGTACCACTTAACTCTTCCAGCATATAGAGTTGACGCCCATAATCCACGCTTTGCACAAAGAGGATGGGTTTTGTGCCGAATGAACGTTTTATATCATCCACTGTAACATGGTCGGCAAACAACTTTGACAAGTCATTGGGTATTTCTGCCGATGCTGTAAAAAATAATTGATTATAATCTGTTAAAAAATATGTAGAATAGCCTGTTTTGTTTTTTTCAAAATTAGCGCCTATTTTAATGCCTGAAAACTTGGCAGAACAACTTGCCTTAATACTCAATTCATCCAAACTCATCGCTTGAATAGTCTTATCTCTAAAGTTTGCTGTCAAAGTCTTCCCTTTTGCTGACCAAGTATTTGCCATCTGATGTATGGCGTTATTTACATTTGCTTCAATTCTTCCGTCTGCATTGGCTGATACCTCGCGTTTATCTGCAAATTCGGCAATATTGATGGTGAGTTTACCTCTTGCGATACCCGATTCTGTTGGCGTCATGGTTCCTAAGTTATTATCAACTACTAAAAGCATGCCGGGATATAATTCATGTTTTTTACACGACATGAGAAATTCATTGACACTGTCTTGTCTGCTACTTTTTTCATAACGAATAAGATAGTTTCCTTCTATTCTGTTTGTACGATTCTCATCGTCAATGGCTTCATGAATTTTTGATTCTAAGAAAACAGTATTTCGCAGATAGTTGTTAATTTCCTGCCTACGCTCATCGTCGTTATAGTCTATAATCCATTTTTTATCTGTGGCAGTTTTTGTGATGCAGGAAGTAGTTCCCGGATTCTCTTTGAAAAATATTTGCGCCGATGTCCCGCTGGGAATAGTAGGCAGTGAAGTAAATAAACTGTTCAAGGCAGAGGCTGTCATGTTATTTGCAGTCAAACTCAAGTATGTCAACTTAGAAAGTCCGCTCACACTTAAACTTGACAAATAATTATTTCTACAGTATATTTGCGATAATAAAACGCAGCTGCTTACATTCAAACTTGTTATATTATTGGTGTAGCAACTCAAATAGGTGAGTTTTGTAAAATTGCTTAGGTTCAGCGTTGTTAAATTGTTGTTGTAACAATAAAGCGTAGCAAGCGAAGGACAGGCGCTTAGATTCAAACTCAACAATTTATTTGTTGAGCAATTAAGTATCTGTAACGAAGTACATCCTGTTAAAGTCAGGCTTGTAAGAAGGTTTCCATTACAATACAAAGTGGTTAACCTGTCAAGTCCGCTTACACTAAGACTTGGTAACTGATTTGTTTGGCAATAGAGTGCTGATAATGCCACACATCCGCTTAGCGTTAGACTTGTTAATTGATTTTCCTTACAATCCAAATAGGTAAGATTACTTTCGCTAATTGTAATTGTGCGGACAGCAGTTCCTGTGTATTTGTAAGTGCACTTGGTTGTAACTGCTGATATCGTATAAGTGCTACTTTTCCCATCGCCCCAATTAATGGTGGCAGAACCTGAACCTTTTAGTTCAAAACAAACATCAATTTTCGATGTTTTCATAGTGATTGTACCCATGATTTTTATTATTTTAAATTATGCCGCAAAAAAACATAAAAAATATAATCCGAATATACCAAATTACGCGTAGATGAAATACCAAATTATACGTAAGTATTCATGGAGCATTACGCCGTAAATATGTAATAATAATAAAGATGCGAATTAAAAAAAGATGTCTATTTTTGCACATTGATTTTTTCAAAAAGACAAACTATGGTAAATGTAATAATAGTTGATGATCATGCCTTGTTTCGATTGGGTATAAAAGGCATTTTAGAAAGCAGTTGCCCGGATATTTATATTGCAGGGGAAGCGCCTGATGGTAAAACATTATTTCAATTACTTCTAACCACATCAGTTGACGTCATATTACTTGACATAGGATTACCCGACATGAATGGCATTGAGATAGCCCGTCGCCTAAGAGAAGATTATCCTCAAATAAAAATACTTATCGTTTCGGTAGAAAATAATGCCGATACCGTTCAAAAACTATTAGAGATTGGTATTGAAGGTTTTATCAGCAAACAGCAAACCTCAAAATCCGAACTTCCGGAGGCTATCTATTCTATCATGAATGGAATGGAGTACTTTGGAAGAGATATTGCATCCATTATTTACAATGTGTATATATCCAAAAAGAAAACTACAAAGATGACATCTGAATTTACCGAGCGGGAACAGCAAATTATCGAACTCTGCCGTTTGGGTTTGCAAAGTAAAGAAGTTGCAGACCGACTTAATATTAGTTTCCGTACGGTGGATGTTCATAAGAAGAACATTTTCAGAAAATTAGGAATTAATAATACAATGGAAATGGTGCAGTATGCGCAGCAACATGGAATAATAGAAATCTGACTTGAGATTCAATAAGATGAAGCACGCATGCCAATTTATTGATAAGAATCCTAAACTTCAAACCTTAAACCTTTAAATCTTTTCCACCTGCTCCGCCAAAATCCATCCTTTTTCTCCGTTGGGAAGCCTTATTTCCACCCACTCGTTCAGTTGGTCTGTAATCCCTACTTTTAATCCGGAGTGGATCACAAACAGGTCGGAGCCTTTCTCGTTGGGGGTACTTTTTACGTTGAGTACCAATGGCATAATGATCCCTTCGGGAAAATTAGCGTAGCGCATTGTTTCTTTGTTGGCAAAAATGATAGAGAAAATAGTAATAATAAATGCTAAAATGGCAATGAAAATGGAGATGGAACGAATACACAAAATTCTGATAAGCAAAATCAAAAGAAAACATAATGCAAATAATGAGCAAGTTATAATGCTCAACATTGCCCATTGATTGCCTGTGAAAAGTTTAGAACAGGCGTTCCACCATTTTACAATAAACAACTCGGGTAAAACTTCAATTTTATCAATCAATTTTTGTTGAACGAAAGCGATATTATGAATAATATCCTCATTGTTAGGGTCTAATCTTCGGGCTCTTTCAAACCAAAGCATCGCCCGCGCGTACTC
>Ga0209628_10000289_pt1 | contig 30300 bp, 9 predicted proteins | sample TergutCu122P4_FD_187285 | JGI IMG/M metagenome (GOLD analysis project Ga0209628, IMG submission 187285) | Cubitermes ugandensis P4 segment gut microbial communities from Kakamega Forest, Kenya - Cu122 P4 (SPAdes) (version 2) | ecosystem: Host-associated > Arthropoda: Insects > Digestive system >...
CCATTTTCCACCGTCTGTAACCCCTGCCCATTGTCGTTCCGGTTCATTCATTATGTATGGCTGACTTTGGTTTCAATATAATCACAGAATTGAGAGAGTGTTGTAATTCCTGTCATCTCTTCAGGATTGATTTTAAAACCGAACTTGTTTTCTACAATAACTACAATATCAACGAAATCAAGCGAATCAATGCCTAAATCATCTTTCAGGCTCCCTTCGGGCTTAATTTTACTTTCTTCAATTTCAAGTTCTTCAGTAAGAAACTCTTTCACTGTTTTTTCAATTTCTAATCTTGTCATAAACTTTTTTTATTAGTTGTTATTTTAATATCTATATTTTCCTGACTACAAATTCTTTGCACAGCAAATTTTCCGGCAATAGCCGCCATGGGCAAACCACCGTTTTGAAAAACCCACTGTCCGGCAAGAAACATGTTTTTAATCCCGTAAATTGCACCTTCATGATTTTCAAGTGGGTCTTTTCCATGCAAAGTAGAAAACGACAAATATGCACCTTGATATGAGTGGCAATAGCGTTGTAAAGTCAAAGGCGTTGCCACGTCTAACCATTCTATTTTACCTCTTGTTTCGGGATAAACCGATTCAATCTCTACTATTGCCTGCATTGCAATTATTTCTTTTGCTTGTTTGTATGCTGTTTCCGATTCTGTTTTTAGTTTTTTCCAATATTCAAACTCTTGTTCTTGTATAACTACCTGCAATAGTGTACCTCCTTTTTTGCAGAACTGTGGTGCAAAAGCGAAATGATTTATTTTCAAATCTTTAATTTTTGTATTGTTGATAAACAACGGATTTTTTGTTTCAACAATCAATGTGTGCGGACGTTTACTCAAATCTGCCTGAATATTCAGGTTCACAAGTGTTAATGCGGGGGTATAGAAATGTTCCGGTGAGGTAAAGCGTTGTTGAAAATAAGTATCATGAAATTGATTATCAAGCATTTTTTGCAACAATACATCGGGGCTTATGGTGGGTATAATGTAGTTGGCATTTATCTCTCTTCCGCCAACAAGTATTATTCCGGTTGCCACTCCTTCTTTGACTACAATTTTTTCGACGGGCGTATTGGTGTGTATTTTACCGCCCAAAAATAACAGTTTTTGTTCCATTCTTTTTGCCATAGCAAAAAAACCATCCAAAGGAAATGCTATGTTCCCATTGCAGTTTGAGGCAAGCCAAATCATTAACATATTGGCGCTTAACATCGAATCCGGCACAACTGTCAACAATAACCGTCGAATGATGGGCGATTGGAAACGTTCTACATATTCTGCAACGGTAACCTTGTTTAGCAAAGTTTGTTTTTCGGCTTTGATATAGGGGGCAAAAGTGATGGCTTTTTCCATAGGTTCCATCAACTCCACCGGTTTAACGGCAGGAATGGGTAATCTTTTGTAAATTTTTATTTCTCGGATTAACTCCTTTATGGCATTTTCATCTTGGGGTGAAATCTGCATAAGTTCTGCTTCAAGTTTTTCAATATCAGCATATAAGTAGCAATATTTATTTCCGTTACTGCATGCAGATATATAATCAAGGGTAAAAATTTCGGTATCCTGTTCCAGAGCGCCAATAGTTTTCCAAATTTCGTTCAAATCAGAGCCATCGCGTGTTCCCATCATCCAGTGGATGGCACTGGGGCAGGTAAAACCATTGCGATACCATTGCGCGCACATACCTCCCACAACATTATGCTCTTCGTAAATATCCACTTCAAATCCTGCCAGCCGTGCGTATATGCCGGCCGTCAAGCCTGAAATTCCTCCTCCAATAACGATAATTTTATTTGACATTTCCGTTTAAATCTTAAACTTTTTTGATAATCAAAGCACTATTAGTACCTCCAAACCCAAAAGAATTTGAAAGAACAATGTTCAGTTTTTTGTTTACAGTTTTGGTTGCAATGTTTAATTTAGCCGAATATTCATCAGGTGTTTCAAAATTGATGTTTGGGGCTACAAAGTCGTTTTGCATCATTAAAATTGAATAAAGAATTTCACTTGCCCCTGCCATCCAGCATTCGTGTCCGGTCATGGATTTAGTAGAACTCACTAACGGGCGATTTTTTCCAAACGCTTTATCAAGCGCAATTGCCTCATAAATATCACCTTGAGGAGTAGAGGTAGCATGTGCATTAACATAATCAATCTCTTTGGCATCTATTTTTGCATCTTTTAAAGCTCGCTCTATGGCAATAAGGCTTCCAACATCATTGGGCTGAGAAATGTGTTCCCCATTAGAAGAGAAACCATAACCGATAACTTCTGCCAAAATAGTAGCGCCACGCTTTACGGCATGTTCATATTCTTCAAGAATTAGCGTTGCTGCACCCCCGCTTGGCACTAATCCATCTCTGTTTGCATCAAATGGGCGTGATGATTTTTCCGGTGCATCCATGCGTGTAGAAAAAGCACTCAAAGCATCGAAACTACCCATAGAAAGGAGGTTGGTTTCTTGTGCTCCACCACATAAAATTAAATCTTGCAAGCCATTATGAATAAAAAAGTATCCTAATCCAATGGCATGAGAACCGCTGGCACAAGCCGCACTGATAGTCATGTTTATGCCACGTAATTTAAAAATAGTTGATAAATTCATGGAAACCGTAGAGTTCATAGATTGAAAAATGGAACCTGAACCCAATAACATAGTATCTCCTTTTTGGCGAACGGTTTCAATGGATTCGTAAACCGCTTTTGCAGAGGAATCGTTTCCGTATAAAATTCCCATTTCGTTTTTTTCGAGATAATCCATATCCATTCCGGCGTTTTTCAAGGCTTCAATAGTTGCCATATAAGCATATTCACCCTCTTCTGCAAGCCCAATACGTAAACGTCTGTCTAACAAACCTTTTAATACAGGTTGCTCAACAATACCGGTGAGAGATGAACGATAGCCAAACTCTTTTCGCTGAGGCTCAATTCCAATTCCACATTTCCCATGAAACAAAGATTGTGTTACTTCTTCTAAATTTTTACCGATACAAGACCAAATTCCCATTCCGGTGATTACAACTCTTCTTTTTCCCATATACTATATTTACAATAATTTATTTGTTTTCTATTCATATTAAGTATGTAAACCGCCATTCACTGAAATTACCTCTCCTGTAATGTAACTTGCTGATTCAGATGCTAAAAAACCAACTATTGCGGCAACCTCTTCCGGTGAACCAAAACGTCCTATAGGTATTAGTTTTTTTATTTGTTCTGTGTATTCTTCAGGAAGGTCTTTAATCATGTCTGTTGATATAAATCCGGGCGCAACAACATTTACAGTAACTTTTCTTGCGCCTACTTCTTGTGCCAATGCTTTGGTAGCGCCCATTACAGCAGCTTTTGCGGCAGAATAATTAGTTTGTCCGGGCATTCCTTTAATACCCGAAAGCGATGAAACTGTTACAATACGACCGTAACGTTTGGTAAGCATATTTTTCAACAAACGTCTTGTAACATAGAAAAATCCGTTCAAATTGGTATTTATCACGTTATCCCATTGTTCGTTGTTCATAAACACCATCAAATTATCCTGATTAACACCGGCATTATTAATCAAAATAGCGATATAATCATCAGGATGTTTTTCCGACCAATTATGTAAAGCATTATCAACATCTTCTACAGAACTTACATTAAAGGGAAGGAGTTCGGCGGCACCATTTTTTTCCTCAATTAATCGTTTTGTTTCTAAGGCTGCTTCTTTATTTGATGCATAGTTGATAATAACGGGATACCCCATTTCCGACAATTTTAAACATATTGCCCGTCCAATACCTCTTGAACCGCCTGTAACTAATGCATATTTCATAATTTACAATAATTAAGTTTTTTATTCATCAAATAATTTTTCATCCGTTCAATCTCTTTATATTTGGGTGTGTCATCAAAAAACGGAGGGAAAAATGCTCTAAATTCATTGTATAAAGCGAGAGTTTGTTTTGACATTTTGTCTTGTATCTTCAAATAGTCAATCGCTTGCACCAGCGCCATGAAATGAATAGAGATTACCTGATATGCGTTTTCAATAACAGTTTTTGCTATCCATGCAGCATTGGCACCCATACTAACAACATCTTGATTGTCATTATTATTTGGGATACTATGTACATACATTGGATTAGACAACATTTGACACTCTGCGGTAGTGGAAGTTGCGGTAAATTGCGCTCCTTGCAGCCCGTAGTTTACTCCTAAAACCCCTAAATTAACAAATGGAGGAAGAATGCCATTGATTTTATCATGAAGTAAATAATTCAACTGGCGCTCTGTTAGCATCGTTAATTTAGTAATAGCCATTTTCATTTTATCCATCTCTAACGAAATGTAATCGCCGTGAAAATTACCCCCATGATACACATTTTGTGTTTCAGGGTCAATAATAGGATTATCGGACACCGAATTGAGTTCGTTTATTAGAATAGTATGAGCAACTTTGAGGGTATCTAAAATGGGGCCTAAAATTTGCGGAACGCATCGCAAAGAGTAATAGGGCTGAACTTTATGATTAAATGTTTTGATACCGTTTTGTTCCTTATTATATAATTCATTCTCACGTTTACGAATACTTCGGCTCTCTTTTAAAATATCACGCATAATATGTGCTATTTCTGCCTGACCAACATGACCTTTTGCTTCATTCAGGGTTTCCGACATAAAATCGTCGTAGGAAGAGGCAATTTCATTCATCATTGCGGAGGCAGCTATAGACCAGTCAAGTATTCGTTTGGCGTACACTAAGTTAACCAACCCTATTCCTGTCATTATGGAAGTTCCGTTTGTTATGGATAATCCTTCACGGATATGAATGCTAAAAGGTTTCAAATTTTCTTCTCTTAATACCTCTTTTGCAGTTCTCCATTCACCTTTATAATTTACTTCGCCCTCACCAATCAAAGCCAATCCAATATGTGCCAATTGTACCAAATCGCCGCTGGCGCCCACACTTCCATGTTCAGGAACAAGAGGATAAATATCTCTATTGATAAACTCTACTAACAAACGCACCAAATCGGGATGAACGCCCGACTTAGCCTGAATAAAAGTACCCAAGCGTGCCAACAACGCTGCTTTCACATACAAATTGGGTAACGGGTTTCCTGCGCCCGCAGAATGGCTTCGTATAATGTTGTATTGCAACTCTATAAGAGATTTATCATCAATTCTATATTGCGCCATCGGGCCAAAACCGGTGTTTATTCCATAAATGATTTTATCGGAAGCAAAATGGCGTAAAAAATCAAAGCAATGGCTTATTTGCGATAAAATTTCATCTGAAAGTGTAATCGTAATATTGTCAAACAAAATATTTTCTATTACATCAAAATTCATTTTTTTTAATATCGCTGTCATAAAAATAAAGTGCAAAAATAAATCGGGGGCAAAAATACAATTTATGCACTAAAAAAGTGTAAAAAAAAACTATTTTTGTCAACATTATTTTGTATAAAAAAAACGGATGAAAAAAAACAGCGCTGCCCCCTTTATTGGAATTAGTAGAATTAGAATGGCAACAGACGGAGTGGGTGTAACTACCTTAGCCGCGTTTTGGGGTTGCCCTTTGTCTTGTAAATATTGTTTAAATCCGCAATCGTTGACAAAGAGCGCATCCATGCATTTTTTTACTCCTGAGGAATTATATAACGTTGTAAAAATAGACCATCTCTATTTTTTGGCTACCGGGGGCGGTATCACTTTTGGGGGCGGAGAACCTTGTATCTATCCCAATTTTATGAAAGAATTTAGAGCCCTTTGCGGCGAAGAATGGAATATATCTCTTGAAACCTCTTTAAACGTTTCGTTAAAAAGTATTAAAACACTGTTTCCTGTGATAAACCATTATATTGTTGATATTAAAGATATTAATAATGAGATTTATCAAAATTACACCGGAAAAGATAATCGTTTACCTATTACCAATTTAAAATGGTTGATAGAACAGGGTAAAGCAGAGAGTATCACTGTTCGCGTTCCGTTAATTCCCCATTTTAATCATGAAAAAGATACTGAAAAAACAGTTTCTGCGTTAAAGAATATGGGATTAAAAGAGATAGAAACTTTTTCATATATCATTAAGAGAGGCAAATAGTATTATCTACTTTATCTCCCCATCAAAAACACCGTGGGTTGTTTGTGCAAATCAATTTTTTGTGATTTCCATTTTTTTATCGTCATGGTTTTAATCATTTGGTTTTCGGCGGTGATATTCACTCCCAAACAGAGCCGTATGGCGGGGTCGCACACAGCAAGTATAGATTTGAAAACGTGATTATTACGGTATGGGGTTTCGATAAAAATTTGGGTTTGGTTACTCTTTTTTACCAACGATTCTAAAAAAAGCAGTTGCCGCTCTCGGTCGGGTTGTTCGCGGGGCAGGTATCCGTTAAAGGCAAACGACTGTCCGTTTAACCCCGATGCCATCAGCGCCAACAAAATTGAACTTGGACCTACAAGGGGAAAAACTTCTGCCCCCAGCTGTTGCGCACAAGAAACGATAATATTTCCCGGGTCGGCTACGCAAGGGATACCGGCATCCGAAATAAGCCCCACATTTTTACCCTCCTTTAAAGGCTGTAGCAAAGTATCTATTTCGTTGCCTTTGGTGTGTTCGTTTAATGTTAAAAATTGCAAACTTTCCATGGGCTTTTTCATGCCTAATTTTTTCACAAAACGCCTTCCGGTTCGCAAATCTTCTACAATAAAATGTTCAATTTCCTGAATAATATCAGCATTAAAAGCAGGAAAGATTTTTGCAAAATCACAATCTCCCAATGGAGATGGAATTAAATAAAGATTACCTTGTCTCATTTTCATTCATTTTAAATACGGTGCAAAAGAAAAAAAAATTATTTTTGCAGAAATTTTTTTAGTATGTTTACTAAAATTGCCGTTATTGGTACTGGTAATATTGGAGCATGGTTGTCTCAAATATTTAATAACCAGAACAATATATCATTTGTTTCTATCTCAGGTAGAAATATTGATGTATTGCCCCGTGATTGTGATTTGTATATTTTTGCCTTAAAAGATGATATTTATGAAATTGTTTTGCAAAAAATTCCATTTAAAATGCAAAATTCGGTACATACTTCCGGTGCTCTTTCACAAAATATTTTAGCCCCTTATTCAGAAAATTTCGGGGTAATTTATCCGTATCAATCAATTACGAAAGCAGAAAAATCTTACGGTCTTACGGTCTTACGGTCTTACGGTCTTATTCCTATCTGCATTGAAGGTTCTGATGCAATTTTTGAAGATGTGCTATTTCAATGGGCAAATTCAATCTTTACCACTGTTCATAAAATTACTGAGAAACAGCGGTTTTCGATGCACTTGGCGGCCGTTTTTGCCAACAACTTCACAAATGCGATGTATAACATTGCTTATCAGATTTTTAAAGAAAACAATTTAGATTGGTCGCTTATTTTCCCATTGTTAGAAAACACCTTAGCCAAAGCCGAAACAGGTGCGCCGCAGCTGTTTCAAACCGGCCCTGCCATAAGAAACGATATTTCCATTATGGAAAAACAGTGTAACGCTTTGCCCAATGAGGAATTGAAAACATTATACCAACTTGTTTCAAAAATTATTCAAAAAAAATAAACAAAAAAAATAATATGAAAAAAATTTACTTTCATTTAATAGTTTTTTTTCTACTGGGAATTACATCGCTCAGCGCACAAAACACAGACGGAACCGACTTTTGGTTGACATTCGGGAAAAATTGGAGAGATTCTCAAGCTAATGTTGTACCACGAATACGCATAGTTACTAAAGATTTTCCACAAACGCACGTTGAGATAGAGTTTACAGAGCTGCCAACGTCAAGTCCATACAAGAAAAAAGTTTATAACAACATACCTGCCCGTACACCTATCGAATATGCTTTGGATAATACGAATGACCCCACAGGTGTTCAAAAGGCTGCTTGTTATTTACCACAAACAGGACCTACTGGTTATTCTATCAATAGTAAAACTGTAAAAATTACCAGCGACCACCCTATTACAGTTTATGCACTGAATCAATGTGATAAATCGGCAGATGCTACCAATTTATTGCCGGAACCTACGCTGGGAAAAGTTTACTATCAAATTTCTTATAAGTGTAATGATTACTCTGATGCTTATGGAGTTATTGCTACTGAAAATGGTACAAATATTTGGCACGATGGAACTTTAGTTACAACCACTCCGCTTTCAAGAGGACAGGTGTACTATAGAACATCCTCCTCAGATATGACCGGTATTCGGGTTCACTCAGATAAAGATGTGGCATTTTTTTGTCTTAACCAAGGTACACACATTGTGAATAATGCGAGTCACGATATTTTATTTCAGCAGTTGGCTCCTGAAAATACTTGGGGATATAATTTTCTTGTTCCTGTTTCCAATGTTACCGGACATACTAATGGTGTAGCACAAGAAGATAGAGTGCGTATTGTAGCATCGGAAGATGGCACAAAAGTAACACAAATAGGAGGTACTTATAAAAATTCTTCTCCTTCAGGTGTTACAGTATCGGGCAATGAATACACCATGAATAAAGGAAAATGGGTAGAACTTTCTGTTGCTTATGGTAGTACCGGGTGCTACATTGAAGCATCGAAGCGGGTGGGCGTTTGTACGTTTTTAATGACAATAACTACAAATAGTACCCAAACTCAACCATCAGATGCTGCCATGGCATGGCTTCCTTCAATGGAACAAACTGCCAAATTGGCGTTATTGATGCCTTTTGCCCCTCCCAGCGGTACTTCGTTAGCGAATCACAAGGCGATAATTTTAGCGCCAACCGGTTCTGTAGATAAGACCAGGGTTACTATTGGAACAGGAACTCCAACCGGATTGCCCGGTAGCGGGTGGAAACATAATAACGCATCAGGGATGTCGTTTTACGACTATACAATGCTCAATACTGCGTCAGCATACCGTTTCAACAATCCCGATGGACTTATTGTAATGGGGTATGGATATGGACTTGCTGAATCTTATTACTATCTCGGTTATTCATCCATGCTTAAATTAGATGCTTATTTTACGGCGGATGATGGAAAAGGTGCTGTTCACTATCAGAATTTTACGGAAGAACTTTTTTGTGAAAAGGAAATCGAATTTAAAGCTGAATTTGAAGAACCTGAAGGTGTTTTTGATTTAGACTGGTACATTGACAACGTGCACCAATCGCCTGCCGACCCGTTTAATTGGACATATACCTTTCCTGCCGGTTCTGCCGGACCTCATCAAATTAAAATGGTAGTTGAATATGTCTCCGGCGATATTGTTCCTTTTGAAGAAACCCTACATATCGGCGCAAATATTAAAACGAATCCCATTCCTGAAGCCGGCGGTGCTACCACTCCATTAGACACTTGTGTAAAAGTGGGAGAGCAAGTTACAGTAACAGCTGTTCCGGCAACCGGTTATATTTTTAATAAGTGGACGATAAACGGTGTACAGGTCTCTACAAACGAGTCTTATTTATATACCGTTGCAGCAGATACCACTTTGGTGGCTCATTTTACCAGGATGTGCGAAGGGATTGACCTGTACTCAACAGGCAAATCGGAAGAGGGCTGCGTAATGTTAGCGTGGCAGTGGGTTACCCCGCCCTCTACCGGCACGTATGGCTATACCCTCTTTCAGTGGGATAATGAACTGGGAAATTGGCAAACCACCTCTACCAATTATGATAAAACCATCAAGGTGTTAAATGTTTATCCCGATATAGCCGGTTCAAATACGCTGCAAGGATGGATGAATGACCCTACTATCGGATTGGGAAAGATATTGGTTACTCCCGTTGCCATTACCAATTTTAATTCCAATCCTAACAGTTATCTTAAAAATGCAAGCGGTGTGTATCAATATGATGCGGTGATGTTTGGCTCGTGGGATTCAAATAATAACCTTGACATAAATGCCAATGCTGCTACTGCGGTTAGAGACTTCCTCAATTCAGGTCGAGGGGTGCTTTTTGGACATGATACACAAACTTATGCCGGCAATAAAACAAATTTTTGCTCCTTGGCAGATAAGACAAATTTATATATCATAAATCCTTACGTGGGTACATACAATAGAGGAAGTACTAATATTAAAGTAGTTAACGATGGCTTTTTGCTCAAATATCCGCACCTTATTCCTTATGGTAGCATTTTAACCATTCCGCTTACTCATTCAGGTGGAAATTTTGCAAAAGGAGTTGTTTGGATGAATTTTCCTAATACAAACGGTTCTTCTTGGACTTGCCCTCCAACAATTATGGGAGGTGGTACTAATGATTTTTATTTAACTACGTGGAACAATGCCGCCATGATACAAACCGGACATTCACAAGGTGCATCAACTTTGGATGAAAGAAAGGTGATTGCCAATACACTATGGTATGTGGCTCAATTTACCACAGATACTATCGCTCAAGTATGTTCTGCCCTTGACCTTGAAGCACCAGATACCCCCACGGCATTTCGCCAAACCGAAAACTGCGTACTCATAGACATGTTATCCAACGATAATGGAAGTTTCTATCAATTTTACGTTGTAGCAACCAATACAGCCGATTATTCCGACACATGTTCATCCAATGTGTTGGATGTTTTAAACAAATCGGGTTTAAAAGGGTTCTATGTTTTGGAAAGTGCCAGCCCTGTGGCGCCCCCAAATCTTTTATCAGGGCAGTTTTTCGCAGCGGAAGACAACGAATGGTTTACCTATACCACCATAGATGTTACCAAATATGTTCATATACAGGCAATGGACTCTGCCGGTAATCTCAGTGCGGTTTTCACGGTAAATCCCACCGCTACTCACAACGTTTCCCTAACCGCAAACCCAACGAAAGGGGGTTCGGTTTCCGGTGGTGGTCCCAATATTCACTGTGGAGCAGAAATAAAAATAACCGCAGTACCCGACAAATGTTACAATTTTGTGAATTGGACAAAAAACGGCAATCCGGTTACAACCAACCTTGAGTACTCGCTCACGGTAGCCGGAGACAGCGCTTATGTGGCTAATTTTGAAATTAAGAAATATGATGTTACATTAAATCCTAACCCAATAGGTGGGGGTTCGGTTTCCGGTGACGGCAATTACGATTGCAACGAGCAGGTTACCCTTACCGCAACCCCCAACAACTGCTACGATTTTGTGAAATGGACGTATGGGAATGGCATAGTGGCTTCTACAAACAATCCTCTTAAATTTAACATTGATAAAGACACGACGTTAACCGCACACTTTGTGAAAAGAACCTACGACATTTCGCTTTCAACCTATCCTGCAACAGGCTTTACGGTTTATGGCAGTAATATTGGTGTTGATTGTGGTGAATCGGTAACCGTTACCGCAGAGGCTGACCCCTGTTACAATTTTATAGGATGGAAAGACAAGAAAGGCGCAGTAGTTTCTACTGACCTGAGTTTTACATTTACATTAGTAAGTGATACTGTTTTAACCGCTAATTATGTGATTAAAACTTTCGGCATTAGTTTGTCTTCAAGTCCAACGACAGGTATTACGGTTTCCGGTAGCGGTACAAATATTAACTGCGGCACACAAAAAGCCGTATCGGTAACGTACGACGACTGCTACAACTTTTTAGGCTGGTATAGCAACAACGTACTTATATCAACCAACAATCCATTTACATTTACTCTTGTCAAAGACACTGTTTTAGTTGCGCAACTACAGATGAAAACATACAATGTTAACATAGCACTAACGGTAAATCCACCGGCGAGCGGCACTGCTACCGGTGGTGGAACTATTCTCTGTGGAAATAATACCACCGTAACGGCACTTCCCGACAGTTGTCACACCTTTGTTAAATGGACTGCATTATTGACCGGCGATTCTATTTCTAACGCTAATCCTTACTCGTTTGAAGTAACCGGTCATCGTGATTTTGTGGCCAATTTTAAACGAAAAACCTACGATATTGCCGTATCTGCAAATCCTGCGGTGGGCAACAACAAGGTTACCGGCGCAGGAACAAAAATTAACTGCGGCATTAGTAGAACCATAACCGCAACCGTTGACGAATGCTACACCTTTGTAAACTGGACGAAAAACGGTGTGCCGGTATCAACAAACCTTTCCCACACATTCTCTCTAAACGGCGACAGCACCTACGTTGCCAATTTTACCATCAAGAAATACAACGTTAGCGTTCAAACCAACACGCCGACGGTTCTCGGAAATACCGTTACCGGAAACTATACCGACGTGAATTGTGGGGATACCAAATCATTTACGGCAACCGCCGACCCCTGCTACACCTTTACAAACTGGACCAACCAACACGGTACGGTGGTTTCTACCAACCCTAACTTTTCTCTTACCGTAAAGAGGGACAGTGTTTTAACCGCCAATTTTGCGATTAAGAAATACAGCGTTGCTATTAGTAAGACTCCGGTTGCCAATGATGGAACGGTGGCCATTACCACCGGATTGGCAACCAATAATAACTGCGGAGACCCTATTACCGTAACCGCTACCAATAGCCACTGCTTCTATTTTGTGCATTGGGTGGAAAAGGGCACAAGCACTATTGTTTCCAGCGATCCTGTTTATACTTTTAATATTAACGCAAACAGAGATTTAGTGGCAGTATTCGCGCAGTGGACGTTTCCAATAACGGTGCAGAAAAATACGCCAACAAACAATCATGTAACAGGAAATAATACCGTTGCTCCTTGTGGCGAACTTTCAACCATTGTGGCTATACCGGATGTTTTTCACACCTTTTTCCACTGGACAGATAAAAACAATGTGGTTGTTTCAACAGATGCTGTTACCCAAATTGACGTTCAAAGCGATACCACGCTTATTGCTGTCTTTCTTCCAAAAACTTACAATATCGCCGTATCTCCCAACACTCCGGCAGGCGGCGCAACCACCGGCGGAGGTGCAAATATGGCTTACAATACTGAATGTACCGTTACCGCCTCTTGCAACCCGCCCCTCTATAAGTTCTCTCACTGGGAAGACTACGGCACGAAGGTGGAAGATGCCGGCACTACTTATACTTTCCCCGTTACGGGCGACAGAGATTTGGTGGCCGTCTTTAAAAAAGAAACCGTTATCATCAAAGTAATTACAGAACCCGACACCTGCGGCATGGCATATCAATCGGCCTACAAGGTAGAATTAGACTCCCTGTGCTATGTGTGGGCAACCCCATCCTTTTGCCACCATTTTACCAAATGGACACTGTTAGACATGGTTACCACGCTCACCGTAAAAGATACCCTTTGGTTTGAACCTCAGACTTATTACACCAATATTATTGATGGGGTTCTCACCTTTGTGGCTCATTTTACGCCCAATACCTACCATGTTGAAGTGGAACCATTTCCCTATTATGGCGGCGATGTTTACATCAACAACATTCTGGGGGGCGGCGATGGTGATTTTACCTGCAACACCGAAATTGAAATCAAGGCAGTGGCCAACCACCCCAAATACCGATTCGTGGAATGGGTAGAGGTTTTGGGAACAGACTCAAACCATGTGAGTTACGACCCCATTTATACTTTTGTGGTACGAGAAGACCACAAATTTGTGGCCCGTTTTGAATTGATACCATATCAAATTACCTTAATTCCCAACCCCGGCGGCGCGGGCACTGTGGAAGGAGGAGGGCCATTCCCCTACGGCTCGGAGATTACCGTTCATGCAGAACCTTATGATGAATGGACGTTTTATAACTGGACGGAAAACGATGTACCCCAGAGTTCTAACCCTGATTTTGACTTCACCGTTACGCGCGACAGAACGCTGTACGCCAATTTTATCCCCAGAACATTTACCGTAAAAGTGGTCGAAAGTCCGCTGGGTGTCGGCGGCATTGTTACCGGAAACGGCACCAATATTGACTACGGTACAATTTGGGATATTACCGCCACAGCGCTGCACCCCTACGTGTTCTCGCACTGGGAAGAAAATGGCACTCCGTATGATTGGCCTGCCAATCACACCATTGCGGTGAACCGCGACTTTGACTTAACGGCCGTTTTTGTACTAAAAGAATATGAAATCACCTTGGAATCTAACCCGCCACTTGGAGGAACCACTACCGGCGAAGGCACTTTTGTGCACGGCACCGTGATTAGTGTGGAAGCCTTTGATAACTACTGTCATACCTTCTCTCATTGGACAGAGAATGGGGGGTTGGTTGCTTCTAATTCCCTTTTCACATTTACGGTAACCGGCCCCAGACATTTGGTGGCACATTTTACTCCGGAAATGCACAACATTAACCTAACGGCCACTCCTGCCGGCGGTGGAACGCTCTCGGGAGGCGGCCCACAAGCCTGCATGTCGGAAATTACCGTTTCGGCCATCCCCGACGAGTGCTACACTTTTGATGGTTGGTTTGAAAACGACCAACCCGTTTGGGGACTCCCCGACTATACTTTCACCGTGGATGGTGCCCGCGATTTGGTGGCTCACTTTACACAGAAACTCTTCACCATCACCACTTCCGACAACCCAACCGGATGTTCCATCCTGCTTGGCGACGAGTATAATGTTCCTTGCGGCGAAGAAAGAACCGTGATAGCAACCCCAAAAGTGGGCTATATCTTCGACTGCTGGAAAAAAGAGGGTGTGGTGGTTTCTACCGATTCTATTTACACATTTACCGTAATGGAAGACAACAATTTGGTGGCGCATTTTCACTATGCGGAATATGAAATTACCCTGCAGCGCAAGCCTTACGAAGGCGGCTTGGCCATTACCGGCGGCACCTATCCGCACGGATTTGAACTCACCGTGCATGCCCTGCCCAACCCCGAGTATGTTTTTGTGAAGTGGACCGAAGGTGAAGATGATGATGAACAGGTGGTTTCTCTAATGGCTGATTATACATTTTTTGTAACCCACCCCCGCACCCTGACCGCCCATTTCGACACGGCAAGGTTCACCGTTACCACTGCTGCCTTCCCTACAGGCACCGGCACTACCACGCCACTTTCCACTACAGATATACTCTGCGGCACCCTGCACACTGTGGAAGCGGTTGCCAATGCGCATTTTGTTTTTCAATACTGGACCATAGACGGCGTTTGGGAATCCGACTCGGCCGTATATACCTTCCCTGTAACCAAATCCTGCCACCTGGTGGCCCATTTCAAGCCGGAAACCCTTCATATTATCTTAAAGAAATCCCCCACCAACGGCGGAACGGTTGAGTTTGTTTGCGACGGCTGCGACGGATATAATATCCCCTACGCCGACCCCAGAACCATTAAGGCAACCCCCTTCTTTAACTACGAATTTGTAAACTGGACGCGGGAAGACGGCTCGGTGTTTAGCAACAATGCAACACACTCATTTGCAGTGCTAAAATCCGACACCCTAACGGCCAACTTTATTCTGAAAAACTACACCATTACCGTTTCTGCCGACCCAGGCGGTGGCGGACAGGTTTGGGTAACCCCGCAGCCCACAGTTCTTTACGGAGAGTGGGTTACCGTGCACGCTCAGCCCAACAATGGATACCACTTCCTCTATTGGACAGAGTTTGGAAGCACCGTTATCGTTTCTGAGGATCTTGATTTTGAGTTTCAGGTATTTGCCTCCATGCACTTGGTAGCGCATTTTGAACTCGATATGTTTACTGTTAAACTGAAAGCAATGCCCACTTATGGCGGGCAGGTTTGGGGAGACCCCTCAGGAGAAAACTTCCCCTGGGGAACGCAATACACCGCACACCAACAGGCAAATCCTAATTTTACTTTTGTAAAATGGACGTATGAGGATGGCACTTTTATCACCACATTCCACTCTTATACATTTAATATATTTCAATCGTGCACACTAATCGCGCATTTCAAAACGGTGAGTTTCCCCATCACCCTTGCGGCAAGCCCCGAAGAGGGCGGTACCGTGGAGGGAGAAGGTGAATACGACTTCGGAACGACCGTTACCATAACGGCAACCCCCAACGAGTGCTACACCTTCGACGGTTGGTATGAAGACGACGTGCTGGTGGGTAGTGAACCCCAATATACCTTTGTGATGGATGGACCACACCATTTTGTTGCCCATTTTATACAAAAACTCTTCAACCTCACCACCGATGTTTCGCCGGCAGGCAGCGGAACGGTTACCGTGAACGGAACCGAAAACGAAATCCCCTGCGAAGAGGAAAGAATCGTTACGGCCATCCCCGCAATGGGATATGTGTTCCTCTACTGGACCTTCAACGGCACAAACATGGGCACCACAAACCCCTATCCCTTTGATGTAATGGACAACTACGACATTGTGGCCCATTTTGAATACCAAACCCACAAAATTGACCTGGGTAAAACCCCAACCATTGGCGGTAATGTTTACGGTGCCGGCACCTATCCGCATGGACATGAACTTACCGTGCAGGCTACTGCCAACCCCGGATTCACCTTCCTCTACTGGACGGAAAATGACGAAATAGTACAGGATGCCGGCGCAATTTACCCATTTATCGTGGATAGATACAGATACCTCATCGCACACTTCGACTCGGCAACCTATACCGTTACCACAATCCCCTACCAACCGGACACAGGAACTACCTCTCCATCTGATACTTCCGGCCTTAAATACGGTGCTTCGCTTACCGTAACGGCAACCCCTGCAGATAACTATCAGTTTGTTTATTGGATGGAAAACGACATCCCCATTTATCCGGTAAATCCTGTTTACAAATTCACCGTTACCAAAAACAGAGACCTGGTGGCCTTGTTTACCCCCCAAAAATTTAACGTTACCGTGTCGCCCAACAATGCGGCATGGGGAGATGCCAACGTGGTGGGGAACGGCTTCAACATCCCCTACGCTGAACCCGTAACCGTTGAAGCGGTTGAGTATGACAACTATGTATTTGTGAACTGGACATACGAAAACGGAGAGGTGGCTTCAGAAGAAAATCCATATACTTTTGCGGTATCCAGAACCATTCACCTCACTGCCAACTTCATGCCCATGGGATTCAACGTTACCGTGGCGGCAACCGCAGGAGGTAATGCAAGCGGAGGAGGTACCAATATCCCCTACCTTGCTACTACAACCGTAGTAGCAACTGCCAACACCGGTTATGTGTTTAAAGGATGGTATGAAGATGGACTACCGCTTGGAATCAACACCACCCCCTGGCCTTTTATCGTAACACGAGACAGAAATTTGCTGGCAGTATTTGAATGTGAGAATTTTAACATTTTTGTGACCCCCATCCCTGCCACAGGTGGAAATGCGTGGGAAAGCAAAATTGATATCCCCTACGGAACAAAAGATACCGTGTGGGCTGAGCCTTTCGAACACTGGACGTTTGTTGACTGGCGCGAAAACGGAAGTCCCGTTTGGCAATTGGAAGAATATCCCTTTATGGTTACGCAATCCAGATACCTCACCGCTCATTTTACCCCCCTACTCTACCCCATCACCCTGCTTTCCGCCGCACCGGATGTGATTCTTACCGGTGGAGGCGCTTATGCTTACGGAACTGAAATAACCGTAAGCGCAACTCCAACAGGATGTTACGACTTTTGGAAATGGACAGAAAATGGCATAGACACGTGCTTTACAGCCTCTTATACCTTTATCGTTGAGGGGCCGCGAACTTTGGTGGCACACTTTACCCAAAAAACCGTAAGCATTACTACCGCCCCAAGTCCGCCCCAAGGAGGAACCACTTCCGGAGATGCACAAGATGTGCAATGCAATACCTTACACACCGTTACAGCCGTGCCAAACCAGGGATATATCTTTAAAAAATGGACGAAAGAAAATGATACAACAACCTTGGCCACCACGCCCATTTACGAATTCCTTGTTTCAGATTCATGTAAATATATTGCTCATTTCGAGTATGTTACATATAATATCGTTTTATATGCCGACCCCGTTGATGGAGGCACGGCAACCACCAGCGGAACCTATCCCTTAGGAAAAGAAATTGACGTATTCGCCAAACCATTTCCGGAATATAAATTTGTGAAATGGACAGAAAACGATGAAGAAGTGTCAAAAAATGCAAAATATATCTTTACTGTTGAAGGCCACAGAACATTAACGGCACACTTTGCACCGGCAACATTAGATATTATCCTCTCGGCCGAACCTCCCGATGGAGGCGATGTGTTTGGAGGGGGAGAAGATTTTGAATATGGACAAATCATTACCATTAACGCGATACCCAAAGACAACTACAAGTTTGCCGGTTGGTATGAAAAAGACATAAAAGTTCACCCGTATGCCGAATGGACCATTCCGGTAACAAGAACCCGACACTTGGTAGCCCATTTTACACTGAAAACTTTCAACATTCTGCTAACCGCAAACCCAACGGATGGTGGAACCACATGGGAAGACAGCTACAATATTCCATACGGTACTCTCCTCACGGTTAAGGCAATACCCGATTCGTTCTACTATTTTGTAAGCTGGACGGAAGCGGGAACGCTGGTTTCGGTGGACGCTGAATATACATTTACCGTTAAAGGCGACAGAAATTTAGTGGCCAACTTTGGCGCTGAAACAGTGCCCGTTACTCTGCTCTCAAGTCCGCCAAACGCCGGAATACTCACCGGTGGCGGAAATATCCCCATAGGAAAAACAATCACCGTTGAAGCAACAGCAAACCCATGCTACGACTTCCTTTACTGGATGAAAAACGGCGTTATTGTTACGCACGAAACTCAATACACACTGAAAGTGGAAGAGGCCTGCACTTTAATTGCTTACTTTAAAGTGAAATACATCAACATTACCACATCGGCAAGTCCGCCCGAGTATGGCACCGCCGACGGAGAGTATCTCAATATCCCCTGCGGAGACGAGGTTACCGTAATAGCAACTCCCAAAGAGGGTTACTATTTTGTGAACTGGACAATCAACGAAACGGTAGTTGCTACAGAGGAAACATTTACCTTCACTTCGGAAGGAAGTTGCCATTTGGTGGCCAACTTCGCCAAAAATACCTACGACATTACCCTGATTGCCATTCCGCCCGAATTAGGCAGCGTGTGGGGAGGAGGTCCCAAAACCTACGATGAAGAGATTACCGTGCATGCCGTGCCTAAACCCGGTCAAAGTTTAATCAACTGGACGGAAAACGACGTAGAAGTGTCAACCGACCCTGATTATACATTTACCGTAACCCAGGCAAGAACATTGGTGGCCAACTTCGACAAAACGGTGTATCACATTAACGTGGAAGTGAACGACACACTTTACGGAACAGCCTGCTGCAGTGGTGTTTACAATATAAACGAAATTGTAGAAGTAAATGCCTTTGCCAAAAGAGGATACCGATTCCTGCACTGGACCATCGGCGATTCGGTGGTCTGTCAGCTCAACAGTTACGAGTTCCCCGCAACGCAAAGTGTTACCCTCACCGCACACTTCTACGGATTAGAGTTCGACGAGTATGCAGCAACCCTGTGGGACAATACTTTCATGCTTAATCTCAACAAATTAGCAGCAGAAGAATATGAAGTTACCGGTTGCAAGTGGTTTAAAAACGGAAAACTGTTAACCAACACAAACACTATTGACGAATACAGCTACTCCGCAGGACCAAAAGCCACCGACTTGTTAGAACTGGCACCCACTTTCTACACCTTTGAAGTATTGCTCAAAAACGGTAGCGTGATGTTCTCCACTAAGAAAATGCTCACCAACTATGCCGTCAACCATGCGCCTCCCAAGGTAAATCTGCTCATTTATCCAAATCCGGCATTTGCAGGAAACACGTTCACCGTAGAAAATGTTACCCCAAACACACCGGTTTATGTATATAACCAGATGGGCATCTGCATAGAAATCACTATGGCCACCGCCAACAAAACTACCATCTCGCTAAACCAACCCGCAGGTGTTTACCTCATCAAAAACCAAAACAAAGAAGGAAAAATTACGATTGTGAAGTAAGAGGGGAAGGTTAACCATAAATAATTAAAATACAATATGATAATTAACATCAACTTGGTAAAAAAAATAGGCTTACTTTTTGCTTTATTAATTGCGTTTTCTTATGTTTCCTTGGCAAGTTACATTGAGAAATTTCCAATTACAGTGAAGCAACCGGATGGAACAGAGGTGCATTGTTTTGTAACAGGCGATGAGTTTTACAATTGGGTGCATGATGAAAACGGATTTTCGCTTATTCGCCATCCATTAACCGGTATAGTTGAATATGCCAAATTGGTGAATGATGAATTGGTTCCTTCCGGTTATCAGGTAGGAACAGTTGACCCATTCACACTTGATTTACAGCCGTGGCTAATCATTTCGGCAGAAAAAAGGCAGCAATTGAGACAGGAATTTCTCAAAAACACACCCGAAAATCCTGCGAAAAAAGAAAAAAACGTCGGCTCAAGAGGTGGGCACAACAATGGAACAATAAACAATATCGTCATCTATATCCGTTTTGCCGGTGAGAGTGAATTTCCTGCCAAAGCGAATAGTTACAATGATATGTTTAATAGAGATGAAGCGAATTATTCATCTATGCTTGGTTATTTTAAAGCGGTCTCAAATGGCAATACATTCATTCATACTACTTTTTATCCTGAAAGTACCGGAAATATAATTCTTTCTTATCAAGATATTAATCCGCGTTCTTATTTTGAACCTTATCATCCAACTACAAATACAAATGGATACAATAGTGATACTGAGGGTGCCCAAAGGTTACATCAAATGTTGCGACGTGCTATTGTAGCTGTTAGTGTTCAAGTACCTGTAACATTAGATTTAGACTTTAATAACGATGGATTTGTTGACAATATCTGTTTTATTGTAAGGGGAAATCCAGGCGCATGGGCTGACTATTTATGGCCCCACAGATGGTCGTTATATTATTCAACCCCATCAGTTTACATAAATGGAAAGAGAGTTTGGGATTATAACCTTCAAATGGAAACCCATTTAGACAATAACAAAGCCAGTGTTTTAGCCCACGAAATGTTTCATACTTTGGGCGCACCCGATTTATACCGATATGAATATAATGGTACTCCGGTAGGTACATGGGATTTGATGGCAACCAATGTAACTCCTCCGCAATCAAGCACCGCTTGGATGAAATATAAATATGGCGGTTGGATAGATAATATTCCTGAAATTACGCAAACCGGTACTTATACTTTAAATAATATATGGTCGCCAACCAATAATGCTTATAAAATTGCCTCCCCTAATTCATCTACAGAATTTTTTGTGGTTGAATATAGAGATAAAACTGTTTACTGGGATTCCAATATCCCCGGCAGTGGATTGATTATTTCTCGTATTGACACAAGACTGTTTTTAGAAGGAAACGCAGAAGGCCCTCCGGATGAAGTTTATATTTACCGCCCGGGAGGAAACAGCAATATGGCAAACGACGGCAATATTTATAGTGCCCATTTTTCGAGCAATGTGGGGCGCACTGTGTTCAATGATACCTCAAACCCTTATTGCTTTTTGTCTAACAATCAACTTGGTGGTATTAACATAAGTGAAATTAGCACTTCGGGAGGTACAACCATGAGTTTTAAAGTAACCATCGGTGACTTTATCCCTGTTGACAACCTCATACTCAACACGCCTACTGCTTATATAGGAACACCGCTTACTTTGTCTGCCACTGTATTGCCGAGTGATGCTACATATAAAAATATAGTATGGAGTGTGCAAGATGCAGGCACAACGGGCGCAACAATTACAGATGAAATTACTTTCAATGCTACTGCAGTGGGCACGGCTATTGTGAGAGCCACAATAATAGATGGCACAACGGGCAAAGGAAATTATACGCAAGATTTTGAGATTAATGTGTTACAAAAAAGCAGTACTACAAGAGAAGGAGATTATAGAAATATTGTGATTTTTATTAGTTTTTGGGAAAACACCATTACACTTTCTAAAGACCCTGTTGACACCGTGTTTAATGGTAAGAGAGCAGGAACTTCTTTGTTTAGTTATTATCGAGATATTTCCGGAGATAAGTTTCATATACTTTCTGATTTTTTTCCTGCACCTTCAGGACAAACCATTCTTTCCTACCAAGCATCACGCGATAGAGAGGATTATATACTTAGCACTGATGAACTTGAAGGAAAACTGCGTGAAAAGGAACTTTTAATTGAAGCACTAACTTCAGCAAAAAATGACATTGAAACAAAATTTACAGCAGCAGAATTAGATTATAACAACGATGGCATGGTTGACCTTGTTACTTTTGTTGTTCAAGGAGCGCCAACTCCTTCTCAAATATTTTATATACTTAATCCCCATGCAAGTTTTTTAGGTGGCTTTTCTTTGCACGGAAAAACAGTTGGAAGTTACACGCTTGTTATGGAATTAGGTCTTGACCGAAGCGTTTTGGTTCACGAAACGTACCATACTTTGGGTGCGCCGGATTTGTATTGTTACAACAAACCTCCTTCAGGAATTACTCCTGTTGGATACTGGGACGTGATGGCAGGTGCCACTGTATTTCCGCAGTCTTCCTTAACCTACATTACTAATCGTGATGGAAATTTTATTCCGGATATTCCTGAAATTTCAAAAACTGGAACTTATACTTTGTACGATAGTTGGAACAGAAAAGGAGATACCGTTGCCTATAAGATAATTTCGCCAATTTCTCAATTATCAAATCCGCCTAATCAAGCAGAATATTTTGTACTTGAATACAGGCGCAAATGCAGCGGAACTGTATATGAAAGTGCTAATCCCAATGAGGGAATTATTATTTCGCGAATAAATCCAAAAGTTGGAGGTAATGGAAACTCTAATGGTACTACAAAACCTTTTGGAGTTTATGTTTATCGTGAAAATGGAACTTATTTCAGCGAAGGGAATCTCAAAAATGCTTGTTTCAAATCGGATGGACTAAAGGTTTTTAGCGATGAGTCGAACCCAAGAGCATTTTTGTCAGATAATAGGTTGGGGCTGGGGGGTATCGTTATTAGCGATTTTAGTGATGCCGATTGCAACGAATTTATGACTTTTCGGGTTACTTTTCCGGAAAGTGAAATATGGGAAATTGGAAAAGGAGATAGTACAAGAGTAGTTGCATGGTATAGTGATGGAAAACTCTTTATTAAAACCAGTATTGAAAATGATAATTGGGATATGAAAGACTGGGCTACTCCTGATGGTGTTGAACCACCATGGTATCAAGATTATAGAGACCTAATTAAAGAAGTGGTCATATATACCGGAGTTACAAATATTGGAAATTATGCTTTTTATAGATGTACTAACTTAAAGACAATTAACAATATACCACTTGGCGTTACTTATATTGGCGATCACGCATTCACTTCTTGTTCAAGTTTGCAAACCATTAAGTTACCTAATGGCGTATTAAGTATTGGGGAACACGCTTTTCGCAGTTGTACCGGTTTGAGTAATATAACTGTTCCAAACAGTGTTACAACCATTGATGAACACGCTTTCAACGGTTGTACCAGCTTGAAAGCATTTATAATCCCAACCGGCATTACTACGATTAAACAATTCACTTTTGCTTATTCCGGATTGCTGTCTATAATAATCCCTTGTAACGTAATATGGATTGAAAATGACGCTTTTGATGGCTGTACTGCTTTAAAGGAAGTACGCATTTGTAGTAGTGTTCAAAAATTTGGAACGGAAAAAACATCTTTAGTTTTTGGATTTTGCACGGGTTTAACAGATATTTGGGTTGAGTGGGAAACATGTCCGCCAAAAATTGTAGAAAAAGTATTTGAAAATCTTGATTTACCAAATATTAATTTACATATTCCCTGCCCTTATTATTATCATTACAAATCAACAGACACCTGCCAGTCGGCTCTCGTTTGGCAAGATTTTAATCTTGTTGGAGACCCACAACTTATTACTGTTACTGCAGACCCATCAGGATATGGAACAGTTACCGGCGGCGGCAACCATACTTGTGGCAAAGAGATCACGGTAAAGGCGACCCCAACTCAATCATGGTACAAATTTGTTAATTGGACTGAGAACGGAGTGGTGGTATCTAATAATGCGGATTATAAATTTAGGGTAACCAAACCACGTACTTTAGTGGCAAACTTTGTTGCTGAAAATTACAAAATCACGCTCTTAATGAATCCGGCGGGCACTGGAAGTACGGTTACCGGTGCCGGAAGCTACGCTTATGATACAGAGTTGGAAGTTTCTACTACGTTTGACCCCGAATGTTACACCTTTGACGGCTGGACTGAAAACGGCGTAATAGTTTCTCCCAATCCTGATTATTTCTTTTTCGTAAAAGAACCACGCACACTGACTGCAAATTTTAAACCAATCCCCTACTCTATTTTTGCTATAGTAAGCCCGGGCGGTGGCGGTACAGTAGTGGGTGATGGCACTCATGGCTGCGGAAATGAAATCACTTTAACTGCCATACCCACGGAACCGGACTATGTATTTGTAAGTTGGACAGAAAACAATAGCATTGTTTCTAACAATGCCGATTATAAGTTTACAGTTACAGGTCCTCGCATTTTGACTGCCAATTTTGCACTGAAATCTTACTTAATTGAACTGTTTTCCAATCCAACAGAAGGAAGCATTACCTTGGGTGGGGGCACATACACGCATTGGGATATGGCATCGGTAGATGTTTCCCTTAGTGAATGCTACGAATTTGTAAGATGGACAGATGAATTTGGAGTTGAAGTGTCAAACATTACTCCTTACGATTTTACAGTTACCGGAGCACGTAAGTTGATTGCAGACCTTAGATTGAAATCGTGTGATATTGCTGTTGTGGCTGAACCTGCAGAAGGCGGCACGGCTATTGGCGGCAACAACTATACCTGCGGAACTCCCGTAATGGTAGTGGCAAGTGCAAAACCTATGTACGAGTTTACCCATTGGTCATTGAATAATGATACTGTTTCTAAAAATCTGTTCTATCAATTCAATGTCTCAGACAAACACTGTCCCTCTACTTTGGTGGCGCACTTTGAAATATTCAAATACAAAGTTATTACTAATGCTAACCCGATAGAAGGAACAACTACCGGCAACGGCTCTTATGAGTACGGCGAAGAAGTTTCGATAGAAGCATTTCCAACAAATTGTTACTCTTTTGTTAACTGGACAGATAGTAATGGCGCCGAGATTTCTACGGATAATCCATTTACCTTTTTCATTGACAAAGACACCATTTTAACTGCCAACTTTGCGATTATTGAATATGAAGTTACAACGCAATCGAACCCGTTGGGTGGCACTACAACCGGCGACGGCTTTTACAACTGTGGCGATGACATTACCCTCACTGCAACCCTTGACGAATGCTACACTTTTACGAACTGGACAACAACCACCGGAGAAGTGGTTACTACCGATAATCCATATACTTTTACAGTATCTAATGACTGTGATTTAGTGGCAAACTTTTTGATAAATACATATACCGTTTCTGCATCTATCAACCCAAGCGAGGGAGGCACTGTTGACGGTACAGGTACTTATAACTGTGGAGAAATGGCAACACTAACCGCAACACCTCTTGGGTGTTATGGTTTTGTTAATTGGACAGATAATAATGGCACAGAAATCTCTACGGATAATCCATTTACCTTTTTCATTGATAAAGACACCATTTTAACTGCCAACTTTGCGATTATTGAATATGAAGTTACAACACAATCGAACCCGTTGGGTGGCACTACTACCGGCGACGGCTTTTACGACTGTGGCGATATTATTACCATTACTGCAACCCTTGATGAATGCTACACTTTTACGAACTGGACAACAACCACCGGTGATGTGGTTTCTGCAGAAAATCCATATACTTTTACAGTTTCAAATGACTATGATTTAGTGGCAAACTTTTTGATGATTACATATACCGTTTCTGCAACAATTGACCCAAATGAGGGAGGCACTGTTGACGGTGTTGGTACTTATAACTGTGGCGAAATGGCTACGCTAACCGCAACTCCTCTTGGGTGTTACGGTTTTGTTAATTGGACATCCACAACCGGAGAAGAGATTACTACCGATAATCCTTATAGTTTTACTGTATATGAAAACATCTCATTGGTGGCAAACTTTGAGATAGTTACAACCAATGAATATGAAGTTACTACATTTGCAAACCCAATAGAAGGAACAACTACCGGCGATGGAATCTACAACTGCGACGCTCCTGTTACCGTTGAAGCCATTCCTACAAGTTGTTACAACTTTGTAAATTGGACAGAGAATGGCATCCCTGTTTGCACTACGGCTGTTTACCACTTTAATATTAAAACGGAGCGCAATTTGGTTGCAAACTTCGAGAGTATTAAATTTAATGTTGTTGCTTCTGCTGAACCACCGGAAGGAGGCACTGTTTCTTATAACAACTACTATGACTGTGGAACCACTATTACTGTGAAGGCAATACCAAATCCCAAATGGGTTTTTACCTATTGGACTGTAAACGGCATCATTATTCCTACTGCCGATGAAAATTATAGTTTTACGATTACTGGGAATCATGTATTAGTTGCGCACTTTGAACCGGAAACATACACCATTATTACAAAACCAAACCCTGTTGAAGGCGGGTTTGCTAAAGGAACCGGATATAACATTGAGGAAGGAACGGAATGGAAAATCTGGGCAGAACCTTTTGAAAACTATGAATTTGTAAATTGGACTTACGAAGATGGGTCGCTATTTTCAACAAATATTACTACCTTTTTTGAGGTAACAGAATCATTAACTTTGTATGCCAACTTCGTTCTTAAAACCTATAAAATAACCGTATTACCTGAACCTCAAGAGGGTGGGGTTGTATATACAGACAATGGAAAATTATTCCAATACTACCAGCACGGCACAGAAGCAACCGTAACGGCAGAGCCAAACTCTACTTACAGATTTGTGAAATGGGTGGATGCCAATACCGACTCGGTGCTCTCATACCTTGAGGTATATACCTTCCCTGTAACAAAATCCCGTAACATGCTCGCCATCTTTGAACTTAAAACATACTGCATTACCTTGCTTCCAAGTCCTGTGGGCGCAGGTCAGGTTTTTGGCGGAGGTTGCAACCACCCCTTTGGAGAGATAATTACGGTTTGGGCGGAAGCCAACCAGGAATGGGAATTTGTGGAATGGACAAAAGATGGCATTCCTGTATGCGAATACCCTCAATATACTTTTAATGTGGTTGGACCTGATACTTTAGTGGCACATTTTAAGCACAAAGTTTTCAATATTATAGTTTCGCAAAACCCATCTAATGGGGGAACTGTTTGGGAGGACAAATTTAATATCCCCTACGGAACCTTAGACACGCTGCATGCGCGCGCACTACCCAACTACGTTTTTGTGAACTGGACGGAAGAGGAGTATCCTGAGTTTTCTTTTGAAGAAGAAGATTACCCATTTGTGGTAACTCGCTCACGTAATTTGGTGGCTAACTTTGAATTAGAAACTTATAACATCACTGTCTTGGCTGAACCTCCTTTTGGGGGTGAAGTTTGGGAAAATATGTATGATATCCCCTACGGTACTGATACTGCGGTGTATGCCACTGCAAACCAACACTTTATATTTATGTACTGGACGCTGGATAACGGCACACTACCCGTTGGCAGCGATTGGCGACATCCTTTTTCTGCTGTAAAATCTTGTACTTATATTGCTCATTTTAAGGCTGAAATCTACTCCATTACTTTGTCGGCAAACCCGCCCGAAGGAGGAACGGTTGAGGGCGCAGGCAACTATGGATATGGAACAGAAATTACCGTAACTGCCATGCCGGAACCAGGTTTTGAGTTTGCTTACTGGACGGAAGACGAAGAGGTGGTCTCTACGAGTGCTGATTATACTTTTACTGTAACGAAATCTTGCCATTTGGTGGCGCACTTCAAGTCGGAAACACTCCATATTGTTTTGAAGAAAAACCCCAACGACGGCGGAATGGTTGAGTTTGTTGGGTTAGGTGGATACAATATTCCTTATGCTGACACCAGAACTATTAAGGCAACCCCGTTGTCGAACTACGAATTTGTTAACTGGACACGAGCAGACAGCACTGTTTTTAGCACCAATGCACTGCAATCGTTTTCGGTACTGCAATCCGATACCCTAACTGCCAATTTTATCCTGAAAGGGTTCAACGTTATCCTCTCTGCCGACCCGACAACGGGTGGAACAGTTTGGGAAAACCATGATAATGTTCCCTACGGAGAGGTAATTACCGTGCATGCCAGTCCAAATGAAGATTACAACTTCCTCTATTGGACGGAATTTGGTAGCGACTATGTGATTTCCAACCAGTTGGATTTAGAAATTTCCATACTGCAATCTTTGCACTTAGTGGCACATTTTGAACTCAAAACATTTGGCATTACGCTACTTGCAGACCCGCCCTACGGCGGGGAGGTGTGGAGTGTTCCTGAAGGTAATAATTTTCCATGGGGAACTCCTCTCACGGCTTATGCAGAAGCAAATACAAACTTCACTTTTGTAAGATGGGCTAATGAAGATGGCTCAACGGCAACCCTATTTCCAACATACTCATTCAACGTAACTTCCTCACGCACACTAACCGCCTATTTTAAAACGGTTAGTTATCCTGTTACCCTGTCGGTAACACCAACCAATCCTGTTGGTGGCACTGTGGAGGGTGCCGGTGTGTACGACTTTGGAATGACTGTTACCATAACTGCAACTCCTGATGAATGCTACAACTTTGAAGGCTGGTATGAGAATGGTGAGTGGGTTTCTGATAACAATCCATATAGTTTTGTGATAGATGGCCCTCATCATTTTACGGCTCATTTTGAACAAAAAATGTTAGAAATTATTACAGCATCAAATCCTGAACCAGGAGGGTGGACTACCGGCGGTGATGAAGAAATCCCCTGCGGAGAGGAAAGAATGATAGAAGCTTTTGCAAATATAGGCTACATTTTTGAATACTGGACAATTAACCAAACCATTGTTACCAATAATCCCTATTCTTTTGAGGTAACTGAAGATATTGAAGCGGTGGCGCATTTTACAGATATGGCACATAGCATTACTTTGGAACCAAGTCCCTTTATTGGTGGGTTGGTATGGGCAAACGGCACCTATCCCCATGGAGAGATGCTTACTGTGCATGCGAAAGCCAATCTCGGACACCAATTTTTATACTGGACAGAAAATGATGAATGGGTACACGGCGACACTACCTATACTTTTATGGTTGACCACTCGCGTCATTTGGTTGCCCACTTTGATTCTGCTACCTATATTGTTACTACAAAACCAAATATACAATATGGAGGCACTACTACTCCACAAGACACCACACTTGCCTATCAGGCGATGTTAACCATTGAGGCTATTGCCAACGATAATTTTGTTTTTAAACATTGGATGGAAAACAACGTGCCCATTCCTGCTTCAGGCGCTACTTATAAATTTCCGGTAACAAGAAATCGAGATTTGGTGGCCGTGTTTGAACCTATTAAGTGTAACATTACATTAGATAAAAATCCTCCTAATGGAGGAGAAGTTGGCGGCGGTGGGTATAACCTTACCTACGGAAGCGTTACAAATATTTGGGCAGAACCTTCTGATAAATATTACTTCGTTAATTGGACAGACGAAGATGGAGATATTTTCTCTGATGATGCGCATCATACGTTTATTGTTACAAAATCGCTTGCGCTTACGGCAAACTTTACAACATCTGTTGCATATCAAATCAATCTGTCGGCGAATCCAACTCAGGGCGGAACAGTAGAGGGAGGCGGAGAAATTCCACTAAATAAGGAGATTACAGTATCGGCAACGGCAGATGATTGTTACACTTTTGTTAACTGGACGGAAGGTGATGATGTGGTCTCTACAAATCTTGATTATACATTTGTTGTGAATAGAGACAGAGATTTGGTGGCTAACTTCCTGAGAAATAATTATGCTGTGAATGTTCTTTCTAACATACCCGAATTTGGCTCGGTAGCCGGCGGTGGAGAAAATATCTTATGTGGTGAGGTTATTACAGTTATTGCCACCCCCTATTTGGGGTATCTGTTTGTTAACTGGACTATTGATGGCGTAGAGGTTTCTACCGACTCTGTTTACACCTTTACGGTAATGGAATCCTGCATGTTGGTGGCAAACTTCATCGAAAACCTGCTCACCATTACCCTACAGGCAAATCCGCCAAACTTTGGAACGGTGGCAACTTCCGGAACCGTTCTTTGTGGCTCGGATTTTACTGCTTCGGCAACGCCTTTTATCAGTTACAGTTTCATCAACTGGACTGAAAACGGGGTAGTAGATGAAACTGTA
>Ga0209628_10000290_pt1 | contig 30225 bp, 15 predicted proteins | sample TergutCu122P4_FD_187285 | JGI IMG/M metagenome (GOLD analysis project Ga0209628, IMG submission 187285) | Cubitermes ugandensis P4 segment gut microbial communities from Kakamega Forest, Kenya - Cu122 P4 (SPAdes) (version 2) | ecosystem: Host-associated > Arthropoda: Insects > Digestive system...
CGAAATTCATGAATCCAAAATTGAGGGCGTGGAGTATATTTTCCTTGCCGCACCGGTGGATGTTTACTACAACGAAAAAGGAGAACTCTCCGGCTTGAAGTGCATTAAAATGAAAGCCGAAAAACTGCCCGGCTCACGCCGTTCAAATATTGTGCCCATTGAGGGCAGCGAATTTGACCTGCCGTGCGATTTGGTGCTTCCCGCCACCGGACAAAAAATTCAATATGATGTACTAGAACATATTAACCAATATTTTCAACCGCAAGAACTGCAACTCAACAAGTGGAAAACGCTGGATGCCAACGAAACCACCATGCAGATGAATATCCCGAAAATATTTGCCGCCGGTGATGCCGTTACCGGTCCTACCAACATCATTCAGGCCATCGCGGGAGGAAAAGCAGCAGCAAAATATATTGAGCACTTTCTGTTTAATAACGCAGTGGAAGAACCCAAACTATTCATCTCTACTAAAGATAATTTTGAAAAACAAACCGACGAAAATTATCAAAACCGTTTTACCCCTTGTGCCCGTTATGAAATGCCGGTTTTGCCTGAAAATGAACGTCATAACTTTAAAGAAGTAGAGTTGGGATACCAAGAAGACGCACTGGCAAAACAAGAAGCCAATCGCTGCTTAGAATGTGGATGTTCTGCATTTTACGATTGTTTGTTACAAAAATATTGCACCGATTACGGCGTTGAGCAAAATCGTTTCAAAGGAAAATATCAAAAATTTGAAGTTAATTTTCATCATCCCAACATTGAGTTAGACAACAACAAATGTATTTTGTGCGGCCGGTGTGTGCGGGTTTGCAGAGAATACTCCGGAAACAAAGCATGGGCGTTTTTCAAAAGAGGTTCACAAACTTATATTGCGCCCAATTTGGAAGGTATGTTGGAAGAGAGTCGCTGCGATGCTTGCGGCTTGTGTATTGACACTTGCCCCACAGGCGCCCTGCGAGAAAACTTTACCCAAAAAATATTGCCCCTACCCTATCAAAAACTGCCCGCCATTGACCCCTTCGACTCAGAAGGATTTGAAATTGATTTGTTGGAATATAAAGGAAATATTTATGGTGCAACCTCCCGCTACGGCTTTGTTAATCAATATGGTTTAATTAACAGAGAGATAAAATTCAATTACCCTATTTTTAATAGAAAAGAGAGAATTACCCAACCGTTACTCAGAGAAAACGGAACTTTAAAGCCTATTACAAAAGAGGAAGCCATAAAAATTATTCGAAATAAAACCACCCCGACCGGCTTCGCCAACCACCCCTCCAAAAATTTGGAGGGGAATTTAGCACTTCCAACTAATCACACCACTGCTGTGCTTGTTTCTCCGCAACTCACCAACGAAGCGATGTACCTCATTCAAAAACTTGCACGTACTTGTTTAAAAACAAATGCTGTTGGTTCTTCTTACTTTATGAAACATGGGGTGGCGCTTAATGTAAACAAAAACGACAACTTGCCGGTGGGAGAACTGCACGGCGCCAAACATATTTATATTGTGGGTACCGACTTGGCTAAAGAGCATCCTGTTATCCATCATTTGGTGCAAAATTCGCGGGTGGAAAACCATACACCGGTAACTTTAATTACTTCCGATTCTCATTCTTCCTTGATTCATCGCGTTGACAATCTATTATTTATTAACGATGAACACGCTTTTGTTACAGCAGTGAACTACTATATTTTAAAAAATGGATTGGATTTTGGAATTTTTGTTAAAGATGGATTGGCACAATTTTTCAACGAATATAAAACTCAAATTTTATCTTTAGATTATAACGATTTATTACAACGTGCAAACGTTTCAAATGAAACGATAGAACAGTTTGTAAAAGAGATTATTGAAACACCGGAGTGCGCATTCATTATTTCTGAAAAAAGCAGTGATTTAAACACCTTCTGCGAACTTAAGAACCTTATGTTACTCACTGAAAAACAAGGCAAACCATTCAGTGGATTGATGCTATTGAAACCCGATTGCAACACACAAGGCTTATTCGATATGGGAGTTCATCAGGAATATGGACCCGGATTCAGAAAATGGGAAGGTGATTATATAGAACTTGTTAAGAAAACATGGCAGGTGGATTATTTACCTGTGGAAAACGTTTGCCCGGGTACTTTATTGGGAAAGAAAGAGGCAAAAAATCTGTTTGTTTTTGGAGACAACATCGTAGAAAACTATCAGATTACCAAAGAGTTTATCGAAACTGTCGGTTTTGTTTGTGTACAGTCGGTATTTGAAAATGAGACCACCGCCTTAGCCGATTTAATTCTCCCGATGAATTTTGCTATTGAGTTGGGCGGAACAGTTACCTCCTCCTTTAAAGTAGCCCAGCCCTTTGAAGCGGTTCGCCCATGCCCGTTCCATTGGAACGACTATCAATTTTACGCCCAGCTGATGCAAGCATTTGGTGTGGAAACTCCCCATAATCACAATGATATTTTCTTGGAAATGATTACTTTGCTACAGCCTGAGTGTTGCACGGATACACGGCACAGGTTTGAAATTGTGGAATAAAAAAAAATATTTCTTTGCCGCAAATTTCAATTATGTCATTATCCTCTACATCCATTAAAAGACCCGTTCTTGCCACTGTTTTGAATCTGTTTTTCATTATTGTGGGAATAATTGGGTTTCTGTTTCTTGGCGTTCGAGATTACCCCAGCGTTGACCCGCCAATAATTACAGTATTTACCAGTTATGTGGGTGCAAATGCCGATGTAATTGAATCGCAAATAACCGAACCGTTAGAATCTGCCATCAATGGCATTCCCGGAATCCGTTCCATGTCAAGCAGTAGCCGTGATGGTCGCAGCTACATTACCATTGAGTTTGAACTGGAAATCCCCATGGAAACCGCTGCCAACGATGTGCGCGATAAAGTTGCCGGCGCTATGCGACTGCTACCCAAAGAGGTTGACCCACCGGTAGTTTCAAAAGCCGATGCCGATGCCCAGCCCATTTTCGGGCTGAGTTTGAGTAGTACCACCTTTTCAATTATTGATGTAAGCGCTTACGCCGATTCTTATGTAAAAGAACGACTGCAAACCATTCCGGGTGTCAGTTCTGTAGAGATTTGGGGAGAAAAAAAATTAGCCATTCGGCTTAAAATGGACCCCATGCTATTGGCTGCCTACAAACTCACTCCCAACGATGTGAGCCTTGCCGTCGCCCGCGAAAATGTGGAACTTCCCTCCGGCAGAATTGAAGGCAAAAATACGGAGTTGAGCGTTAGAACAATGGGACGTTTACAATCTATTGACGATTTTAATAACCTCATCATTGCCCAAACCAATAACCGTATTATCAGATTCAGCGATATTGGAACCGCCGTGATTGACGCCGAAAACACAAGGTCTATCTTAAAAAGAGACGGCAAAATGATGGTAAACTGTATCATCATCCCGCAACCCGGCTCCAACTACATTGATATCGTGAACCGCGTGAAAGAAGTTCTCCCTGATATTGAACACAATTTGCCCGAAGGAATTGACGCTAAAATCACTTTCGACGATACCATATATATTAGAAACGCCATCAAAGAAGTGCGCACTACTATTGTGGAAGCATTTTGTTTGGTAGTACTTATTATCTTCCTGTTTTTGAGAAATATAAGAACAACCTTAATCCCCATCTTGGCCATCCCCATTTCATTAGTCGGCACATTTTTTATAATGTACATTTTTGGATTTTCTATCAATATTCTTACTTTGCTTGGCATAGTGCTGGCTATTGGGTTGGTGGTGGACGATGCTATTGTGGTTATGGAAAACATCTTTCAAAAAATTGAACAGGGTTTTGCGCCCTTACAAGCAGCGTTTAAAGGTTCGAAAGAGATATATTTTGCTGTAGTTTCTACAACCATTACCTTAGTTGCCGTTTTTTTTCCTATTGTTTTTTTGCAGGGAACCACCGGCAGATTATTCAGGGAATTTAGTTTGGTAATTGCCGGCGCGGTGGCAATCTCTATGTTTGTTTCGCTGAGTTTAACGCCAATGCTGTGTAGCAGGGTTTTAAAGAAAAATGAAGATGAATCATGGCTATTTCGAGTAACAGAGCCTTTCTTTGTTTGGCTAAATAATATCTATAGAAAAGGTTTGAACGGATTTATGAAAATTAGATGGGTTGCCCCTATTTTCTTGCTCATTGCCTTAGGGCTTACAATCTATTTGTGGATTAAATTGCCTTCGGAAATGGCCCCCATTGAAGACCGTTCCTCCTTGCGGGTAATGTCAACAGCACCGGAAGGTACTTCTTTTCAATATATGGACAACTATACTACAGAACTCAATCAATACCTGTCGGAGAAAATTCCTGAAGCTGATATGATGTTTTCGTTAGTGGGTAGAGGCGGAACAAACTCGTCGTTTACGAATGTTATCTTAAAAAATCCTGATGAAAGAGTACGCTCGCAACAAGAAATTTCAGATGAAGTGGCCCCTACTTTACGTAAATTTTCCGGTGCAAGAACGATTATGACCCAACGGCAAACCTTTGGAAACAGCCGTGGCGGTATGCCCGTAGAATATGTAATTCAGGCCAGAAATTTGGAAGACTTAAAAACCATACTTCCTATTTTCATGGAAAAAGTATCTCAAAGTCCCACTTTTTCTGCTTTCGATTTAAATTTAAAATTTACCAAACCCGAACTTACTTTAACTATTAATCGAGACAAAGCCGCTTTGTTAGGCGTTTCGGTAGAGGATATTTCCCGCACCCTGCAACTTACCATGAGCGACCAACGGATTGGTTATTATGTTTATAACGGTAAACAATACCAAATTATCACACAATTTGACTTAGAAAATAGAAACAAACCCACCGACCTGGAAAATGTGTATGTGCGCAACAAAAAAAGTGAACTCATAGGATTGAATAACTTAGTTGGATTTACAGAAAACTCAACCCCGCCGCAACTCTATCGCTACAACCGGTTTGTATCGGCAACAGTTTATGCCAATCCGGCAAAAGGATATACGTTAGGACAGGGAATTAAGGAGATGGACAAAATTGCCGCTGAAACATTAGACGACAATTATAAAACCACTTTATCGGGTAGTTCTAAAGATTTTGTAGAGAGTTCATCCAGTTTACTGTTCACTTTTGTTTTAGCATTAATATTTATTTACTTAGTGCTTTCCGCCAATTTCGAAAGTTTCCGCGACCCGTTTATCATTATGCTCACGGTGCCATTGGCATTAATGGGGGCATTGATTTCGCTCTTTGTTTTTGGGCAAACCATGAATATTTTCAGTCAAATTGCTTTGATTATGCTTATTGGATTGGTTACCAAGAATGGCATTTTAATTGTTGAGTTTGCCAATCAGAAAAAACGAGACGGTATTCCGTTCCGGCAAGCCATTGTTGAGGCATCCTTATCCCGTTTTCGTCCAATATTAATGACCAGTTTTGCCACTGTTCTTGGTATCTTACCGATGGCATTAGCCACCGGCGCCGGCAGCGAAAGCCGTGTTGCCATGGGAATTGCTGTAGTAGGCGGAATGATTTTTGCCACTCTTTTAACCTTATTTGTCATTCCCGCTGTTTATACTTACCTGTCCTCTAAAAAAGTAGTAAAAATTGAAGAAGAAGAAGTTTGACCTCCTGAAAAGTTGGTTTACGCAAATACAGGTCCGTTAAAAATCTAATCCAATAGAAAACATTAACATGCCGTTTTTTTTGTAAATGGTCATGTTTTCCAATCCCCAGGCATAATCCAAACGCATGAAATATCCGAAAAGCGACCCCCGTAATCCTATCCCGAAACCCTGTACCCAGGGGTCAACCTGACGGTTTATTTTAATGATAAGATATTTGTCGAAAATCCAACGGGTGTATAAACAATTGTCGGGCGAGTAGGGCGTTGCACCCGTCCAGGCAGTGCCTATTTCGCCGAAAACCAAGAATTGCAGAGAGTTTAAGAATCGGTTAGATACTTTTCTTCCGGCTATTAATTGCACGAAGGGAACGCGCAACTCGGTGGTTAACAAAAGAAAAGAGGTGCCGTTTCTAATGTTTTGAGGAAACCCGCGCATGTTGGTAGCCAGCGTTTGATAGGCGTAATTTTTGGTAATATCGGTCCAGTTCTCTCTGTCAAATTTAGCCCAAATCCAGTTGTCCACGCCGCCCATGTAATACACCAACCGCGCCGTTCCAAAGTTGGTGCTTCCTGCCAAACGGGTAGCCCAAGTCATATTCTTATACACTCTTACCGATTTTCGAAGGTCGAAACCAAGCACAAACAGGTTATATTCACCATATTTCAATTTCTCAGAAAAGTTTACCAAACATTGGTTGTATTCTGCCCACACTTTCATTTTCGAGCCGCTCCATAAGTTTGTAAACAGTTCTTTTCCAGAATCATAAATGTACGACACTTTAACTCCTCCCCACAAATTGCTTTCATTGGCGGCGGGTAGGGTTCGGTCATCTACAGCGCCGAGAATAAAATTATCAAACCTGCCCGTAAATGTAAAATGCAAACTGTTGTGCCGGTTAAACGGATATTTCATAATATAAAAAGCGCTGCTCGAATTTTGCTTAATTACATAATCTCCAATGGTTTGTTTGATTGCCTGACGATACAACACCACTTGATGGTCTAACCGGCGTTTCAAGTTTTCATAACTCAACATCACTTCATTTCCCGACAAATCGAAAGATACGCGAAATCCACCTGTAATTCTATAATTTTCAAACAAATCATTAACCCCCATCATTACCAATGCGTTCATCCCCGTGTTCAAATAGATGGGGGAAGTTCCTCCGGTAAATTGTTGGTAAGAAGTGTTTAGAAAACTAAAATCGGCTTGGGTTACCATTTTGTTAACCGTAAATTGTACATTATAGTTCCGCGCCACCTGTTGTTTGTACTCAATTCCATCGGTAAGAGGATCCAACTGCCATCCCGTTGCACCAAACCGAGTTACCGTGCTGTCGGCATTGATTTTAATAATCATGGGAATTAAGTCGCTTCTATACATTTGGCGCAACCCTCTCGTTTTACCCTCCGGCAAAGGATTACTTGCTTTAATACTGTCTTTCAGCGCTTTTAAAGCCATTGATTTTTGCAGCATATTTGAGGGAGCAGGCAAAGCAGAGAGTTTATTTATTTCAAAAGGAAAACGGTACAATTGGGTGGTTCCGTTGCGAAACAAAACTTCACCCAACCTGTTGGTTTCGTGTTGGTAATCCTGTTCAAAAATAGCATACAAATAATTGGTTAATGGCGCGGTTTTGGCAAAATGGGCGTAATGAATTGCCGTATCAATTTTGGTGATAGTACTATCCAAACGCGCCACAAAACGATTGGTAATCCCGTTTTCATCACTCAAATACAGTATCTCTCCGTTTTCCGTTACGCGGGGATTTGTTTCATTGGCATCGGGGGTGCTGGTTACTCTAAGCAATTGATTATTATCACTATTCAAACGATAAACAAACAAATCATACGAATTGGGCGATTCTTTATGATAGAATTTTTTGTTGGTTAACGAATCAACAGGGCGGTTTGAGGAGAAAACGATACTGTTTCCATCTTTCAACATTCTCGGTTGCAAATCATCATAAATATCGTTGGTAATATTTTGCAAAACAAGCGCTTGAATATGAAACAGATAGATGTTCGACTGTCCGTTTTTCACGCCGGAGAGCAGCAGAGCGCTACCTTCATGCACATAACTCCAATCTGTAATTTTATCTAATTCCACCAACAGGCGTGGTTGCCGTTTTTTCGTTTTCACAACCACCGGATAATAATAAGACTGCACTGTTTTAATCCCTTTTGTTCTACCTTTATCTTCCAGGGTAAAACCCATAATTTCACCTTCGGGGTGCCAGGCCAATTTGGGAAAAGTAAAATCGGGGTTATCTTCTGTTTTTGCATATTTCCGAAACACCACCTTTGGTTTCTTCAGTTCCGGCGTTTGCAACCACACCTTTATTTGACCGGCTTCGTTGGTAACAAAGGCATAACTTTCGCCATCGGGAGAAAGGGTTAGTTCGCCGTATCTTCTCGATTTTTTTGCTTTGCGCACCAACGGGGCGGTTTCCGGTTTTTCTCTGTTTTTATCTTTAGAAAACGCTACCACATAAAAGCGATACCAGTCGGTTAATAAATCTTTAAAACGTTTTCCGGTGGCATATTCAAATCCTTTTTCTACGCCCCGCGCCGAGCGGCAGGCGTGCAATATGGTAGCCATGGCGTTTTCACCATACCTGTCTATAATAAAATACCAAAACGAGTGTCCGGCTAAGGTAGCGTCTCGCGGCGATAAATGCGCCAACTTATGAAAACGCTTAGATAAGATACCATCTCTTATTTGCGCTTCCAATTCGCTGTTCCAACTTTCAGCTATATAAGAAGATAACCCGCTGTAAAACCAGTTCGGCTCGCTTGCACTGTACTCTGTAGCCATATTGGCGCGCAAGGTTTGTCCATGCACAATTCCTTGCGCATACACCGAAGCAATTCCACCGCGCAGCATTTTGTTCAAATGAGCATGGCTACCATCAAAATAGAGATAAACTTTTGAACCGTAAATGTTGGTTATGCCTGCCTGATTATAAAAATCATCATTATCATAATTAAAATTAGATTCCTTAAAATCAGACTGATTGCGATATACGATAAACTGAATTTTCTTTTGAGAAGTAAAGTTAAATTGTTTTTCTATCTCCTTAATAATTTCGGGGGTAACGGCATACACGTAATCTGCAACAGGTCTTGAATTGGAATAAAAGTGAACATCGAACTGCGGATGCCGGTAATACTGCCAATTAAACTGCTGATACTGTACGCGGTTTTTGCCAAAAGAGAGTTGCGAACCATTGTAAAATTGCCCAAAAGAGACACTCATAAATGCAAAAAACAAACATCCCAGTAAAAGTTTTTTAGAAGTTCTATTTTGCATACACGGTGAAATGATTTTTTAGGTTGCGAAATTAATAAAAAAAATATTTTTTCTTCCTATATTAAAATTTTTATATTTTCGCGCTATCAAAATGATATCAAAATGAACTTGAATATTCGCTTAGAAAAATTGAACAATATAATATAGAAAACCCATTAAAAAATTATTAATATGGAAAAAAAAGAAAAATTTATTTCAGGCAAAAACGGATTTGGCATGTTTTTCATTCTGTTAATTTTTGCCGTTGCCGGCATTTTGATACCGGCAATTATGGAGGTTAACATACCTCAATCTTCAGGAGTTCAATGGCTTATGCTTCTTGTTTCGGGCGTGGCATGTATTATGATGGTAGGTTTATCTATCATCAAACCCAACGAGGCATTGGTGGTTACATTCTTTGGAAAATATCATGGAACCTGCATTAACAACGGGTTTTTCTGGTTCAATCCTTTTACAGTTCGCACGAAAATCTCTGTTCGGGCGCGCAACATCAACGGCGATACGATTAAAGTAAACGACAAAATGGGAAACCCCATTCTCATTGGAATCGTATTAGTATGGAAAGTGGAAGATACTTTTAAAGCCTCTTTTGATGTGGACAACTACGTAATGTTTGTGGATGTTCAAAGCGAAGCGGCAGTGCGTAATTTGGCAGGTTCTTATCCTTATGATAATCTGGAAGATGAGCATGCTCATATTACCTTGCGCGGCGGGGGCGAAGAGGTGAATGAAGTGCTTGAAAAAGCGCTTACAGAGAGGTTGGCAATTGCAGGTATAAAAGTTATTGAAGCCCGTATCAGCCATTTGGCTTATGCTCCTGAAATTGCAGGCGCCATGCTGCAACGCCAGCAGGCAACGGCAATTGTGGCCGCCCGTTACAAAATTGTAGAAGGTGCGGTAAGTATGGTAGAATTAGCACTGAAGCAATTATCGGAAAAGAATGTGATTGAATTAGACGACGACAAAAAAGCGGCTATGGTTAGCAATCTTATGGTAGTATTAACCTCCGACCGGGCCACAACGCCTGTTGTGAACACCGGAACTCTTCATAATTAGCATGGCTGCAGAAAAAAGACCATTTATTATTCGCATTGACACGGAAACGTTGGCAGCTATTGAAAAATGGGCTGCCGACGAGTTTCGTAGTACTAACGGACAAATTGAGTGGATACTTTCCGAAGCACTAAAAAAAGCAAAACGAAACCCCAAACATAAAGTTTTAAATACAATTACTTTGTAAAAATTAATATGTATTTCGAAAAAAAATTCTTTAAAAATTGTTAACACCCGTTGTTTCGTATTAAAAAAAAATTATTTTTGCAAAATTGTATTTTGTTACAAGAGTTTTCTATGGTAACCCGTACAATAAAACGAAAACATGAACTTAATTTTTATATTAACCAAAAAAAAATCTTATGAAAAAACTTCTTCTCTTTAGTTTTATTTGTTTGATGTTCGCAGTGTTACTAAACACTACGAATGCTCAAACCGGAGGCACCCAATCTGGTTGTTGCTTCTTTTTAGAACAAATTGACGCGAATCAAATTATTCAGGGTACATCCTCAACTCCTGTTAATGGCGCGTTTAATTTAAACCCAATGACTCCAGGAGTTAACTACGGGAAAGCGGAATATTACTATTTTCGCTTCACAAATTGCTTAGACCCCAAAGCAAAATTGTCTATTGATTGGGAATTTATTGTGAATGGATTACCCTTTGACAAACCTTTGGACGCAACAGCGGCAAATACAAAAAATCTCATTAACGTTGAGATTGAATGGATGTTGCCACTGATTAACAATGAGTTTGCTGGCAGTGGGCCGCTGTTGTCGGGAATGGGGCTGCAAGCAGCAGAACTTTTCAGAACTGTTAGTGGTATTAAACGGGCCGTTAGAACTGATTTTCCCGGACATATTGATGCCGGACTATCCAACGGAAACGGCGCACTTTTTGGCTATTTTAACCCTTACAATGTTCAAAATAGATGGTACAACTACTTTTATGCAGAATTCTTACAATGGCTTTGTGATAACGATTTCCTCCGTTTGAAAATTACCAGATTCACAAGTGCCGATGTGCAAGTTAATTTTAAAGTAATGCAACGTACCGGTGGTACCGAATTTTTAGAAATTTATAGTGCCAACCAGCAACAAAAATATATGGGCGGACAAGGTGCGACTAACCCCATACAAATTAGCGGATTTACCTTTAAAGAACCCACTTATGTTTACGAAGAAATAAAAGTTTGCTCAGGAGAACATATTATTGTGGACATCGGAGAAGAACATCCTTTAGACCTTGTTAGAAACCCTGTTTACCCCAGCGAACCGGATACTGTTGTTGTTGAGATTCCTGTGTATGACCCTGAGTGGAGTTGTACGAATATGATTTCTTCTCTTATCACGAAGACTTTAATTTGGACACCTGCACCACATGCTCCTATTGCAGATAGCGTGGCCATTTGCGGACTCGGAGAGGCTACCCTTACTGCTTTAGACCCAGATGGTAACGACGTTATTTTCAATTGGTACAGCGATGCAGAATTAACGGATTGGCTTTATGAGGGCGAAACATATACGAAAGAGTATGATGTTGACAACACTGTTTATGAATTTTTTGTTACCTCAACGGCGAACAACTGCGAAGGCGCTGCTACCCGTTTTGTGGTTTGGGTTATGGAACAATTAGTAGCAGAAGCAGAAATTACCGAAGAGATAAAGTGCCACGGCGGAAATGCAACCGTTGCCATTGATGTTACCGGCGGAAACCCACCTTATACTTATTGGTACGAAGGTGAAGAATTTGACGGTACTATTGACCTTCCTCTCGGAAATTATACCTTTACCGTAAAAGATAAATATGACTGTGAAGTAGATGTTGACCTAATTATTGACGAACAACCGGAAGATTTAACGGCTACTTATGAAACTATCGCAGAAATATTATGCTACGGCGAAAATGCAACTATTGTAATTTATCCTACCGGCGGAACTCCAACTTATACTTATTGGTATGGTGAAGAAGAATTTGATGGTTATCTTCCTTTCGGAAACCACACCATTATAGTGAAAGATGAAAATGACTGTGAGTTTGAACTTGAAGTAGCTATAGAAGAGCAACCTGATGAATTAACTGCTACTTACCAAATTACCGAAGATATTCAATGCCACGGCGGAGATGCAACCGTTGCCATTAATGCTAACGGCGGAACTCTCCCATATAAATATGTATATGGTGGAAATGAGCAGGCCAGCAATGTATTTGAACTTCCTATCGGAAATTATACAATTACCGTAGTGGATGATAATGATTGCGAAGTTGATGTAAATGTAGTTATAGACGAAGAACCCGATGAGTTAACTGCTACTTACCAAATTACCGAAGATATTCAATGCCACGGCGGAGATGCAACCGTTGCCATTAATGCTAACGGCGGAACTCTCCCATATAAATATGTATATGGTGGAAATGAGCAGGCCAGCAATGTATTTGAACTTCCTATCGGAAATTATACAATTACCGTAGTGGATGATAATGATTGTTCAGTAGATGTTGATGTAGTTATTGATGAACAACCTGAAGAATTATATGCCGAGCCTGAAATTACGGCGCCTGTACCTTGTAATGGTGGAGATGCAACCGTTGCCATTAATGCTGAAGGCGGAACCCAACCTTACAAATATGTACGTGGTGGAAATGAGCAGGCCAACAATGTATTTTATCTTCCTTACGGAACTCATACAATTACCGTAGTGGATGGTAACGATTGTGAATTTGATGTTGAAGTAGATATAATTGAACCTGAAGAATTAACTGCTACTTACCAAATTACCGAAGATATTCAATGCCACGGCGGAAATGCTACCGTTGCCATTAATGCTAATGGCGGAACTCTCCCATATAAATATGTATATGGTGGAAATGAGCAAGCCAGCAATGTATTTGAACTTCCTTTCGGAAGCTATACAATTACCGTAGTGGATGCCAGTGACTGTTTTGTAGATGTTAATGTAGTTATAGATGAGCAACCTGATGAATTAGAAGCAAATTATGAAATTACTGCTGCCATACAGTGTTATGGAGAAAATGCAACCGTTGAAATTAATGCTACCGGCGGCACCCAACCTTATACTTATTGGTACGATGGTGATGAATTTGACGGAACCATAGACCTTCCTCTTGGAACTTATACGATTACCGTAATTGATGATAATGATTGTGAAGTAGAAATTGAAGTAGTTATAGACGAGCAACCTGATGAATTAACCGCTACTTACCAAATTACCGCTCCTATTTTATGTTATGGCGAAGATGCAACCGTTACAATTTATGCTACCGGCGGTACCGAACCATATAAATATTATGTAGATGGTGAAAATGAGCAAAGCAGCGATGAATTTATACTTCCTGCCGGAAACTATACAATTACCGTAGTAGATGATAACGATTGCTTTGTTGATGTTGATGTAGTAGTAACTCAACCCGATGAAGAATTATATGCTTCTTACCAAATTAACGAGGCTATTAAGTGTTACGGTGGAAATGCTACCGTTGCCATTAATGCTACCGGCGGAACTTATCCATATACATATTTGTATAATGATGAAGAATTTGACGGTTTTCTTCCTTACGGAACCCATACAATTACCGTAGTGGATGATAATGGTTGCGAATATGATGTTGAAGTAGATATAGACGAGCAACCTGATGAATTATATGCCGATTATGAAACTACCGTTCATATTTTATGTTATGGACAAGATGCAACGGTTGAAATTAATCCAACCGGCGGAACACAACCTTATACTTATTGGAATGGCGCTACACAAGTTACCAAGATATTAGACCTTTCTGCCGGAGACCATACCATTACGGTAAAAGATGACAATGACTGTACATTCGATGTTGATATAACCATAACTCAACCGGACGCAGAAGTAGAAGCCGGTTATCAAATTACCGAGGATATTAAATGCTACGGCGGAAATGCAACCGTTGTAATTAATGCTACCGGCGGAACCGGTACATTAACTTATTGGTATGAAGATGCAGAATTTGACGGCACTATTGAACTTCCTTTCGGAGAACATGAAATTACCGTAAAAGATGACAACGAATGCGCTGTAATTGTTAATGTAGATGTAAATGAACAACCTGATGAAATGTATGCCGATTATTATATTAATGTACCTATTAAATGTTACGGCGGAAATGCTACCGTTGAAATTACTGCTACCGGCGGAACCGGTACATTAACTTACTGGAAAGGAACTACACAAGTTTCCAACCCATTAGAACTTCCTTTTGGAGTTCACACGATCACAGTTAAAGATGAAAATAATTGCACCTTTGATCTTGATGTTAACGTGGACGAACAACCCGACGAAGTGTTTGTTGAAATCACAGCTTTGAAAAAAGAGTGTAAAGATAAGGGGATTAACGTTTCTGCAACTTCTTCCCAAATGGCAATCATACGGATTGAAGGTTATGGCTACAATTTTAATAATAACGAGTGGGATCTGATACCTGAACTCTCTTATGAAACCGACCCGGATCAAACAAAAACTGACACTGTTTTCAATTATACCCCCGGATACGACTATATCAAATTTATTGCCACAGCCGTTATAGGTGTTTGTGAATATAGCTCTGAATATACAGAGAGTATTAATCACGGAAACCTTCCGTTACTTTATGTATATCCTATTTCAAAATATGCCCCCAAACATGATCCCGAAATTAACAAAATGGATGTAGCTGACAATACTAAAATTGTTCACTACTTCTACGTAGATGATTATTGTAAAACGGGGAAAGATACGCGTTTGGCTGTAAATTACAGTTACTGGTGGAGAGAGAATGAAGAAGATACCCCAATAAAAGTTTATCCTATTTCCGATTATTTATATCAAGCACCCGGTACAGGTGTAGTAATGAATTTCTCTACAGAGATGCCTTGTATATCAGCGGGAGCAACTGTTTACTATAACTATGTAAATAACCAGGGACACTTCCCCTATGAAGGTGGTTGGTTTTATCAAACAGGTTATTTCAACTTCTTTAGACTCACTTTCTTTGATCAAAGAGAAATTACAGTATCACTTTCAGGATTTACCAAACCCGGAATCTATACTGTTGAATATGAATTGGTAACACACACAAATCCTGCTGTTCCTACCGGACTTCATGGCAATGAGTATTCGGTTAGTTGTGGAGGTGTAGGTAATATTATCGGCGGAAATGGCTTCTACTCAGGAAAATACATTGAAAAAATATTGGCAAGAAGAACCATGACGATAGTAGTAACTCAAACATTAAAACCTACTGTTACAGAAGCGAGAAGAGCAGAAGTTATGGTGTATCCTAACCCTACCATTGATGGAAGTATTAATCTGCAATTTGAAAATGTTGAAGGAACAGCACAAGTACGTGTTATGACTATCAACGGAATTACTGTTGTTGATAAGAAAATAAATGTAACCGAAGGTGCAGATGTAGGTATTAGCATTCCCGGACTTAAACCCGGCATCTACTTCGTGAACATTATTTCTGATAATGCAGTTCTCACACGTAAGTTAATCGTAGGTAATAGATAGTAAATATTAATTATTAAATATTAATTATTGATTGAAATCCTCTTCAGAAGTTGAAGGGGATTTTTTTTGTGCGTTAAGTTTTATCTATGAAACAGTTTTTTTCTACCTTTGCACCCTTTTCAAAACCTAACTATTTATTAATATAAAACATTTTACATTTATGAAAAAATTAATCTTTTCTGCGGTGCTTCTGTTTGTAGCCGCAAATTCTATGCAAACTTTTGCATGTACCAATTTTATTATTACCAAAGGCGCCAGCAAAGATGGCTCTGTAATGGTTTCCTATTCCGCCGACTCGCACACTTTGTACGGAGAATTGTATCATTGGCCTGCCAAAACTTATCCTGCCGGCACCATGATGGATGTGATTGAATGGGATTCGGGTAAAAAATCAGGGCAAATTCCGCAAGTTGCGCAAACCTATAATGTGGTGGGCAATATGAATGAGTTTCAGGTATGTATTGCTGAAACAACCTACGGTGGGCTTGACACCTTAGCAAAACCAAACGGATTTATGGACTACGGCTCTTTGATTTATATTACTTTGCAACGGGTTAAAAGCGCACGGGAAGCCATAAAATGTATCAGCGACTTGTTGGACAACTATGGATATTGCAGCTCCGGAGAATCGTTTTCTATTATTGATAAAAATGAAGCCTGGATTTTTGAAATGATTGGCAAAGGTGAGGAGATGTTGGATGCAAAAGGTAAAACATTGAAAGGCTGGACAAAGGGCGCCGTGTGGGTGGCGCGTCTCATCCCCGACGGGTATGTGAGCGGACACGCCAATCAAGCGCGGATTACTACTTTTCCTTTAGCAGACGGAAAAACTTCTATCACAAACAAACAGTTTGCCCAGTTGTACAATCCGGAAGTAACCACAATTTATTCATGGGATGTTATTTCATTTGCAAAATTAAAAGGCTTATATCCTCAAGAAGCGCCGGATGCTCAATTCAGTTTCAGCGACACTTATGCACCTGTTGATTTTAGCGCTGCCCGTTATTGCGAAGCGCGCGTGTGGGCAGGTTTTTATCGCTTAAATAAAGAAGTGATGACACCATACGAAAAATATGCCCGCGGTGAAGATTTATTAAATCGTATGCCTTTGTGGATTAAACCGGTAGAAAAAGTGAATCTGCGTCAAGTGATGATGCTAATGCGCGACCATTATGAAGAAACTTCTATGGATATGTCGAAAGATTTAGGCGCCGGCCCATTTGCTTGTCCCTACAGATGGCGTCCAATGACTTGGGAACTTGACGGACAGAAATATCTGCATGAACGCGCCACGGCCACCCAACAAACCGGATTCTCATTTGTAGGACAAGCCCGTAGTCAATATCCCAATACATTCGGTGGAATTTTATGGTTTGGCGTGGACGATGCCGCAAGCTCTTGTTATGTGCCTATGTTTTCATCAATTACAGTAATTCCGGAACCTTTCAGAGAAGGAAACGGTTCAATGGTACAATATTCCCCAACCGCCGCATTTTGGACTTTTACCAAAGTGAGCAATTTTGCTTATTCCAGATATAATGCTATGATTAAACATATTAATGAAAAACAAAACTATTGGGAAAATAAAAGCATTAATGATATTGCTAACATGAACCCCAATTCATCTGTTGACCAACTTAACGATTTTTCTAACAGACGTGCTCATGAAGTTGTGAATGAGTGGAATAAATTGTTCGAATATCTATTGGTTAAATATCATGATGGGAATATCAAAAAGGAAGAAAACGGAAAATTCATCACCAATGGAAACGAAAATCCACAAGTTGTTTTTCCTGCACAACCCAGATACCCAGACCATTGGTATAGAATGATTATCAATGATTGCGGACCTAATATAAAATATGGGAAGTAATTATTTATGAACTCAATAAATGTTAACCAAAAACTAATCTCTTTAGAAACGCCAATTATTATGGGAATCCTCAATATTACTGAGGATTCCTTTTTTGATGGGGGACGCTATGTTTCTGAAGAAACTGTTTTGAAACGTGTGGAACAAATGTTGGAAGAAGGGGCAGCAATTATTGATTTAGGAGCTGTTTCAAGCAAACCCAACGCAGTTGACATTGAGGAAAGTGAAGAGTTTGAGATAATTAAAAAATATTTGTCCCTCATTCTTTCCCATTTTTCAAACACGCCTATTTCTGTGGATACATTTCGGGCAAAAGTAGCAGATATGGCCATTGCCGAAGGTGCCGCACTCATTAATGATATTTCGGGCGCTGCCAACCCATTAATGTATGATGTTGTTGGTAAACATAAAGTTCCATACATACTCACTCATAATAATCGCCATCAGCCGTTATCAACAGAAGTATTGATTTCCAATATGCTTACTTTTTTTGGAAATAATATTGAAAAATTGATTTCCAAAGGTGTAAAAGATATTATTATTGACCCCGGATTTGGGTTTGGTAAAACAGTAGAACAGAATTATTATCTGCTTAATCATCTTGCATCCTTTTCTATATTGCACTTTCCAATCATGGTAGGAGTTTCAAGAAAATCTATGATTCAAAATGTACTTAATGCGTCTCCTGCGGAGTCTCTAACCGGAACTATTGCATTAAATACTATTGCCATTCACCACGGCGCTTCTATTTTGCGGGTGCACGACGTAAAACAGGGTGTTGAGACCATCAAAATGCATAAATTACTACGCTCATTATAAACGAAATAAAGTAAACCGTTTAAAAAAAAAGTTAAAAAAACCTAATTTCTTTCCATTCTAACAGATAATATATATTTTTGCCGCGCTTAGTATTAGAACATTTATTCATTAATTAAACCTTATTATTATGAAAAAACTTTTGATTTTATTGGCAGTTGCCACTCTCATTTTTGCTTCTTGTGATAGCAAAGGAAAACAAGTAACCGATGTTGTTGAAGAAACTTGCTGTGCACTAACCCCTGAACAACAAGAAATGTTTGACAATTGGGAAATGTGGGCAGATTTATCTGAAGAACAACAAATGGCACTTGTTGCTGACATGAAAGCTTATTTTGACGAATGCAAAGCTAAATGCCAGGCCAAATGCGCTAAAGAAAACGAAGATGCTGAAGAAGTATGCCCCGAAAAAAAGGCTGCTTGCGAAGAATTTGCAGCTCAATGGGAAAACTTTGAAAATCTTGACTTAGAAACGCAAAAGGCGCTCATTGACAAAATTATTGAGCACAAAAAATGCTGCAAAGAAAAAGAAAAAGAAGTTTGCGAAGAAGCATCCCAAGAATAATTATTATTCTTAAAAAAGCAAAAAAAGGCGTAGAAAAATCTGCGCCTTTTTTTATGTGTTTTATAAAAAATCCCCATCATCAAGTTCACGAAGTCATAAATTCTCTGATTTTTTGGGTAATGGGTTGGGCGTAAATAAAGTCGTTAAGATTCTCATTATTAGAAACAAGCACTTCCTCTTTCGTTCCGTTCCATGCTAAATTGCCATCTTTAATAAAAGCGATGGTTTCTCCAATGGTAATCACTGAGTTTAAATCGTGCGTATTTACCACGGTAGTCATATTATACTCGTGGGTAATGCTGGTAATCAGTTCATCAATAATGAGTGAAGTTTTGGGGTCTAATCCGGAGTTGGGTTCATCGCAAAAAAGATATTTCGGATTTATGGCAATGGCACGTGCAATGGCTGCGCGTTTTTTCATTCCACCGCTCAATTCCGATGGAAATAAGGTATTGGTATGATAAAGGTCAACGCGATGCAAACAATAGTTTACCCTTTCTAATTTTTCCTGATATGTTTTTTGGGTAAAAACATTCAAAGGGAACATCACATTTTCTTCAATCGTTAGTGAATCAAAGAGTGCCGAACCTTGAAAAACAACCCCCATATCCATGCGCAGTTTCTTTTGGTGGGCAGGCGACAAATGGTGAAAATCTTTATTATCGTAAAAAATTGCACCCTCCGAGGGAGTAAGCAAACCGATTAAACATTTCAGCAACACCGTTTTTCCTGAACCTGAGCGCCCAATTACCAAGTTCACTTTTCCTCTTTCAAACATCACATTGATATTTTGCAACACTCTTTTTTCACCAAAAAACTTGTCTAAATTTTCTACAACAATCATCTTAATTCAACATAATGTTAGTAATCACTAAATTAAGTATAAGAATAATAAAGCTGGCCACCACCACGCCTTCCGTATTCGCTTTACCAAGTTCTAATGCACCCCCTTCGATGTTATACCCATAGAAAGCGGCAACAGAAGTAATGATAAATCCAAAAACAACTGTTTTTGTCAGGGCATACCAAACATCATACATCACAAAATAGACTTTTATACCGTCAATATAATCATAACCGGAAATATATCCTGTGGCCAAGATGGTAACATATCCTCCAAGTAAAGCAAAAAAGATACTAAAAATGATGAGCGTAGGATTTACAATTAAAGAGGATATCATTTTGGGGAGTACTAAATAGGAAGCCGGATTAATTCCCATCACTTCCAAAGCGTCAATCTGTTCGGTAACGCGCATACTGCCAATTTCGGCGGTAATTCTTGACCCGAGGTTCCCCACCAGCAATAAACTAATGATGGTTGGACACAGCTCCATAATCACGGAAGTACGCACGGTAAATCCCACTGTCCAGGCGGGTACCCAGGTGCTGTCGGCTTGTTGTAATGAGGCTTGCAGGGTAATAACGCTGCCCATACAAACAGAAACAATAATCACAATCACCAACGAGCCAATCCCCATGCCATACATCTCATCCAAAGTTTTTTTAAAAAACTCACTCCATTTTTCCGGGCGCGAAAAAACGCGGCGAAGGAAAATAAAATAGTTGCCAAGAAGTTCTAAAAAACGGTATATCAATGTCAAAAATTATGGGTAATCATTTCATAAATAAGCGTACAAAAATATATAATATTGTTTTAATGTTAACAGTTTATAATGAATTTAGTACTCTATTTTTAATAAATCCAAAAGGAATCAAGTTGGTAACAAACGCCAAAATAAGCGCTACTCCACTGCAAATAGACAAATTAATGATGGTGCTGGTGAAAGGTAAGTAATTTATTGCTAAATAGGTAGAAGTAATTAACAAGCAAATAAATAACAGGCATTTCAAAAAAGGAATGGTAGAAAAAGGGATTTTTAATAATCTAAAGGCAATAATGAATTGCATAATGGCAATAGATGTTTGTGTGGCAAGGCTGGCAATAGCCGCGCCGCGCGCTTCAAACAATGGGATTAGGGTAAAGTTAATGGCTAAATTTATTCCAATGGCAATGGCAGAAGTAATATTGAGCAAGCGCAAGCTTCCGTTTGCAGTAAGCAACGCCCCGAAAATGTAGGTCATAGACCAGGGTATAAGACAAAGAATGAGTATAGCAAAGACCCGCACACTTTCTTCAGAAATATTTGGATATAACAAAGAAATAACCGGCACGCGGTAAGCAAAAAGTAATACTGTTGAAGAAACTGTGAAAAAGAAAAGTAACGTAAAGGCGCTTTTAATAATTGGAACCAAATCTTCTTTGTTTTTCAACATTTTAGAAAATAAAGGTAACAATATTACGCCAAAAAGCAGCGTAATATTTACTAAAGCCTCTAAAAGCCGAAATGCAGAGGCAAAAATACCTGCTTGAAAGGCACCATGAGAATTGGAGAGTAGCCGTTCAAGCATAATAGAATCTATACGCCCGTAAATAGCCATGAGTAAAGTTAGAAGCGCAAAAGGAAAACTTTGTTTTAAGATCGCTCTAAAAAAAGTAAAATTCCAGGTCAATGTAATTATTTTGGCTTTAAAAGAAACGATGATTAACGCTACTGCCGCTGCAATTAAATATGAAGCCGTTTGTGCATAAACAAACCACATAATTTGAAAAGGTTTGTTTGAAACATTACCCCAAAGTAAAACACTGCAAATTATAATGGTAAGTAATCGGTCTAAAATGGATAGGATGCCGTCGGTTTTAAACATCAATAATGCAGAAACATTTGAGCGCAGGTATAAAATCAATACATTTAGAAATTGATTAAACGCCAGCCAAACCAATATTTTCAGCTGAAAATTGCTATAACCAATAATCATTCCGGCCACCAAAACCACTAAAAGATAAACCACTCCTAGCAGGAGTTTCAAAGATAAAATTCCTGCAATATGCTTTGATAGAAGTTGTGTATTTTGGGCAATATTTCTATTGTTGAAATTTGTTAATCCCAAATCCAACAACATGTTAAATACGATTGTAAAATTTAGAATCACAAAATAAATACCATAATTTTCAGCGCCCACTGCATTTTGCACTCCTCTGTCAATGCCCAGAATCCAAAAAGGTTTTATGAGCAGATTCAAAAAGAGGAGAAAGAAGATATTAAAAAGAAAATCTTTTTGTTTCATCAGCCTTAATAAAAACAATGGCAAAAGTATATTTTATTTTAATTTACGCCATTTAACCGTTCTTTCAATTGTTGTTGTTTGCTCATTTCCCAAACAAGAATCTTTTCGGGTTCGTTTCACACAAATCATTTTTGAAAGAGAGCTGGGCTTTTGAAAATGCTTTTAAATAATCGTTGTAAGAATTTACTTTTGAGGCTAATAGGTGAATTGAAAAATCGGAACCGTATAGCATTTTTTTGTGTAATTCAGGATTGGGAATGGAGGGAACATATTTATTATTTTTATTGAGAATAGGATGGAATAATTGTTCCAATTCATCATAATATTCCTGTTTAGCACTATTGCAAGAGATGTCGGAATACACATTTGGGTATTCTTTAGTTAGCGCAATGATAGCATTTCTCCACTGCCTTTTGTCTGGTTTTGATTCTGAGCCGAAATGCGCAAAATTCAACGTTAGTTCCGGATATTTATCCAACACTTTTTTCCATTTTATTTCAGGCGAAGTTAAAGAATCATAATCCCCAACCTTAAATCCACCGTCGCTGCAATGAGTAATTATTGGGATACGTTTCTCTACACATTTTTGATACAACAATTTAACTTTTTCCTGCTCTTTATTTTCTTCCGGATAGGGGTCGAAACCCAATTGCGGATATACTTTAATACCGGCAAACACATCTGCATAAATTCCTGTCTCTTTTCTATACATATTACTGTCTAATTGCCCCATCTTATTGAATAGCCTTTTATGCCTTGTTTCCCCCGATTCCTCTTTAGTAAAATTGCAGAAATATTTTTCTAATAAATCCTCCACGTCTGCAAAATCATAATTTCGGGTATCCAAGCCCATGAAAGGATAAATTTCAAATATTTTTTCATGTTTACAATTTTGAAAATCATGAATTTCAGGCAAAAGTTTCATCTTATCATCTTCAATTTTCAAATTAAAACGGTAGTAAGTACGAATAGCATATAGTAAGTCTCCTACTTGGTTGGTAATTGGACGTTTGGGCGTTAAATTGTAAAAAATACTGTTTGTAATATTTTTGTAACCAAAATCAATAACTAACGGACACAGCAAAATTTTGTCGTAAAGAGTTCCGTCTATTTCTATTTGATTTTTCGAGTTGATAACCTTTGGCTCGCCTGCTCTCATAAAATATTCCAATACCAAAAACTGGTATTCCAAAGGTATTTCGAAAAAGGATAGGCAATTAGCCACGATACCTTTTGGCGATGGGCTACCGGAACTCAACATTTTTTCAACTTGCTTTTTTAAGAATCGCTTCGATGCAAAAGTAGCAACCAACAAGTAGAGGCGGATTAAACAATTTACATTTTTATCTATCAAACCGGAAATCAAGTCTTTTCTAAACAAATAAGCCGTAAGATTCGGATGATTTAAATTCATGGCGTGCACATGGATGTCGTAAAAAGTTTTCATAATAAACGATGTTAAAAATTTAAAAAGCAAAATTACTATTTTTATGCATACCAAAAATAATAACTTAATAATATTCGTTATACATACATCTCAATCCCCTTTTTTTTATGTTTAAAAAAATCTTATTTCTATTTTTCTGTTTTCCCTGTTTATTATTTGCTCAACAAAAACATACCCTAAGCGGTTATGTGTATGAAAAAGGGAGCATGGAAAGTTTGCCCGGCGTAATTATTTATCTTCCAGAATACAAGATAAACACTTATTCTAATGGGTATGGGTTCTATTCCATAACCTACCCTGCTACCGATTCTGTCAGGGTAATTTACAGTTATTTAGGTTTTGCGCAAGACACAATTGTGCTGGCTTCTCAACCGCAACTATCCTTTATAATTTCCGTAAAGATTTGATTTTGAAAGCATCTTACGCCATGATGAACCAATATATGCTCTTGTTGTCTTCAAGTATGATTGGAATGCCAACCGACCTTTGGGTGCCGGTAACCCATAAAATTCGCCCGCAGCAGTCTCAGCAAGTTGCATTGGGGATGGCGTATGAGCCTAAAAAATTAGGAACCACTTTCTCGATTGAAGGATATTATAAAAATTTAGAACACGTTGTTGCCTATTTGCCGGGCGCTTCTTTTATGAGCGGCTTTGAAGATGCCATGGGAGGAATTGTAAATCGGTTTAAATTATTTGTTTTAAAAACTGCGTACACTCTTCAAACGTTTCAAAAGTATGTTTTTCAGGAATTAGATCCGGTATTACATGCAATGTTTGCAACATATATAAAGGTTGCGGTTGAATGAGGGTCATCAAAACGGTAATTCCTTTTGCCTGCAAATCTTTGATGGCAGTTTCCATAGCGTATAATCCGGATTGGTCCATAAAAGAAATATGTTGCATTCTGATAATCACAATTTTGGCACTGTCCGGTATCTCTTGCATCACTTCTTGAAAACGGGTAATGGAACCGAAGAAGATGGTGCCGGTCATTCTTAAAATATAAATCTGATGATGAATATCGCCGGTTATCTCAGTTTCATCGTCCCATGGCGATTCTTTATCAAATACTGAAATTTTACTGGATTGATACCCTTTTTCAACTAAATCGCCGGTGCGTTTCATAAAAACCACACAAGCGATAATCATTCCCACTCCCACTGCAATCAGCAAATTCACAAAAACCGTAAGTAAAAGAACGGTAATGAGCACTACTGCATCGGCGCGGGGAATTTTCGTTAGGTCTTTCAATCCTTTATAATCAATAATACTGAAACCTACCGTGATTAATATTCCTGCTAAAACAGGAAGCGGGATAAACTTTACAAACCGCCCCAATCCTAACAAAATGGTTAACAAAAACAGTGAATGTATTATTCCGGCCATTTTGGTTTTTCCACCGCTTCTAATGTTTAGTAAACTTCTCATGGTGGCGCTGGCACCGGAAATTCCTCCGAAAAGACCGGAAAAGAGATTCCCGATTCCTTGCCCTATCAACTCCTGATTGCTGTTGTGTTTTGTTTTGGTTGTATTATCCACAATTACGGCAGTTAACAAAGTATCAATAGAGCCCAAGCCGGCCAAAGTAAGTCCGGGAATAATGGCCATCTTCAGTGCGGAGAGCCAGTTTATGTTACTGCTTACGTATGATAGAAAAAAGGGTTTTGGTAAACCGGAGGGCACCTCGCCAATAGTTAAAGCAGGATTAAAATCATGAATAAACAGAGAGATAATGGTCATTACCAAGAGGGCAATCAATGTTGCAGGAATTTTTTTGTTAACCCATGGGAAAAGATAGATAATGAGTATGGCGCCTCCGCCAAGAATAAGTGCGTGCATATTGAAATCGGGTATTCTTTGCGGCAGTTCGGTAATCATATCCACGATTAACACGGGAGATTTTGTTCCCATTAAGGGATAGATTTGCTGCAAAATGAGAATGATACCTATTCCGCTCATAAACCCCGATAACACAGGATAGGGAATATAGCGGATATATTGCCCGATTTTCAGATAACCGAAGAGAATTTGAAAGCCCCCGCAACAAATGCCGGCAAGAGAAAGTGTAACTAAAACAGTTTCAATAGAATGGGGTTGTGTGCTTGCCCAAATGCCCGAAATCAACGTAGCCGTAATTACCGTCATTGGTCCGGTGGGACCGTTAATGTGTGCAGGGACACCGCCAAACAAAGAGGCAAAAAACCCGACCATGATAGCACCCACCAAACCGGCAAACGCGCCTATTGCGCCAATATTGCCAACATCACCGGCATTGATACTTCCAAACGCCTGGATACCAAACGCCAGCGCCAGCGGCAACGCCACAATTCCGGCAGTTAATCCGCCAAAAATATCGCCTTTAAGATTGTGAGTGGGTAGAAATTTCATGATTCAATTATTTTTTGAGTAAGGGGAGAAAAATTTGTTTCCATCTGTCTGCTTATGAAACATTTGTTTTTTAATAATTATCATTATGTTGCCGTATAATATATCCCAAAAAATTCTTTCACTACAATGCGAAGCATGGAATAAGCTGGAACGGCGAAAATCATTCCTACCATACCTCCTAAATAGCCTGCCAAAAGAATTACAAGAAAAATTTCTATGGGGTGCACTTGCATGCTTTTTCCAAAAATAACAGGGGTTAAAACAAAAGTGTCGATGGCTTTAAGCACCGCAAATATAATAGCTAATTTCCAAAAAAGGAGGGATAATATTTCTGTAGAAGGGTTGCTGGGAAGCAAGGCGGTAACAGAAAGAATGAACCCCAACCCCATAGCAATAAATGGACCTACATAAGGAATAATGTTAAATATTCCTGCTAAAAATCCTATTAACAGCGCATTGGGTATATTTGCAAAATAGCAGGCTACGCCAATAGCCACCCCTAAAATGATATTATCAATAAGCACTCCCGAAAAATAACGCACCACCTGCACACGCGATTGTGCTAAAATTCTGTCATAATTCTCTCTAAATGAAACTGGAATTGCACTACGCACCATCTTAAAGAAAATCTCTTTGTCTTTTAATGCAAAAAAAGTGAGAAAAATTACGGAAAACAAAAGAATGAACAGCGCGCCGGCAAAAGAGAAAATATTTCCAATTACGCTCGATATGCTTATCGTGTTTAAAATTGATTTCATCTGAATCAATAGAATATCACTAATATGCTCATTTTCATTTAAAAAGCCATTGCTATATAAAAATTGGTCGGCTTGTTGCAACCAGATTTCAATGGTTTTGGCATAAAGAGTAGGGTCTATGGAAGAAACTACTTCAATCTCTTTGATAACAAAGGGAATTAAAACGTAGAAACCCAAAGAAATAAACCCTACAATGACAAGCAATGTAATGGTGGCAGCCACAGAAGAAGAAATAGTTATTTTTTTAATCTTAATTTTTTGCAACAAGTTCATCAGCGGTGATCCTACGGAGGCTAAAACAATAGCTAAAAGTATAAATATAAGCACATTGTAAAAAAGGTATCCCAAAAAGAGTAACACTCCTAAAAAAATAATAATGGCAAAAAAATTTTTATTCATTTTTTATTGATTTGATGAATTTTCTTTATTTTCTTTTTTCTTTTTTTTCTTTATTTTCCAACTTTCTAAAAAATCTTTACGGTTATTAAACTCTTGCCGGTAAGTAAATGCAATTCCACCACCTTGTTGGGGTTTGGGGTTAATGCGGTCAATATCCGGTTTGTCATTATAAAAGAAAATGTTCATTTGCCAAGTCTCCGCATCGTTTAAAGGAAACTCTAAATCCACCCCGCCCACAAAACTGCTATTCGTTGCCTGGCCTCTATCTTCGGCATACCCAAAATTTGTTCTCAATTTAATTCTATCTTTAATAACCACAGAAGCATCCATCGAATATTCTTTATAACTGCTATTATTAATACCATTTTGATTATTAACATAGTTAACACCAATATTAAGATTTTTTAGTTGATTGGAAATAAATGAATTAAGAATGCCCGACACAAAGTCAATACCCGAACCTAAAGATTGTCCCTCTGGGGTAATATTGGATTGGGCGGTAATAAATGTATTAAGAAAAACAAAAGAGAAAAATTGTCTGATTCCGGTTTGCTGATTAGCAGTATCCAACGCTGCAAAAACACTTAGTTGTTCTTCGTTGTTTAATTTTGGAAAAGCAAAAGTGAATTTTGGAATGGGGTTCATCAGGTTTCCACTCAGCCCTAAATAGGCACAAACATCAGTTCGCCCATAATTTTTGAAAGTGGGGTTTAATGAATTTAATGTGGCAGTTTTTTGGTACAGGGCACTCACATTAAGTTGCGCTGATGTTAGCGGACCAACAAAGGAAATCGTTCCGCCATCCACAATGGTAAACTCTTTGGGGAAGAAATTTTTAAGCGACATATTAAACTTTCCACTCACAATAGCCAGTGTTCCATCAAGATTCATTTCATCGGTGTTGGTGTTATAAGTTAAGTGCAATTTTCCTGCTGTTTTGCATCGTAACACCCCATCAATAGGTTCCAGGTCTAATTTTACTTCGGCATCTTTCGTTATTTCAAAAATAAAATCAAAATTAAGAATAGTGGATAGTGTTTTGGTTTGTTCAATTTTAAAATCTTTATTTGATGTACTTTGCACAAAGTAAATACCTTGTGATGAGGATACCGTGCTTGCCGAACTCAATGGAAAGGTAATAGAAGAACCGGACAAAGTTTTAATATTGTGGCTGGTAAAATTGAGTTGTTTGGTGTCTCCTTTAATAGAAATATCTCCGGAAACAAAACCATCTCCGTAAAAGGAAGCGTCTGTTTTTTTCTGTGTATTGAGAACGAATATTTTGGGAGTAGAAATATTCAAATCTATGTTAAAATCTTTAAACTTATTGTGATGCACATACCCCGACAATGTAGCATCGTTATTAAATTTATCTTTAAGTGCAATTTGATGGAAGATAATTCCTTTTTGGTTAAACAAAATATCCTGATTATAAATATAATAAATAGTATTTAGAGGTTCAATTCCTAATTGCGCGCTTTTCACTTTCACTTTTCCATCAAAATAAAGCGAATCTTTATTCATAATAAAATCTAACTGTCCCGAAGCATCTCCGGATACAATATGGCTAAACGATTCTAAGAAAGGTGATAAAAAACCTAACTTCAGCGTGTCAATGTCGGCGCGTACCCGAAGTTCCTTTTCTTTGGGGTAATATTTTCCATTTAACTCAATCATTCTGTTGGGCAAACTTAAGTAATCGGAAAAGGTAAATGTAGAGAGGTTAATATTTAATGGTTTCTTATTAGATAAAATTCCGCCGGTAAATTGCGGGGTTCCGTCATGTAGAAGTTTGGCATCCAAAAACATATCGCCTAACAGTTCCTCATTGAAGATAAAGTTTTTAATGAAAGTTTTTCCCTCAATCTTAAAGTCGTTATGATACGTGGAAATATCAGCCATCAGCGACATTTCGCCGCCAAAACTCATACGCATTCTTGAGGTAATGCTGTTTAACAACGAAATATCAAAATCTTCAAATAAAATTTTACACCCTTTTTGTGAATATTTTGATATTTCACCATTTACACTTATTTTTCCAATGGTTGAAGATAAAATACAATGGTTGAAAAGAAAACTTTTGTTACCCAAACTAACACTATTATCCGTTCCCACAAATTGCCACTGCGATTCTCTAATAAACAGTTTAGAATCAGCTACTTTTAAAGATATTCCATGAACAGTGTCTGCACAAATTAAACCACTCAATCTATTTTTTTCAGAGATAGAAAAGTTTTTAGGATTTCTCCACGAAGAATTAAATTGAACCTCTTTTCTATTGCAAAGGGTGTTAACACCTATTTCATAAAAAGTGAACGGGTCTCCTTTTTTTTGATAAACGGTTAAAGAATCACAAAGTAGTTTTAGTTTCAAAAACGAGTGTTCTTCCATTTTTCCGGCTAATTTCAAATTATTCACTCTGCCTAACCCCTCATAACTTACCCGTGGAAAAGAAAATTCAAAAACATCTTCCTCTCTTGTTTTTCCAAGATGAATATTTGCCGATGTATTTTGTGAAATATTTACTTTGGGGAGAATAAATTCAAAAAAATTACGGGAATAAAAAAGTTGAATATCGAGGTTAATAAATTGAACGGAATCGGTGGATTTAATCTCTTCATTAAATTTGAATGATTGTTTTTTATCAAGAATTTCCGGCAGGTAGCAGTGTGCGGCATTGTTCATCACCGCAACCATATCTTTTAAGTCGTAATTGGTTTTTAATGAAACATTAAAAGCATTGGAATGAATTTGAAACTGTCTTGGCAAATTATTTCGGTTAATGGCATTCATGCGAAACCAGTCTAACCGCGATGTTTTTACGCCGTTGGTAAGTTTGGCATTATCAATAATCACGTAGCCGTTTACATTTTCAAATTGAGTTCCATTCATAGAAACAGTAATAGAATCCATCAAAAAAGCCAAATTCGGAGTTTGCTGTATTTTTTGAATGAATTTATCAAAACCTTTAACCGAATCAGTATCCACAGGATAAGGATGGTGAGAGAAAATCTCTTGAAGTTTGACATCCACATGCTCTAACGAAGCCGTAATAAACGGAGTTGCCTGGGCAAAATTCAAACTCCCTCTGAAAACAAATGAAGCCAAAGAATCTCTTGTTCTTAGGGCAAGATTTATTTGTTGTTGTTTGTAATGCCCCCTAAAACCAACATTTTTTAAAGGATATCCACAAATATCTATTTGGGTCATTCTACCCTGAATTTTCAACGCTATAGAAGCTAATAAATCTTTAAAATTTTTAGTATTCACTGCCTCTGCTTCAAGCGAGCTTCTAAAATTGACTTTATTAAAATATTGCTG
>Ga0209628_10000291_pt1 | contig 30178 bp, 21 predicted proteins | sample TergutCu122P4_FD_187285 | JGI IMG/M metagenome (GOLD analysis project Ga0209628, IMG submission 187285) | Cubitermes ugandensis P4 segment gut microbial communities from Kakamega Forest, Kenya - Cu122 P4 (SPAdes) (version 2) | ecosystem: Host-associated > Arthropoda: Insects > Digestive system...
CCCCAATCCGCCGGTGATCCAGCGCGTCATCGCGCTCGATCGCGTGCGCCACATCGGCGAGACGGTCGTCGCGGTGGTGGCGGAAGACCGCTACATCGCCGAGGACGCGCTCGATCTCATCGAGGTCGATTACGAGGAACTGCCGGTGGTCAGCGACCCGGAGCAGGCCCGCCACGCGACCGGCGACGCCGTGCTGCATCCCGAACGGGGCGACACCAATACCGCTGCCGACGGAACCTTCACCTTCGGCCCGGTGGATGAGGATTTCGCCAGGGCCGATGTCATCGTCAAGCGCCGGATGCGCTGGAACCGTTCCGCCGCGCAACCGCTGGACACCGTTGGCGCGGTGGCGGAATACGATCCGGGGACGGGCAAATTCACGGTGTATTGCAACACCAACATGGTCAATTACACGGCCTGGCTCTGCGCCGAGCCGCTCGGCGTGCCGACGACGCATCTGAACGTGGTTCCCGTTCTCGTCGGCGGCAGCTTCGGCTCGAAACAGCTTCTGCACAAGGTCATCATCCTTGCCGCTTCCCTGTCGCGCATGGCGGGCCGGCCGGTGAAGTTCATCGAGGATCGTCTCGACAGCATGACCAATCACGACGCGCACGGCTCGGACCGGGTGTATGAAGCCGAACTGGCGCTGAAGCGCGACGGCACCATGCTGTCGCTGCGCTATCAGGTGATCGATGATTACGGCGCCTACTTCCATTTCGGCCTGGGCACCCACGGCAACACCTTCGCCACGCTCACCGGCCCTTACCGGATCAACAGCGCCAGGGGGCGGATCATCGCGGTGCTGACGAACAAGACCCAGCAGGGACCCTGGCGGGGTTTCGGCGCGGAGGTGAGCAATTTCGTGATGGAAAGGCTGGTCGATGCGGCGGCCCGCGAGCTGGGCATCGATCCGGTGGAATTGCGGCGGCGCAACCTGATCCGTCCCGACGAATTTCCGTACCTCATCCCGACCGGCAATGTCTACGACAGCGGCAATTACCAGGCGGCGCTCGCCAAGGCGCTCGAAATGTTCGACTACGACGGCTGGCGGGCGAAGCAGGCCGAAGCGCGCAAGCAGGGGCGGTACATCGGCGTCGGCCTGGTCAGTTGCCAGGAGCGCAGCGTCTACAGCGCGACCGAGTTCTGGTTTCTCGACCCGCTCGGCCGGCCCGGCTTCCAGTTGTCGAGTTCCCCGGAATCGGTGCTGATGAAGATCGACCCCGCCGGCAAGGTGTTCGTCAAGCTGAACGCCACCTTCTGGGGGCAGAGCACCGAGACGGTCGTCACCCAGATCATCGCGGAAGGGCTGACCGTCGAGCCGTCGGACATCATCACCAGCTTCGCCGATCAGGCGACCGGCTTCAGTTCCGTCGGGCCGGGCGGCAGCCGCTACACCACGATGGTCGCCGGCGCCTGCGTCAAGGCGGTGCGCGCCCTGAGCGCCAAGATGTTCCGTCTGGCGGCGCACCTGCTCGAATGCCGGGAAGACGATCTGGAACTGCGCGACGGCCAGGTCAGCGTCAAGGGCCAGCCGGAAAAGGCAAAAAGCATTGCCGAAATCGCGCTGCACTCGCATTACTTCCGCCTGAGCTTCCCCGATGACCCAGCCTTTGACAGCGGCCTGGAAACCACGGCGGTATATGACCATCCGCTCACCACGATGCCGGCCCCCGACCGCAGCCATGTCGGCATCTTCTACCCGATGATGGGCCACATGGTGCACGCGGTGGCGCTGGAGGTGGACGCGCCTACCGGCAAGGTCGACATCCTCGACTATGTCGCCGTGCACGACCACGGCACGATGGTGAACCCGATGACCATCGACGGACAGATTCGCGGCGGCATCGCCCAGGGCATCGGCACCGCGCTCTATGAGCATTTGTACTATGACGAGAACGGCCAGTTGCTGACGGCCTCGTTCGCCGACTACCACATGCCGACCGCGATGGAAATTCCGGCGGACGTGCGCATCGGCCACTTGCAGACGCCCTCGCCCTACACCGAGTACGGCATCAAGGGCGGCGGCGAGGGCGGACGCATGGCCACGCCCGCCGTCCTCGTCCAGGCCGTCGAGGATGCGCTGTCCCCCTTCGGCGTGGAGTTCATGGAAGTGCCGCTGACGCCGAACCGTATCCGCCGGCGCCTGCGCGGCGCAGCGCCGGCGCCCGCCTGAGCGGGGCGGGCCGGCTCGTTCATCACTCATTCGGAAACGCCAGCATCATGGAATTGGCCAGCACACAGTTCATCCCCGCGCCGCAAAAGCGAGTGTGGGACGCGCTCAACGACCCGGAGATCCTGAAGCACTGCATTCCGGGATGTGAAAGCATCGAGGCGGTCTCCCCGCTGGAATACCGGGTCGCCGTCGCGGTGAAGGTCGGGCCTGTCGCGGCGCGCTTCAAGGGCCGGCTGAACATCTCGGACGCCGATCCCCCGCATTCGTACGCGCTGAGCTTCGAAGGCCAGGGGGGCGTGGCGGGGTTCGCCAAGGGCGGGGCGAAGGTGACGCTGGCGCCAGCGCCAGCGGGAACCGATCTGTCGTATTCGGCAAAGGCCCAGGTCGGCGGCAAGCTGGCGCAGATCGGCTCGCGCCTGGTGGATATCGCGGCAAAGAAGACGGCGGACGATTTCTTCGCCGCCTTCGTGAGCCGCGTCGGCGCGCCTTCCGGCGAAGCCGCCCCGGCGGCGGCAGGCGAGACGCCGCGCCGCCTGGCGCCGTGGGCGATCGGCGTTGCCGTGGCGCTGGCGCTGATTGCCATCTGCATCGCCAGCGCGGCGTGATGCGACCGCGCCGATCGTCGCGCGCATCGCGAGCGGTTTCCTGACGCCGACGCCGTTCTCGGCCCTGCGTCGAGGGGGCATCGTGATCGGGGTTCTTCGGTATAGTCATTCGGTGGAATAAATGCCCGGGCAGCGGATGGGCATGCGGAATCAGACCTCTCTCGAAGGGAGGCGGGACAGCCGTAACGGAGGTCGAGGAGGCGTTATGAAGGCGGATGCGTTTGTCGAACGTATGGGCTGGGCATGGAAGCGGTTCGTCGAGAACGGCGAGGTCGACGACTCCATCGTGCGCCCGGAGGTGAGCCGGTCGTGGGCGCGCTGCCGGCAGCGCGGACTCGATCCGTATGCGCCCAAGACGCTCATCACCCTCACGCCGCAGCAAGTGGCGGCATTGCGCGAGGAATGCCGCGGCCTGATCGAGACGGCGCGGCCATTCATGGAATTTCTCCAGACGGCGGTGCAGGGAACCGGCTTTCTGCTGGCGCTGACCGAGCGCAGCGGCCTGGTGCTCGAACTGTTCGGCGATGACGACATCGTCGCCAGCGCGCAGGAGGACAATTATCTTCCCGGCTGCCGCCGCGACGAGGAGGTGTGCGGCACCAACTCGATCAGCGTGGCGCTGATCGAACAGGCGCCGATCCACCTGACCGGCCCGGAGCACTGGAACGTGCGCCACCATCGCTGGACCTGCGCCACGGCGCCGGTCTTCTCGCCCGCAGGAAAACTGCTGGGTAGCCTGACGCTGACCGGGACGACGACGAATGCCCATCCCCACACCCTGGGCATGGTGATTTCCGCCGCCGAGGCGATCCAGAACAGCCTGCGCGAGCGGGAAACCGCGCTCCAGAAGCGCCGGGGCGACATGATGCTGTCGTCGGTATTGACCAGCCTGACCGAACCGATCGTGACCATCGATGCGAACGGCGCCGTCACCCACATCAACCTCGCCGCCTGCAGGGCCTTCGGGGTGGCGCCGGGCGATGCGGTCGGCAAGGGACTGTCGGCGCTTTTCGCCGACGCCCCCCCGGTATCCGCCGTGCTCGACCGCGGCATGGCGAGCGCCACGTTCGAGGTGGCGATCGAGCGCCTGGGCGCGCGCACGCATTTCGTGGTGGCCCCCTTCGTGATGGAATCCGAGGGCAAGGTGCAGGGCGCGATCCTCACGGTGCGCGAGCGGCGCGACTACCTGGACGAGGTGCGGGGCGCCTCCGGCCTGAACGCGGTGTTCAACTTCGATGCCATCGTCGGCCGCTCCCCGGCGCTGCTCAATCAGCTCGACCTGGCGCGCACGGCGGCCCGGCAGAACGTGCGCGTGCTGATCCTGGGCGAGACGGGCACCGGCAAGGAACTGTTCGCGCAGGCGATCCACAATTTTTCGCCGCGCCGCAACGGCCCGTTCGTGGCGCTGAACTGCGCGGCCATTCCGCGCGAGCTGATGGAATCGGAGATGTTCGGCTATCGCGGCGGCGCCTTTACCGGCTCGCGCAAGGGCGGGCAGGTCGGCAAGCTCGAACTGGCCGACGGCGGCACGATCTTCCTCGACGAGATCAATCAGATGCCCCTGGATCTTCAGGCCAAGCTGCTGCGGGTGCTGCAGGAAGGCATGATTACCCGCCTGGGGGACAGCAAGCCGATCCGCATCGACGCGCGAGTGATCGCGGCGGCCAACGAGGATCTCTATGCCAAGAGCTGCGCCGGCGAATTTCGGCAGGATCTGTACTTTCGCCTCAGCGTGGTGGAACTGACGCTGCCGCCGCTGCGCGAGCGGCCGGATGACATCGAGCTGCTGGCGCAGAGCCTGCTCGGCAAGCTCGCCCGCAAGCTGGAAAAGCCCGGCCTCGTCCTCAGCGACGAGGCCGTCGACTGCCTGCGGCGCTACCCCTGGCCGGGCAATGTGCGCGAACTCGAGAACGTGCTGGAAATGGCGGCGATCCTGTCCGAGGGCGCGCGGCTCGAACCTTGCCACGTGACCCGCCGGATGCGCCCGATCCGGGCCATCTTGCCGGCGCGGAGGCCGGAACCGGCCGCGCCGCTGGCGCATTCGCATGCGGAAGACTCATCGGTGCGCGAGGTCGAACTCGATCTCATCCGCCAGGCCGTCGAGAAATTCAACGGCAACGTCACCGAGGCGGCCCGCAAGCTCGGCCTGTCGCGCAGCACGGTCTATCGGCGCATGCAGCAGTATGGCATTCACAAGGAAGTGACCCTGCGTTGATCGGCAGGCAATCCTTGAGGCTTGTGAGGCGCGGCCTCCGAAAATCCATCAATCCCGCGTGTTTTTAGCGGAAACCCAGCGTCCTTGCTTTTCCTCCGCCGGCGCGGGGGAGGCGTTACACTTCGCGGGCTTATTCCATTTCCACTTCAAGCGGTAAATTATTGAGGTGGCCCGTCATTCCGCGCGTAGTCGCAGAATCCACAAACCGTATGGATGCTGCGACTGCGCGCAGCATGACGTGGCAAGATGTTCAATACTTAGAGCGGTTTCGGTTCAGTCATGAACAGTCCGTGATTACGTCATTGCGCGCTCCGTCGCGGAATCCATGCGGCGTCTGGATTCTGCGACTTCGCTTCGCTCCGCTCCGCGCAGAATGACGATGGAGCGGGCGATACGTAAATACCTGAACGAGAAATGCTCTAATTGCCGGTTCTATAACCAGCGCCAAGAGCGAGTCCTGACCCGCCGGCGGCCCGGTAATTCACCGGTTTTTCCTGGAACACCCCCGCGTCGCAGCCTGCGACAGATGTTCCGGCGCTGGAAAGCGCCTTCTGGCCGGCATCCAGCGCCTTCGGCCCGGGGAAATACATATTAATCAGCTTGTTGGCTCGATATTCCGCGCGCCGGCGCGGGTGGCATGCGCCTTGCGGTAGGCATGGCGAGGCTCGGTTGCCGAGGCGGGGAAAGGCCAGCTGTCCGGCCTGCCGTCATTGGCGCATTTCTCGAATCGAAAGGAGATCGCATGAAGTACAACCGCCCGCACGTCACGGCCCCCTGGGGTACGATGGCGAAGGATTGGGAACTCGGTATCGACTATCAGCGCATGGTGCGGGAACGCTTTGCGCGCGCGCAGTCCGCCGTGCAGGCGGCCGGCCTTGGCGCCGCGCTCTGCTTCAATGTCGACAACGTGCGCTACGTCACCGGGACGCACATCGGCGAATGGGTGCGCGACAAGTTCGACCGCTACTGCCTGTGCCCGCGCGACGGCGAGCCCTTTCTGTGGGATCCCGCGCCGCCGGCCAAGCGCATCAGTTCGCCCTGGATCGCGGAGCGCCTGGGTTCGCCGATCAGCAACATGCAGGGGGCCTTGCCGCCGTCGGTCGGCGCGCAGCAGGCGTTCGCTCGCCAGATCAAGAAGATGCTGACGCACTACGGCATCGACAAGGAGCCGCTCGGCATCGACCTTCTGGAACTGCCGATGCTGCGCGCGCTGGAGCAGGAAGGCATCGAGGTCGTCGATGGCCAGCAGGCGCTGCTCGACGCCCGCGAGATCAAGACCCCGGAGGAAATCCAGTGCCTGAAGGTGGCCGCGGCGATGGTCGACGCCGCCTACTACGACATTTGCAAGGCCATCCGGCCGGGGGCGCGCGAGAACGAACTGGTGGCGATCGCCAACGAGCGGCTGTTCCGCCTCGGCTCGGAGCGCGTCGAGTGCGTCAATTCGGTTGCCGGCCCGCGCGGCACGCCGCATTCGCACACCTTTTCGGACCGCATCATCCAGCCCGGCGACATGGTTTATCTGGATATCATGCACTCGTTCAATGGCTACCGCACCTGCTACTACCGCACCTTCGTCTGCGGCGAGCCGAACAAGCATCAGGTCGATGCCTATGAAACCGCCTCGAAATGGATCAGCGCCTCGATCGACGCCATACGTCCGGGGGCGACGGTCGCGGAGGTGGCGGGCGTCTGGCCGGCCGCCGGGGAATTCGGCTATGCCGACGAGGACGAGGCTTTCCTTCTCCAGTACGGCCACGGCATCGGCCTGAGCCTGTGGGAGCGGCCCATCATCAGCCGGCGCTTCACGGGCCAGAGCGCCGTCCTGAAGGAAGGCATGGTGTTCGCCCTGGAAACCTGGAAGGGCGCCGCCGACGGCTCCGGCGCCGCGCGCATCGAGGAGGAAGTGGTGGTGACCAGGGACGGTTGCGAAATCATCACCAATTTCCCGTCCGATCGCCTGATTTCGTGCGGCCTGCCCGGCTGCGATGTGTTCTAGCCGTCCGCTCGGGGTCTCGAACATGACCAACTCAATCACCAGCGTCGGCTGGGTGGGGCTCGGCAAGATGGGGACGCCGATGGCGGCCAATCTCCTGGCCGACGGCTATGCGCTGCATGTCTTCAACCGTTCGCCTGGCAAGACGAGGCTGCTGGTCGAAAAGGGCGCGCGTCTCGCCGCCGGCTTGCCGGAACTCGCGGCGCAGTGCGACGTGGTGCTGTCCACCGTGAGCGACGACCAGGCGCTGCTGGAGATCGCCACGGCGCCGGACGGCCTGTTTCAGGGCGCGCGGGCGGGGCTGATCCACGTCGACATGAGCACCGTGTCGCCGCGCGCCTCGGCGCGCCTGGCCTGCGCGGCGGCCGAGCGCGGCATCCGCTATCTGCGGGCGCCCGTTTCCGGCAGCGTGTCGGCGGCGTCGGCCGCGACGCTCACCATTCTGTGTTCCGGGCCGCGCGATGCCTATGAGCGCTGCGAGAGCCTGCTGAAGCATCTGGCCACGCGCCTGTACTACCTGGGCGACGCGGAACAGGCGCGCTATCTCAAGCTGTCGATCAACATGATGCTCGGCATCACCGCCGCCATGCTCGGCGAGGCGCTGGCGCTCGGCGAGCGCGGCGGCGTCGATTGGCAGCAGATGGTCGAGGTCGTAAACAACAGCGTGGTCGCCTCGCCGCTGATCGGCTACAAGGCGCGGATGCTCAGCACGCGGGACTTCGACCCGATGTTCACGATCGCGCAAATGGCCAAGGACTTCGATCTGGCGCTGGACACGGGACGCCTGGGCAACATTCCGATGCCGCTCACCGCCTTGGCCCGGCAATTCGTCAGCGCCATGATCGCATCCGGGCGCGGCGAACTCGATTTCTTCGCCTACGTGACGCTGCTCGAGGAACTGGCCGGACTTTCCGGCCCGGCGATGGCATCCGCCAGGGAGGCTGCATGATGGACAGGCTCAAGGATAGGCTTCTGTTCCGCCAACAGTGCCATGTCGATGGCGAATGGATTGCCGCGGACAGCGGCGCGACGCTCGATGTGACCAACCCCTCTACCGGCGAGCGCCTGGGCGGCGTGCCCAGGCTGGGCGCCGCCGAAACCCGGCGCGCCATACGGGCGGCGGCCGCCGCCTGGCCCGCCTGGCGCGCCAGAACGGCCAAGGAACGGGGCGCGCTCCTGCGCAGGTGGTTCGATCTGCTGCTGGCGCACCAGGATGACCTGGCCGCCATCCTGACGCTGGAGCAAGGCAAGCCGCTCGCCGAGGCCCGTGGCGAAATCCTCTATGGCGCCTCCTTCATCGAATGGTTCGCCGAAGAAGGCAAACGGGTCTACGGCGATACGATTCCCCAGCCGACGGCGGGGCGGCGCATCGTCGTGACCAGGGAGCCGATTGGCGTGGTGGCCGCCATCACGCCGTGGAATTTTCCGAACGCGATGATTACGCGCAAGGTTGGCCCCGCGCTGGCCGCCGGTTGCACCGTGGTGCTCAAGCCGGCCAGTCAGACGCCGTTCTCGGCGTTGGCCCTGGCCGTGCTCGCCGAGCGCGCCGGCCTGCCGAAAGGGGTTTTCAACGTCGTCACCGGCTCCGCCCAGGCCATCGCCGGCGAACTCACGGCAAGTCCAAGCGTGCGCAAACTGTCCTTCACCGGTTCGACGGAAGTCGGCAAGACGCTGATGGCGCAATGCGCCGGCACGCTGAAGAAGCTGTCGCTGGAACTGGGCGGCAATGCGCCGTTCATCGTCTTCGCCGACGCCGATCTGGATGCCGCGATAGCCGGTGCCATCGCCTCGAAATTTCGCAACAACGGCCAGACCTGCGTCTGCACCAACCGGCTGCTGCTCCAGAACGCCATCCATGACGAGTTCGCCGAGCGGCTGGTTCGCGCCGCCTCGCAACTCGCGGTGGCGGACGGTTTTGCGCAGGGCGCGCAACAGGGGCCGCTGATCGACATGGCGGCCCTGGAAAACATCGAGGCGCTGGTCGCCGACGCCCTGGCCAAGGGGGCGCGCCTGCTCCTGGGCGGCAAGCGGCACGCCCTGGGCGGAACATTCTTCGAGCCGACGGTGCTGGCGGACGTGACGACCGACATGAGGATCGCCCGCGAAGAAGCGTTCGGCCCGATCGCGCCGCTGTTCCGCTTCGCAACCGAGCAGGAAGCCATCCAACTGGCGAACGACACCGATTTCGGCCTGGCATCCTACGTCTATACACGCGACAACGCGCGCGTGTGGCGCATGTCGGAAGCCCTGGAGTACGGCATGGTCGGCGTCAACGAGGGCCTCATCTCGACGGAAGTCGCGCCGTTTGGCGGCGTGAAGCATTCCGGCCTGGGCCGGGAAGGCTCCAGGTACGGCATCGACGACTACCTCGAGATGAAATACGTCTGCATCGGCGGCATCGGCGCCTGATTCCGCTTCGCGTTCGAGGCGATAGCGAAAGCATTCAGGCAATCGTCATTCCCGCGAGGCGGGAATGACGAAATTTCAGAGGCCGCGTCTCAAAAAATGCCGAGGGCCGCATGGTATCGCCATTCATGCGACTGCCCTGAGCGGCAATTCTTCCTCTACCCCGCGATTACAAAAAACCCTGCTTCACCCTGCGACAGATGTCGCCGTCAGCCGCCATTTCATCCTGCGACGCGCCCCGCGGGCATTTCCGTGTGCCGGCCAGCAATTGCTTTGTTTACATGGGCTTATGAGGCAAATTCGGCTTGGCACGATGCTTGCGGATGAGGTAGCGCGAAGTCGATGGCAACGCTTCTCGAGGCGTGATCGAGAGGCTGTATTTCAGGGAGAAACGGCGGTGTCAAAAAACAGGGGGCAAAACGATTCGGCCGCGGCGCTTTGCCGCCGCGCGCCGGCCCGGCCGGGGGCGCTCAAGTGAGCCTCGCCCAGGGCGCGCTGTCGAGGCTGATGAAGATACTGGTTTCATCGGTTCCGCTGCTCGTCATCGCCGGCCTCATCTATGCCGGTTTGTTCATCAAGCCCAGGCCCGTTGGCGCCGCGATTCCTTCGGCGATGCTCGAACGCGGCGATGCCTTCTACGGTTTGGCGTTCGTTTCGCCCTCCACGATCTGGGCCTGCGGCACCGATGGCAAGATCATCAAGAGCGAGGACGGCGGAAACACCTGGGCGATCCAGGCGACTCCGGTGCGCCACGCGATCCAGGACATTGCCGCCTGGGACGCGAGGCATGCGGTAGCGGTCGGCAATCACGGCGCCGCGATGTTCACGGGCGACGGCGGCGCGACGTGGGCGCTGGCCAAGGCTCCCGTGTCGCCGGTCGCCAACAAGCTGTTGCGGGTGCTGGCGCTGCCCGACGGCAGCGCCTGGGCCGTGGGCGAGTACGGCACGCTGCTCCGCTCCGGGGACCGGGGCGCATCGTGGGGTCGCGTTTTGCCGGAGGAGGACGCCGCGTGGAACGGCATCGATTTCCAGGGCGACGCGGGCTGGATCGCGGGCGAATTCGGCCGCCTGATGCGGACGGTCGATGGCGGGCGCACCTGGTCGCCTATCGACACGGGGATTCGGACGAGCCTGATGGCGGTGCGTTTCAGGGACGCCCGGCACGGCGTGGCCGTCGGGCTGGGCGGCGTCGTTCTCGTCAGCGACGACGGGGGCGTCCGCTGGCGGCAAGCGCCGGCGGCGATCCGGGAACACCTGTTCGCTATCGAATGGCAAGACGGTCGATGGACCGCCGCCGGCGCCAAGGGTTTCGTGTTGACGTCCAGCGCGCCGCTGGAGGGCTGGACGGTTTCCACCGTGTCGAGCACCGATCGGGCATGGCATACGCGGGTCGTCGCGGCGAACGGCGCTCTTTATCTGGCCGGCGCTTCGCTGGTGGCGCTCGAGGATGGCAAGGCGGCCCCGCTGGTTCGCAATGTGAATGCCGCCACGGGAAAAAACTCCGGGAGTGATTCGTGAAGGATGCAACCTTTGACATCCTCGCCCGATTCGTCGAGCGATGTATCGGCCACCGCGTTCTCGTGGCGAGCCTGTTCACCGCGCTCACGGCCCTGATGCTGGCGCTGGCCCTGCAGATCGAGATCAAGACGATTTTTGATGACCAGTTGCCCAAGAATCATCCGTACATCCAGGCCAACGAACGCATCAAGGAAACCTTCGGCGGCTCCAATGTGGTGAGCATCGTTCTGGAGGCGTCCTCGGGCGACATCTTCCGCGAGGACGCGCTCGCCAGGATTCGCAAGGTGACCAGTGACTTGCAGCAGGTGCATGGCGTCAATCAGTTCCAGATCATCTCGCTCGCCTCGAAGAAGCTGAAGGAAGTCACCGGCTCGACCGAAAACATCGAATTCCGTCCCATCATGTGGCCGGATGTCCCGAAGACGGCCGAGGAACTGGCGCAATTGCGCGAGGCGGTGCTGACCAATCCGATGGCGCTCGGCGCTTTCGTGTCGCCCGACATGAAGGCGGCGCTGATTTCGGTCGACTTCTATGACAACGCCCTCGATTACGGCAGGATCTTCAACGAGATCATGTCGATAGCGGAAAGCGTCAAGTCGGACGGCATCGCGGTGCGCGTGGTGGGAGAACCCATTCTCTACGGCTGGGTCGCCCATTACATCCCGGAAACGCTGAAGATTTTCCTGCTCACCGTGGCTTGCCTGATCGCGCTGCTGTTCGCCATCGCCAGGACATGGCGCGGAACGCTTCTGCCGCTTCTGGCCGGCGCCTCGAGCGCGATCTGGGCGCTCGGACTGGCCAGGATCATGGGCTTCAATCTCGATCCGCTGGTGATCGTCGTCGCCTTCCTGATAACCGCCCGCGCCATTTCCCATTCCGTCCAGCTCATCACGCGCTTCGAGGATGAACTGAACGCCGGCGTCGACTCCACCATCGCGGCGGCCAAGACCAGCATGCTCGCGCTGTTCAAGCCGGGGATGCTGGGCGTCGTCGCCGACGCGGGCTGCATGATCGTCGTTTTCCTGACGCCGATTCCGCTGCTGCAGAAAATATCCCTGATCGGCACCGCCTGGGTGCTCACCATCGCGCTCACCGCCTGCGTGATGACCCCGGTGCTCCTGTCCTGGGTCAGGCTGCCGCGCCGTTACGCCCATCGCTTCGACGTTGGCGCGCTTCTCGATCAGGTGTTGAGCCTGTGCGTGCGCATCGTCACCACGCGCGCACGCTATGCGGTGCTGGCCTTCGCCGCCATCCTGTTCGTCGTCTCCGGCCTGTACGCCTGCAGCCTCACCGTCGGCGACGCCGAGCCGGGCTCACCCATCCTCTGGCGGGATTCCGCCTACAACCGCGACGCGGCGGCGATCAACGCCAGATTCCAGGGGGCGGACCGGATGCTGGTCGTGTTCGGCGGCCACCAGCCCAACGCCATCAAGGAACCGGCGGTGCTGGACAATATTCGCAGCCTCCAGAGATATATGGGTTCGCAGCCGGAGGTCGGCGGCAGCCTGTCGATCGCCGACGTGGTGCCGGCGGTCAGGGCCGTGCTGCGCGAGGGCAATCCGCGCTATCAGGAATTCGGGGAAAGCGCCGACGAGAACGGCGAACTGCTGTACCAGTTCGTGTCGGGAAGCGATCCGGGCGATATCAAGCGCTTCGCCGATCCGAAATATCAGGATGCCGTCGTCCAGATCAATTTCCACAACCATACCGGCGAGACGATTCGCACCGCGGTGGCGCGCGTCAAGGAATTCGTCGAGCGCAACCCCGTCGCCGCAGGCGAATACATCCTTGCCGGCGGCCTGGTCGGCGTGCTGGCCGCCGTCAATGAAGTGATTCTCGCTGGCCAGATCGAAGCCATCGCGCTGGCGCTTCTCGTGCTCGTGCTGTGCTGCGCGCTCGCCTACCGGTCTACCGTGGCCGGGATGTTCTTCATGGTGCCGGTGGTTCTCTCCAATACCGTGACCTTCAGCTACATGGCATGGAAAGGGATCGGCATGAGCATCAGCACGCTGCCGGTCGTCGCGCTCGGCATCGGGCTGGGCGTCGATTACGCCTTTTACGTCGTCGACGGCATTCGTGAAGAGCTTCATCACCACGACGACGTGGGCAGGGCGATCATCCGCTCCCTGCGCACGGCGGGGCGCGGCGTCCTGGTGACCGCCCTGACGCTCACCGTCAGCGTCGCGCTGTGGTGGGCGTCCTCGCTCCGCTTCCAGGCCGAAATGGGAATCCTGATGGGCATCTGGCTGTTCGTGTCCGCCGCCAGCGCCCTCTTTCTCATGCCGGCGATGGTGGTCATCTTCCGGCCGGATTTCGTCGTCGGCGATTCCAGACGCATTGCCCGGAGGGCGGGCCGGATGCCTTCATGCGATCAACCGAGCACGCGGAGCGCTTGAATTTTGCATCAGCCGGAAACGCCGCCAGTCCGGCTGCACAGCCACGCTTCCGGGGCATGTGAATGCGGTCTTTGGCGGCAACGAGAGCAGGACATCACGAAAGGCAGAGGAGGAATATTCATGTCAAGGAATCGCAGCAAAGGGGCGGCGCAATTCATGCCGAAGTTGATCGCCACGATCGGGGCAGGGCTTCTGGCCGGTTCCGGCGGCGCCTTCGCGGCCGACGCGGACGACAACGGCAACTACTTCAGACTGGGCGGCTATGTGCGCGCCTGGGCCTCATGGAACCTGATGGATCACCCGGAAACGGCCAGGCACAATGACCGCTATGACCTGTCGATGCTGCGCGGCGCGCTTTCCCTGAACGCCGACGCCAAGACCGGCCCGCTGTTGTGGAAGGCGATCGTGCGCTCCGACCAGGAGAAACTGACAAGTTACGAGAAGCGCCTTCAGGACATGGTCAAGGACGGCCAGGGGCCGGGCAGCCACATGATCGACGAGTATCGCCGGACGGATCTGCGCGAGTTTTATGTCGATGCCGATCCCAGCGACCGGGTGCACCTGCGCCTTGGCAAGCAGCAGGTGGTGTGGGGCGAGACCGACTTCTACCATCCGACGGATCTGATCCAGGGCTTCGATTTCCGCTGGCGCTCCTTCCTGGAGGGTGAAAGCGACGAACTGCGCAAGCCGCTCATCATGGCCAACGCCACCGTCAGCGTGCCGGAGGCGGACGGCGCCTTGCAGATCATCGTGCGCCCCGGCCTGGATCGCAAAAGGGACATCGGCAACGAATATCAGCTTTCCGGCGGGCGCTGGATGGCGCAGCCATACAAGGGAGTCGATTTTCTGGGCGGCGGCCTGATGCGCTATGACCAGAAGCATCCCGCCGGCGATCAGAAGGATGTCACCGGAGGGGCGCGCTGGACGGGGATCGCGGGCGATTACAACTACGCCTTCTCGGTGCTGAACACCTTCTATCCCGACGCGGTGGTCAATCCGGCGGCGAATCCCTACAAAAAAGCGCCGCAAGGCTCGCTCGGCGACTGGATCTTCCCCAGGGTTACCGTCTACGACGCCAGCGTCAGCACGCAGATACCGTCGATCGACGCGGTATTGAACGTGGAGATGGCCTACCAGCGCGACCGGGTTTTCAACACCGGAAGCCGCTTGAGCGCGCCGGGGATAGGCGGCGTGCCGGGCACCGGCCCGGTCGTCAAGAAAGATGTCGTCACCACGACGATCCGCATGGACAAGCAGTTGCGGCTGATGGACCTGCTCGGCACCAACCAGGCGTCATTCTTCTCGGTGCAGATCTTCGATACCTGGATCAAGGACTGGAAGTCCTCCGACGACATCGTGGCGCAATTCGGCTACGCCGCGCCGATGAAGCGCCATGATACGGTCATCACGGCCTACATCACCCTGAACTACATCAACAGCCGCCTGAATCCCGGCCTGGCCGTCGGACGCAACCTGTCCACCCAGGACGCCTTCGTGATTCCGAGCCTCTCCTACTCCTACGGCAACAACTGGAGATTCCTCGCCGAGGCCGACCTGTTCTTCCCGAAACATCAGCAACGCTACGCCACGGCGCAATGGACGGATCGGGACACCTACCCGCTGGCGGACCTGGCCAGAAACAACCAGTTCATGATCCGCGCCACCTATCAATTCTGAACAAGGAGACATGCGATGCAATCGATAAAGAAAATTTGCCGGGCGCTCGCCGCCGGGCTGGGCGCCTTCGCCGCCGCGGCCGTCGCCGCGGAACTGCCGGAAGGCGCCGTCATCGACAAGTCGTCCATCGACCGGCTCAAGAACGACACTTTCGAGGGGCATACCATCGCCAGCCTGCTGACGGAAAAGGTGGAGTGGCAGATCCGCGAATGGGGCCTCAAGATCACGCTGAGTCACGCGAAACCGATCCAGCTTGCCCAGCGTTACCATGACTGCGCCAAGAAATACGCCAGCCAGGTCAAGTTCGACCCGGCCACCCGCGAAGTTTCCGGCTGGGTTTGCGGCGTTCCGTTTCCCAACGTCTCGCCGGACGATCCCAATGCCGGCGACAAGCTGATATGGAATTTCTATTACGCCTCGCCCGAAGGGGACATCACCCACAACCGCATCTCCTACCTGCAGATAAGCGGCGACAAGGGGCTGGAGAGCGTATCGGACTGGATCTTCCTGCGCTACTACTACAAGGGCCGCACCTCCGATGACAAGCCCGTCCTCGATGACGGTTCCGTGCTCACGAGGACATTGTTCGTCGCCACCGCGCCCCAGGACGTGAAAGGCGTGGGCACCTTCACCGTGCGCTATGACAGCCCCAGGATCGAGGACAACTGGGCCTACATGAAATCCACGCGGCGCACGCGGCGCCTGTCGGGCGGGGCATGGATGGACCCGATCGGCGGCATGGACCAGCTCAACGACGACATCTACATCTGGAATGCGCGGCCGTCGTGGTATCCCAGGATCAAGCTGGTGGGGCGGCGCTGGATTCTCGCCAGCACGGACGCGAAGCTCGGCTACGACGGGAGCAGGAAGGATCACGTCGAACAGTGGGAAAAGGTCGTCGATCTGAAGAATCCTCCCTACTGGAATCCGATCCAGACCTGGCAGCCGCGCGAGGTATGGGTGATCGAGGGCACGCCGCCCCCGGAACACCCGTACAGCAAAAAGATCGTCTACATGGATGTGAATTACCCGAAGATCTATCTTGGCGAGGCTTATGACAAGAAAGGCGAGTTCTGGAAATTCTTCAACTTCCACATCAAGCCGACGGCGGCCCAGGACGGTTTGCTGTATCAATCGTCGATCCAGGGCGATACGATCGACTTCAAGGCCCGCCACGCCACGACCTACGCATGCCGGAGCTACTCCCTGAACGACAAGGACATAAAACCTGGCGACATGTCCATGAGCCAGCTTGAAGCCATCGCGCGCTGAAGCGGTTTCGGGTTTTTCCCCTCTCCCGCTTGCGGGAGAGGGGGCAAAGCCGGTGGGCGCAAAAACCCATGCCCTCCTGGCATGCACAGCGGACATTTCCATTTTGCCTTGACGCTTCCGCGCCGTTCTATACTTGAAGTCGTCAGATCGCCCAAGCGTGGCGCGGTCGAGCGGGGGTTCATATGGACGGCAAAGGCGCTATTTCTTTCATCCTGAACGGCAGGCAGACGACGCTCGAAACCGATGGCGACCGCGCGTTGCTGTGGGTATTGCGCACCGATCTCGAACTCACCGGGACCAAGTACGGCTGCGGCGAGGGGCCGTGCGGGGCGTGTACGGTGCTGCTCGACGAGCGGCCGGTGCGCGCCTGCCGGACGCCGCTGTGGCAGGTCGCCGGCAAATCGGTGATGACGGTCGAGGGGCTGGCGCAAGACGGCAGGCTGCATCCGCTGCAGCAGGCTTTCATCGAGCACGGCGCCTTCCAGTGCGGCTACTGCACCCCGGCCATGCTGCTGACCGCCTGGGCGCTGCTGGCCGAGAATCCGCAACCGTCGCGCGCCCAGATCGGCGCGGCGATGGATCATGTGCTTTGCCGCTGCGGCGCGCATCAGCGGATCATCGCGGCGGTCGAGGCGGCGGCGGGGAGGACATCATGAACCAGCCGATCAGGCCCGGACGCCGGGAGTTTTTCCTCAGGATGGGCGGCGGCGTCGTGATGATTCTCGCCGCCGATCTGCCCGCCTCGCTGGCCCAGGAAAAGCGCCCCTACCCGGAGGATTTCAACGCCTATCTGGTGGTCGGCCGCGACGGGCGGATCACCGTGTTTTCCGGCAAGATCGAGATGGGCCAGGGGGTGCTGACCTCGCAGGCGCAGATGGTCGCCGAGGAACTGGACGTGGATCTCGGCCAGATCGACATGGTGCTCGGCGATACCGACCGCTGCCCGTGGGACATGGGCACCTTCGGCTCGCTGACCACGCGCATGTTCGGCCCGGCGCTGCGCGTGGCGGCAGCGCAGGCGCGGCTGACGCTGCTCGATCTGGCGGCCGGCCGCTTCGGCGTCGCCGTCGACCGGCTGCAAGCGGGCAAGGGCGTGATCTCGGCGGGCGATGGCCGCCAGGTCAGCTATGCCGAACTGTCGCAGGGCGCGCGCATCGCGCATGTCGTGCCGCACCAGGCCGTGCTGCGGGCGGCCAGGGATTTCAAACAGATGGGCCAGTCGCCGCGCCGTCTCGACGGCGTCGAGAAAGTCACCGGCGGCGCCAAATACACCGCCGATCTGCGGCTGCCCGGCATGCTTCACGCGCGCATCCTGCGCCCGCCGGCGCACGGCGCGAAACTGCTGGCGGCCGACACGAGCGCCGCCGAGGCGCTGCCCGGCGTCACCGTGATACGCGATACGAGCGAGGCGGGCGAACTGATCGCCGCGCTGCACGCCGACCCGGAAAGCGCGAGCAAGGCGCTGGCCCGCGTGCAGGCGCGCTGGGACGTTCCGGCGCTGAAGCAGACGCCGGAAAACATCTTCGCGCACATCCTCGCCGCGCCGGGCGAGCCTCGCGTCATCCAGGAACGCGGCGACGCCGTTGCGGCGAAGCCCGCCAAGCCATTCGCCGCCGAATATCGCAAGGGCTACGTCGCGCACGCGCCGATCGAGCCGCACACCGCGCTCGCCGACATGAAGGACGGCAAGCTGACGGTCTGGGCCTCGACGCAGACGCCCTTCCCGCTGCAAAAGCAGATCGCCGAGCGCCTCAAGCTCGACCCGCAACGGGTGCGCGTGCGCGTGCCCTACGTCGGCGGCGGCTTCGGCGGCAAGAGCGCCTCCGGCCAGGCCATCGAAGCCGCCGTGCTGGCCGTCAAAAGCGGCAAGCCGGTGCTGGTCATGCGCACGCGCGAGGAAGAATTTTTCCTCGACACCTTCGATCCGGCCTGCGTCGTGCAGATCGCCTCCGGCCTCGACGCCAGGGGCCGCATCAGCCATTGGGATTATCTGGTGCGCGCCGCCGGCGAGCGCGGCGCGGAACTGCTGTACGACATTGCCGACCTGCGCGTGCGCTCGGTCGGGCGCGGCTATTTCGAGGCGGTCGACGCGGCGAACGGCGTGCATCCCTTCGCCATCGGCCCCTGGCGCGCGCCGGGGGCGAACATGAACCACTTCGCCATCGAATCGCACATCGACGCGCTGGCCGCGCTGGCCGGCCGCGACCCGCTGGAATTCCGGCTCGACCACATGCGCGACGCGCGCCTGCGGCGCGTGCTGCAAGCCGCCGCCTCGGCCTTCGGCTGGCGGGCGGCCCCGGCGCCCAGCCGGCGCGGCTTCGGCATCGCCTGCGGCAAGGACGCCGGAACCTGCGTCGCCGTCTGCGGCGAAGTCTCGGTCGACGCCGACAGCGGCGAGATTCGCGTGCGCCGCCTCGTCTGCGCCCAGGACATGGGCATCGTGGTCAACCCGGCAGGGGCGAAGATGCAGATCGAAGGCTGCCTGACGATGGGCCTCGGCTATGCCCTCGGCGAGGAATTGCGCTTCGCCGGCGGGCGCGTGCTCGACCGCAACTTCGACACCTACCCGCTGCCGCGCTTTCGCGGCCTGCCGAAAATCGAAGCGCTGCTGATCGAGGACGACGGCATCCCGCCGCAGGGCGGCGGCGAACCGGCCATCGTCTGCGCCGGCGCGGTCATCGCCAACGCCGTATTCGACGCCACCGGCGCCCGGCTGCGGCAACTGCCGATGAAGCCGGAACGGGTGCGCGCGGCGCTCGCCGCGCCTGGGACGGCTTGAAGGGCGGCATAAAGAGGCGGCGGCTCAACCCCGCCGGCCATGTCCGGTGCTCTTCTCGGTCGCCGCCAGGATGCCGCGCAGGATGTTGATTTCTTCCTTCTCCAGCCGCGCCCGGTTGAACAGGCGGCGCAGCTTGGGCAGCAGCCTGCCGGGCTGGGCGGGGTTGAAAAAGCCGGTGGCGGTCATCACCGTTTCCAGATGCCGGAAAAATCCCTCGACTTCATCGGCCGCCGCCAGCGGCGAGGCGAAGGGCGTCACCTCCTCGCCGCCCTGCGGCGGCTGGCCGGAAAAAGCGGCCAGCCGGCATTCGTAGCACAAGAGTTGCACCGCCGCCCCCAGATTCAGCGAACTGAACGAAGGATCGGCGGGAATGGCCGCCGCCGCCTGGCAGCGCAGCACTTCGTCATTGCTGAGGCCGGCCGTCTCGTTGCCGAAGACCAGCGCCACCGGCCCCTGCCGCGCCGCTTCCAGCGTCTTTGCCGCCATCTCGCGCGGCTGTCCGACCGGCGGCCCCAGATCGCGCTTTCTGGCCGACATGGCGACGGCGAATACACAACCGGCCAGCGCCTCGTCGAGCGAAGCCGCCGTCACGGCCCGCTCCAGCACATCGACGGCTCCGGCCGCCCTGGCGTCGGCCTCGGCATCGGGGAAACGCTTCGGCGCGACCAGATACAGGTCGCCGAGTCCCATCGTTTTCATCGCCCGCGCCGCCGCGCCGATATTGCCCGGATGACTGGGGCGGCACAGCACGACCCTGATGCTGGAAAGCAGGCGCTCCGGTTTCATGGTGTAAAATTCGGCCTTTCCTCATACAGAATCGGGTGGCCCAGGCCGCCCGATGCTCTTTAAGCCATGCAACCAGCACTGAACATCGCCATCAAGGCGGCGCGGCGCGCCGGCCAGATCATCAACCGCGCCTCGAACGACCTCGACCGCCTGGAAATTTCGACCAAGAACCCGAACGATTTCGTCACCGAGGTCGACAAGGCGGCGGAAGCCGCCATCATCGAAACGCTGCTGGAAGCGTATCCGACGCACGGCATTCTAGCAGAGGAGTCGGGCCGGCAAGCCGGCAAGGGCGACGAAGCCTGCCAGTGGATCATCGACCCGCTTGACGGCACCACCAACTTCATCCACGGCCTGCCGCAATACGCCGTGTCCATCGCCCTGTTCAAGGGCGGCGTGGCCGAACAGGCGGTCGTCTACGACCCCTGCCGCAACGAGTTGTTCACCGCCAGCAAGGGCGGCGGCGCCTTCCTCAACGAACGCCGCATCCGCGTATCGCGCCGCGCCAAGCTGCAAGCGGCGCTGATCGGCACCGGCTTCCCCTACCGGATGTTCGAGCACATCGACCTCTACCTCGGCATCTTCAAGGAACTGGCGCAAAAAACCGCCGGCCAGCGCCGCCCCGGCGCCGCCTCGCTCGACCTCGCCTACGTCGCCTGCGGCCGCTACGACGGCTTCTGGGAATTCGGCCTCGCCCCCTGGGACATCGCCGCCGGCAGCCTGCTGATCTCGGAAGCCGGCGGCCTCATCAGCGACCTGCGCGGCGAAGCCAATTACCTCGAAACCGGCAACGTCGTGGCCGGCACCCCCAAGATATTCGCCCCGCTGCTCAAGCTGATCGGCGAAAAACTGCCGGAAACCGTGCGCGGCTGATCCCGGCCCGGCGCGCCGCAGGGCGGATCAAGCCGCCGCAACCTGCCGGTAGGCGGCGATGGCGCGGTCGATCCGGCTGTTGCCGGTGGCGGGCTGGCGGGCGGCCTGGGCGAGTTCCAGCCTTGCCTGCATTTCCATCTGGCTGGCGGCGGCGGCGACTTGCCGGTCCTGCGTCGAGGGGTCGGCGGGGGCCAGCGCGGCGGCGCGGACTTGCCGCGCCTTGGCGACGGTTTCTTCCGGGGTGCGGCCGGGCGAGCTGTCGATGGAAACCTCGCCGGCCACGGCGTAACGCTGGCGATCCGGCCCGGCCTGGTAGCTGTAGCTGCTGCCGCGCACCAGGCCGGCCCCGGCCGCCATGTGCGCCTGTTCGTGGGCATGCACCTTGCGGTCGATCTGCTTCAGGGCTTCGACCTGGCGCTGCTCGTCCGGCGACAGGCCGCTCCGCCGGGTGGTGGCAGCCTGGAGCCAGGATGACGAGGAGTTGTTTACGGCGCCGATCATGTATTCACTATAGGACAATCGGCAGCGCGATGCAGGGCGGCGCTTGCTCCGTCGCTTGAAAATCGGGTTTGCTGCCGGATCGGCGGGCCGGCGCCCGCCCTGCGGTCTTTGCCTGGCCGGCCCGCTCAGGCGGCGCCGAGCAGTTCGCTGGCGTGGCGGCGGGTGATTTCGGTGATGTCGACGCCGCCCAGCATGCGGGCGATTTCCTCGACCCGGCCGGCCTCGTCGAGCGGCTGGATGGCGCTCAGGGTGACGCCGTCCAGCGTTGTCTTGCTGACTTGCCATTGCCAGTCGGCGCGCGCCGCCACTTGCGGCAGGTGGGTGACGCAGAGCACCTGGCGTTCGCGGCCCAGTTCGCGCAAGAGCCGCCCGACGATTTCGGCGACGCCGCCGCCGATGCCGACGTCGACTTCGTCGAAGATCAGGGTGGGGACGCTGGCCGAGCGCGAGGTGAGCACCTGGATGGCCAGGCTGATGCGCGACAGTTCGCCGCCGGAGGCGACTTTGGCCAGCGGCCTGGCGTCGTCGCCGGCCAGCCCGCCGATGCGGAATTCGATCTGTTCCAGGCCGTGCGCCGCGCCATCGATGGGGGTCAGGGCGATTTCGAAGCGGCCGGAGGAGAGGGCCAGTTGCCGCATGATGTCGCTGACCGCCCGGCTCATGCCGGCGGCGGCCTGCCGCCGGCCTTCGCTCAGTTGCCCGGCCTTGGCGCGGTATTCGTCGGCCGCGCGGGCGGCGGCGGCGGTCAGCGCCGCGAGGTCGCCGGCGGCGGCCAGCGTGGCGAGCCGTTCCTGCCAGCCGGCGAGCAGGCCGGGCAGGGCTTCCGGCGCGGCGCGGTATTTGCGGGCAAGGGCCAGCACGGCTTCGATGCGCCGTTCGATTTCGTCGAGGCGAGCGGGGTCGAGGTCGATGCGGTCGCTGTAGCGGCGCAGGGTGGAGACGGCTTCGGCCAGTTCGGCCTGCACCGAGCCGACCAGCGCCGCCACTTCGTCCAGGGCCGGGTCGTAGCCGGCCAGCGCCGCCAGGCGGCTGGCGACGCCGTCGATCAGCCGTTCGCAGGCGTTGTCGTCGTCGGCCAGCGCGGCCAGCGCGAATTGCGCGCCGTCGAGCAGACTGGCGGCGTGGCCGAGGCGGCGATGCTCGGCTTCCAGTTCGCTCCATTCGGCCTCGGAAAAGGCCAGCGATTCCAGTTCGCGCACCTGCCATTCGAGTTGTTCGCGCTCGCGGCGCAGCGCCTCGGCGCCGGCGCCGGCTTCGTCCAGCGCCCGTTCGGCGGCGCGCCAGGCGCGGAAGGCGGCGGCGACTTCGCCGGCCAGCGGCATCAGGCCGGCGTGGCTGTCGAGCAGCAGGCGCTGGGCGTCGGGGCGCAGCAGGGATTGGTGGGCGTGCTGGCCGTGGATGTCGACCAGCCAGTCGCCGACTTCGCGCAATTGCTGGACGGTGGCGGGCGAGCCGTTGATGTGGGCGCGCGAGCGTCCGCCGGCGTCGACCACGCGGCGCAGCAGCAGTTCGTCGCCGGCGTCGAAATCGCTGGCCGCCAGCCAGTCCCGGACGTGCGGCAGGGCGGCGAGGTCGAAGGCGGCGCTGATTTCGGCCTTGTCGCGGCCGGCGCGGACGACGCCGGCGTCGGCCCGCTCGCCCAGCGCCAGGGCCAGGGCGTCGATGAGGATGGACTTGCCGGCCCCGGTTTCTCCGGTCAGGGCGCCGAAGCCGCCGGTGAATTCGAGTTCCAGGCGATCGACGATGACGAAATCGCGGATCGACAGATGGAGCAGCATGTCAGTTTTCTCCGGGCCGTTCGCTCCACTGCAATTTCTGGCGCAGCATGGCGAAATAGCGGTAGCCGGGCGGGTGCAGGAAGCGGATGGTGTGCTCGGAGCGGCGCAGGCGCACGCTGTCGCCGGGTTCCAGATCGAGCGTCACCTGGCCGTCGAAATGCACCCTGGAGTCGTCGGCGTGGATGATGCGCACTTCGATGTCGGCCTGGTCGTTGACGATGACCGGGCGGTTGGTCAGCGCGTGCGGGTAGAGCGGCACCAGCGCGATGCCGGTCAGCGTCGGGTGCAGGATCGGGCCGCCGGCCGACAGCGAGTAGGCGGTGGAGCCGGTCGGCGTCGACACGATGATGCCGTCGGCGCGCAGGTCGTAGATGAATTCGCCGTTGATGAACAGCTCGAATTCCATCATCCGGCCGATCGCCCCCTTGTTCAGCACGACATCGTTGAGCGCCATGTTGGCGCCGATTTCGCGGCCGTCGCGCAGGATCTCGGCGGAGAGCAGCATGCGGTATTCAGGATGGAAGCGGCCGTCGAGCAGATCGTCCATGCAGGACAGCAGATCGTCGCGGGCAATGTCGGTCATGAAGCCGAGCCGCCCCTGATTGACGCCGACCAGCGGCACGCAGTAGCGGGCCAGCCGGCGCGCCGCGTTGAGCATGGTGCCGTCGCCGCCGAGCACGATGGCGAGATCGGCGTGCGCCCCGATGTCGTTGAAGCCGCAAGTGACCCAGCGCGACAGATCGACCTGGCGCCCGATGTGCTCGGAAGTCTCGCGCTCGATGAACACGGAGACGCCGCGCTCGTGCAGATATTCGGCAAGCTGGCGCAGGGATTCGGCAATTTCCATGCTGTGGTATTTGCCGACCAGGGCGATGGTGCGGGGGGCGCTGAAGGAGGCGAAGCTCTTTTTCATGGCGCGAATTCTTGCACAGATCGCCGCGCCCCTCGCGGATTTTTGAACCTAAAAACCGTGGTTGGACGCACCCGGGCAGGTCGGCATCGGGCGGGCTGGCAAGGCGCGACGACGCGGCAGGCTCGCGCCTGCAAGGAGGAGCAACGCCGCGAGCGCGTCCGAGGGCGGCCTGATCGGGCGCGTAGCGGCCTCACCAGAACGGTGACGGTCATCGAAGCCAGAAAAGGTTGTATTCATGCGGATTCCGTAAGGATCACAAGCGGTCAACCACGGTTTTTAGGTTGTACAATCGCAAGCCATGCTGGACGAACGCGCGCGCACCCTGCTCAAGGCCCTGGTCGAACATTACATCGCCGACGGGCAACCGGTCGGCTCCAGGGCCTTGTCGAAATTTTCCGGCCTCGACCTGTCGCCGGCCACCATCCGCAATGTCATGGCCGATCTGGAAGAAGCCGGCTTCGTCGCCAGCCCGCACACCTCGGCGGGCCGGGTGCCGACGGCGCGCGGCTACCGCCTGTTCGTCGACAACCTGCTGACCGTGCAGCCGCTCGAAGGGCGTCAGCTCGATGTCATGGAAGAAGCCTTGCAGGGGCGCTCGGCCAACCGGGTGATCGCCAGCGCCTCGCAACTCTTGTCCAGCCTGACCCGCTTCGCCGGCGTCGTCATCGCCCCGCGCAGGAAGAGCAGCCGCATCCGCCAGATCGAATTCCTCGGCCTCTCGGAGCGGCGCATCCTGCTCATCATCGTCACCACCGACGGCGACGTGCAGAACCGCATCCTGCATGTCGAGCGCCCCTATTCCCCCGGCGAACTGAGCCGCGCCGCCAACTACCTGACGCAAAACTACGCCGGCCTCGATTTCGAGCAGATACGCCAGCGCCTCAGCCGCGAGATCCAGCAATTGCGCGACGACATCAAGCCGCTGATGGCCCTGGCGCTGGAGGCCGGCGACGCCGCGATGGCCGAGGACGCCCCGCCCTACGTCATATCCGGCGAACGCAACCTGCTCGATGTCGAGGAACTGTCGTCCAACATGAAGCGCCTGCGCCAACTGTTCGATCTCTTCGAGCAGCGTTCCAGCCTGATGCGCCTGCTCGACCTCTCGGCCCGCGCCGACGGCGTGCAGATCTTCATCGGCGGCGAATCCGGCATCGCCTCGCTCGACGAATGCAGCGTCGTCACCGCCCCCTACACCGTCGACGGCCAGGTGGTCGGCTCGGTCGGCGTCATCGGCCCGACCCGGATGGCCTATGAGCGGGTGATCCCCATCGTCGACATCACCGCGCGGCTCCTCTCCAGCGCCCTGTCGGGCAAAGACGACTAGTGCCCCGCTACCGCCCCGAACCGCCCGGCCAGCAAGGCGACGGCCCCGCCACGGCGGTCGTGCTCGTCAATCTCGGCACGCCGGACGCCCCCACCGCCCCGGCGCTGCGCCGCTACCTCAAGGAATTTCTCGGCGACCCGCGCGTCGTCGAAATCCCCAGGGCGCTGTGGTGGCCCATCCTCAACGGCGTCATCCTCAATACCCGGCCCGGAAAATCGGCGGCCAAATACGCCGCCATCTGGCTGCCGGAAGGCTCGCCGCTGCGCGTGCATACCGAGCGCCAGGCGGCGCTGCTGCAAAAGCGGCTCGCCGAGCGCGGGCGGCGCGTCGCGGTCGCCTGGGCGATGCGCTACGGCCAGCCTTCCATCGGCCAGGTTCTCGACCGCCTCAAGGCCGCCGGCGCGCGCCGCATCCTGCTGCTGCCGATGTACCCCCAATATGCCGCCAGCACCACGGCCACCGTCATCGACGAAGCCTGCCGCTGGCTGCTGCGCGCGCGCAACCAGCCGGAAATGCGTTGGGTGCGCGATTTTCACCGGCACGCCGGCTACCTCGCCGCCCTCGAACAATCGGTGCGCCGGCACTGGCAGCGGCACGGCGCGCTCGGCGCGGACGAGCGCCTGCTCATGAGCTTTCACGGCCTGCCCCGGCGCAGCCTCGATCTCGGCGACCCCTATCACGACGAATGCCAGAGCACCGGGCGGCTATTGGCCGAGCGCCTGCAACTGGCGCCGGAGCAATACCGGATCTGCTTCCAGTCGCGCTTTGGCCGGGCCGAATGGCTGCGCCCCTACACCGCGCCGACGCTCTCCGAATGGGGCCGGCAGGGCGTGCGCCGCGTCGATGTCCTGTGCCCCGGCTTTCCCGCCGACTGTCTGGAAACCCTCGAAGAAATCGCCCAGGAAGGCCGCCGCGACTTTCTCACCGCCGGCGGCGGCGAATTCCACTACATCCCGGCGCTCAACGACAGCGACGACTGGCTGGCCGCGCTGGCCGACCTCGCCGACAGCCACCTGAGCGGCTGGCCGGCCGGCGGTTGAAGCGGCGCCGCTCAGGCGAATTGCATGGTGCCCCTGGCCGCCATCAGCAGGTCGATCACGTCGGCGGCGGTGATGATTTCATATTCCGGCGCCATCTCTTCGGCCTTGAAGCCCCGGTTTATCATGCAGGCGCGGCAGACCGCGACGCGCCCGCCGCCGGCCAGGAAGGCTTCCAGCAATTCGGCGGCCGGAGAGAAGGGCTGGCCAATGTCGATGTCATCAAAGGCGCCGGGCTTGCCCAGTTCGACCGCCTCGATCATCAGCATGACCGTGGCGCCGTGCCCCTTTTTCAGCGCGTTGAGCGCCAGGGTGAAGGCCAGGGTCACCTTGCCGGGGTTGGCTTTGCCGTCGCACAACGCGGTCACGAAGTCTGCTGCTTTCATGTCATGCTCCCGAAGTGATGGCCGCCGCAGGAAACGGCAATGGCGACAGAGGGCAAGGATACCAAGCCGCAAGGGCGGCGCAAGGGTGCAACGCAAAAATCGGCGCCGCCGTGGCGCGGCGGCCTTGAGTCTTGCCGGGGCGGATTCGCAAATCGGGTATTTTTTTGCAGGAATGCGCTCTGGCTGGCACAATCCGGCATATTGACCTGCTCATGCAATGGTTATTCGGAAAAAGAGGGGAAATGATGCCGCGCTTTACCGACCTGAAAATCTGGGTGCGTCTGACCGCCGCGATCTGGGGCGTCCTGGCGGTCATCTGGGCGGGCGCCATCGTCTGGACCACGCAGGTCAATCGTGATACCGCCATCCACCAGGCCGAGGATTTTTCGCAGAGCATCCACGAGATGACCATGGCCGGGCTGACCGGCATGATGATTACCGGCACCGTCGGCCAGCGCGAGGTGTTCCTCGACCAGATCAAGCAGCTGTCGATCATCAAGGATCTGCATGTCGCCCGCTCCGAGGCCGTCAGCAAGCTGTTCGGCCCGGACACCGTGGATACCCGCCCGCTGGACGCCATCGAGCAGCAGGTGATGCAGAGCGGCCAGCCGTACATGGCGGTGGAATCGAACGCCGACGGCGCCTACCTGCGCGCCGTCAATCCGACCACGGCTTCCCCGAATTATCTCGGCAAGGACTGCATCCTCTGCCATCAGGTTCCCGAAGGCACGGTGCTGGGCGTGGTCAGCATGAAGGTTTCGCTCGATTCGGTCGAGGCCAAGGTCGGCGCTTTCCGCCTGAAGATCGTCGGCGTCGCGCTGGCGGCGCTGGGCGTCCTGCTGGGGATCATCTATCTGCTGACCCGCCACTTCGTCACCGGGCCGCTCGAACATCTGCGCCACGGCCTGCGCGAAATCGCCAGCGGCGAGGGCGATCTGACCCGCCGCCTGCCGGACGGCGGCAGGGACGAGGTCGGCCAGTCGGCGCAGGTGTTCAACGAGATGATGGAAAATTTCAATCAACTGGTGCGCCAGGTGCGCGACTCGGCCAGCCAGGTTTCGGCGCGCGTCAGCGAATTGTCCGACAGCGCCGACCGGGTTTCGCACAGTTCGCGCCTGCAGAACGAAAAATCGCTGGAAGGCGCCCACGCCGTCGAGCAACTGGTCGCCAGCATCTCCTCCATCGCCCAGAGCGCCGGGCATGTGCAGCATCAGTCGCAGGAAAGCCTGGCGCGCGCCAATGAAGGCAACCGCAATCTCGACGCGCTGCTCGGCGAAATGCGGGTGGTTGAGCGCGCGGTCACGGAAATGGCGGCATCGGTGAGCAATTTCGTCAAGAACACCGATTCGATCACCCAGATGACCCGCAAGGTCAAGGATATTGCCGAGCAGACCAACCTGCTGGCGCTCAACGCCGCCATCGAGGCCGCCCGCGCCGGCGAGCAGGGGCGCGGCTTCGCGGTCGTCGCCGACGAAGTGCGCAAGCTGGCGGAAAAATCATCGCGTTCGGCCAGTGAAATCGACGCCATCACCATCGATCTGAACAGCCAGTCGGTCGCCGTCCAGCGCAGCATCGAGGAAGGGCTGGAACATCTGTCGAGCAGCCAGCAGGCGGTGAATTCGGTGGCCGAGGTGCTGCACGCCGCCAACGGCTCCGTCGCCGAAGTCGATCGCGGCCTGGAAAGCATCGCCGAGGCGACGGATCAGCAGCGCCGCTTTTCCGGCAGCGTCGAGGCCAGCATCGAAGCCATCGCGGCGATGGCCCGCGACAACAGCAGCGCCGTCGAACAGACGGCCAGCGCCGCCCACGATCTGAAAAACCTGGCCGACGGCCTGGCCGCGATGGTCGGCCGCTTCAAGGTCTGATTTCCGGCGGCGGCCCTACAACGGCGTCAATTCCATGTCGACGCCGCCGCCGGGGCGGAAAGGCCCCATGCCGCCCGAACCGGTGCCGGTCAGCGCGGCGGGCTGGCCTTGCGCCGCGGCCTTTTTGCTGACCTCGCGGTAGCGGTCGATCAGCCGCGCCAGCAGCGAGTTGCGCATGCGTTCGAGCAATTCTTCCGAGGACAGCGCCAGCGCCGCCGCGTTGATTTCGAGAAACAGCGTCGGCTCCAGCGTCACCGCCGTGATATGGCGCAGATCGCTGACCGGATGCAGGAAGGCCGCCTCGCCGACCGGCTCGCCGGAACCGAGGCGGGCCAGCGAGCGGCCGTCGATCGAGACTTCGACGCCGCCGCTGATGATGATGCCGAACAGCTTGTTGTGCTCGCCTTCGCGGACGATCGCCACATTGGGCGAAATATGCCGCCAGACCGAGACGCGCAGCACTTCCCAGATTTCGATATTCTCGAATTCGGTGAAAAAACTGAGCTTGCGCAGCACCTGGAAGTGCTTGTTGTCCAGTTCCACCTCGTTCTCGTCCACGATTTTGTAACGCACCGCCGAGAGGTCCTTGGCGAATTCGGCGCCGTTGCGGTAGCGGCTGTAGAGATCCTTTTCCAGCGCCCGCTTGAGGATGGGGTCCAGCCCCGCCGGCAGGTTGGGGTTGAGCGCCGTGATCGCCGGCGGATCGGCGTTGATGATGCGGTAGACCAGCGTCGCCTGGTTGCTGGCGCGAAACGGCAGGCGGCCGGTCAGCAACTGGAACAGCACGACGCCGAGCGAATAGAGGTCGGTTTTCTGGTTGAGCGGGTAGCCCTTGATCTGTTCCGGCGACATGTAGGCCGGCGAGCCGACGCCCATGATGAAGGTCGAGTCGCGGTCGAGATCCTTGTTCATGTTCAGCGCCAGGCCGAAGTCGGCGATCTTGGCCTCGTCGTTGGCGGCGACCATGATGTTGGCCGGCTTGATGTCGCGGTGGATGATGCCCTGGCGATAGGCGGCGTCGAGCGCCATGCAGCATTTGAAGACGATGCTGATGGCGCGGTGCATCGGCAGCAGGCGGTCGATGCGGCAGTGCTGTTCCAGGCTGAAGCCGTCGACATATTCCATGACGATGTAGGCGAACTGCTCCTCGACCACGGAATCATAGACGCGCACGATGTTGGGATGGTCGAGACGCCGCGACACCATGTTTTCGTTGCGGAACAGCTTGCGCATGCGCCGCGAAGCGGCCCCGGCGTCCTGCCCGAAGCGGATGACCTTGACGGCGACCTGCCGCCCGGCCTGATCGGGGTCTTCGCACAGATACACCGTGGCCGTGGCGCCCTTGCCAAGCTCTCGCAGCACGCGGTATTTGCCGATGGTTTCCATGACCCGGAATAAGTCAATAGCGGCTTACATCCTAGCATGCCGCTGGCGCGCCCGCCGTGACCGGGAGCGCGGGATTTTTTGCCCGCCCTCTTGAAATGCGCCGGGCCGCCCCCAGATGCTTCGGCAGTTTTTCTGGAGAACCACCGCATGTCCAATCCCGATACCCCGCAGGAGAGCCTGCCGGCCGGCGAGGCCGCCAACGAAGCCAGCAACGACAACCCCGCCGTCGATACCCTGCCCAGCCTCGAAGAACAGTTCCGCGCCCTCGAACTGAAGGCCGCCGAGCACTACGACG
>Ga0209628_10000292_pt1 | contig 30116 bp, 14 predicted proteins | sample TergutCu122P4_FD_187285 | JGI IMG/M metagenome (GOLD analysis project Ga0209628, IMG submission 187285) | Cubitermes ugandensis P4 segment gut microbial communities from Kakamega Forest, Kenya - Cu122 P4 (SPAdes) (version 2) | ecosystem: Host-associated > Arthropoda: Insects > Digestive system...
GTCTTTACTCGCGTAATTTGCCGTCCAAATTTGTTTGCGCCCATTTTTTGTGGCCACAAATAAACCGACATTGGCGTACTCTGTTAAAAACGTGTTCGGCTCGCCGATAAGCTGTATTGCGATTTTTTTATAACTATTGTCGTTTCCGTCTTTGTCTTGCTGTTGAACAATACGGACCGAGAGTGAAGCCACTCGCAACTGTAGCGGAGCAAAAGAATAGCCGCACACCACAACCGGGTCCGCATTGACTTTACCGTTATACTGAATTGCAAAACTTTCTGGATATTCCAGCGGCATGTTACACGTAAAACTCAACACCAACTGTTCATGGGTATAAGTTCCAACAAGCGGCGATCCTGCGGTATTTTCAAATGGCACCAATTTGAAGCCGCCGTTCTCTTTGTCTGGCACCCAGATTTTGACCATTGACTTTTCGACAGATTGCGTGCCAACGGACAAATCTTCAACGGGATACAGCCAAGGCGGAGTATCCGGCGTCATTTTGTCGCCGTTACGATCTTCCTCCTCTGCTTTTTTCGTTTCCCAGAGAACATCCACTTCCACGATGTAGCCGCCTTGTATGTCCTGACGCGGAAAAACATTCGTCACCGAGACCTCATTGCAACGATACTCTTTGTATTTTGGATGATGGTCGTCGTATTTCGGCAGGAAATAACTGTCAAGCAATTGTTTTATGTCATTATCGCCATCGACGACCCAGACGCTCGTTTCCGTAAACGAGCAAGTTTCGCCCGTCTTACCGGTTTTGATCGTTGTTGTGGTGTCGGGATTACTGAAAATTGCCATGATGCTTAGTTGACAAGTGCAACATTGATTTTAAATTCTACCGGATTCTTTGCGTCTTTTACATTTTTGGCAACTTGATCGATACCGGTATTAACTTGTTTGAGCATTTCGTTGCTTTTCTTTGTTTCTATCACCTCCTCTTTTTGATATTGTGCAAAAACACGGTTTTCGAGTTCTCGTGCTGCGGTGCTGTCCCGTGTAATCGCCGCTTGAGCACTCTGTGTCGTCCTTGCTTGCGGCGGAAGTGTCGCCGCTTCAATTGCACGGTTTTGTTCGGCAAGATTGTCCGCTTTTTGGAGCAATTGCAATTTTGCGTCGTCACTGGCTGCTACATCGACAAGTTTCATCAACCTGTCGAATTCCTCTGCGATTCTTTTCATCTGTTCCGGCTTAGTCTTGATGTCCTTCATGTCACGCGAAAATTGGAAATCGGCAACGGACTGTTTGAGGTTCCACTGTCTTTCATTTTCCGATTTTGCCATTTGCTCAAAGCTGTACGCTTGTTTGAGGTGCTCAAGCTGTTTTGCCGGATCTGTCTTTGCGAAGCCTTCGGCGGCCTCCGTCATTCGCTTCCATTGTTCCGTGATTGCCGCGATTCGTTCCGGGTGCGACGTGAGCGTGTTCATATCCTTCTGAAATTGGAAATCGGCAACGGACTGTTTGTGCTGTGTAATAGCATTTCGCAATTCCTCCTCTTGCCGTCGCCACACAAAGTCGGTGTCTTCATTACTTTTGTAGGTGTCAAACAACTTGTCCTTGTCGATCCCGTGCTGTTTTGCGAAAACAGCGAGTGCTTCTTCTCGTTTTTTGTTGATCGCAGTAATTTCTTCTTGCAAGTTGTCGTACAATTTTGAAATGTTTATTTTAAGACCAACATCTATGGACTTCTTCAGTTCCTCATCCGAGATTCCAAACTTACTTCTCTCTTTTTGCGCCCTTTCTTTTATTATCTCAATATCCCTGTCGAATTGCTCCATCATTCCTTCATAACTGGCATTAAAAGTTGCAAGACCACTCCTTTTTTCACCAATGGATTTCAGTTTACCCTCGTCTGACAAATGTTCGAATTTCCATGTTTCTTGGTTTTCCTTTCGTAATGCCACAATATTATTGTGCAATGGTTGTACTGCTTGACTGGCTTCTGTGAGAGCTTTTGCATATCCATCCTGTGCTTTTTGAAGCCTCTCATTGGTGGCCTTTTGTTGTCTGACCCATGCTTCACTTTTTGCAACAGCTTCTGCCAATTTTTTATCTAGTTCTCGACCTCGCGCAGTTTCATTCTTGAACGTTAAATTTGCGGCAATGTTACCACCTGCCTTGTATGCTTCTTGTCCAATACTTGCACCAAGATTAACGACACCTTTGGCAACGGATGTGATACCATTCCACAACGTTTTGAAAATTTCCTTAAATCCATCTATGATGTAGGACCATTTAAAATTTTCAAGAACATAATTCAGTGCTTTCAGACCATATTTAAGCAGTTCGGCACCGGTAAGCACAAGTCCAACAGGGCCGAGTATTCCTTTCAGTGCCAATCCGATACCTTTAGAAATAAGACTTCCGAACATACTGAAAGATGGCGCAAGTTTTGCGAAGATGCCGAGCACATAACTTGCGGCTTTTCCAATCGGTCCGAGAATCTTTGACGCCAAAGCATCAAATGTAGGCATACCAAGTTTTGACAACAGTCCGGTCCCTTTTGTAGTGGCGGCTACTGTAGCCGCGCTCGTGCCGATGTTCGCCGCTGCACGCTTAACCAATCCGTTTGGTTTCAGAGTTTGTCACAGGCATACCGCGACCATTCGAAATAACCAAGTCTCTCTTCATTTCAAAAGGGATACAACTTCCCCCATTCCTAAAAAAACCTGATTTTAACAACTTTTTACCCACTCATTTTGTAAAAGAACCTGCTTTTAATTCCTCTTTCGTTTTTGCTTGGTGTGATTTCAGTTCATGGCATTTCAAGTGATTCCATTGACATCCAAGACAAGACCAATGTTGCGTTTTTTTTGAAATGACCTATACGACATTGACTGACCGCCGTTCAGGTACATATTTCAAATTGATCCGAGGAATGGCCAAAGACGGCAGCAATTGTTATCGGGAAACATCCTTCAGGCTGTTCGATCCGGTCGCTACGCCGCGCTCTGTTCCCGGCTACCTACTCCATCACCACGCGGAATCCGACGTTGTAAACCTTTTGCCACGGTTCGTAATAGCGACGGTATCCGCTTCGGGCAAATTTTGGACGGTCGTTCCAGGAACCGCCGCGGACGACTTTCGGCAAGCTCGAACCTTCCGGACTCGGTGTAAACGGGTACGGCTCGTAATCGGACGCCGTCCATTCGCAAACGCCGCCGTGCATGTCATAAAGTCCCCAGGGATTTGCCTGGTACGCCGCCATTTTCTCCGCGATCATCTGGCCGTCGTTGATCCCTTCGGCTCGCGGAATGAACGCTTGCCAATCCTGATGCGGAATCGGTTGAGGATTTATCCCGGCCACTACAAAGAGCCGCGTACTCTCGTCGGAAAGATTCTCGAACGTTCCGAAATCCGTGTCCAGCGGACCGTACCACATCGGCGTTCCGGTTCCGGCACGAGCCGCCCATTCCCACTCCGCTTCGGTCGGCAGACGGAATTTTTGGCCCGTCTTTTCGCTCAACCACTTGCAGAAATCGGTCGCCTCGTTCCAGTCAATCCGAATCACCGGTTGGTCCGGTCGGTTCGCAGGATAACCCGGCGTCGTATGGTCCTTGTTCCACTGGTCGATGAACCGGGAATCGTGGGCCGGGTCGTATTTATTGTACAAGGCGTTGGAAACTTCCGTCGTAAGCATCCAAAACGGTTTTTCGATCACCGTTTCCGAGCGGGGAAGCTCATCACGATTTCCTTTGTCGTCCCCCATCACAAAGCGTCCGGCGGGAATTCGCACAAGATTCAAAACGGTTTGGTCGTCCAGTTTCACGTTTTGCGTGATCGACGAAACGCCGTCCGATTGCATTTTTTTTGCGGTCTCCACGTCGAACGGCCAGTTCGCCACCGTCGGAGCGGTGTAGTCCGCTTTCGGAAGTTTTTTGGGTTCGACAAACGCGATTTTTTCCTTTTGCCTTTCCCCAAGATAGGAATCCACTTCGTAATCAAGCTGGACATTGGCGTACAATTCCCGGAGTTCAACGAACCGCTGCTTCACTTCCTGAAGCCCAGACTTTTCTCTGCCGCGATGCGCTTCGGCGACTTCGAACCAGGTTCCATAGTACGGCGCATTCAGATCGACCCAAGTGTAAAGTTTACGGAGCGATTCGTCGTCGATCTGCACTCCGGCGTGCCCTTTCCCCAATTTTTGAAACAGTTCGCTGGTCGAGGCGTGATACTCCATCGGGCGGAGCATGTGAATGTCGCTTTCCGGGCCGGGCCGACGAACAAACCGGGCCACGGCGTGGTACGAATTCGAGAAATGCATCGGCCCCTTGTTCGTATCGGCGAAGTTCGGAATGTGTTTGTGTTCTTCGTCGCCGTTGTGACAGCCGACGCAATACTTGTCCAAAACTGGTTGCACTTCCGCCTCGTAAGTAAACGGTCGGGCCGGGCCGAAGAACGGTTCAATCACCGTCGGAATTTTCGTCCGGGCAATCGTCGATTTCGACGGCGTTACGGTATTGGACGGTTCATGGCACCCGATGCAGGAGACCGTTTCGCCGGGCATTCCGACGAACCAGCTTCGCATTAACTGCATTGCCCGGCCTTGTTCGTCGAGCGGTTGCAGAGCAATCGGCGTGTTGGCCGGAATCGTAAACATTGCACTGCCGTCTTCGTACACGGGGACTTCGCCCAAAATTCGCTTGGCGTCCCAGGAACTTTCCATCCCGAAATACTGGTGTCCGCCGATCCCGCGATAAGCGAAACTGTACTCGAAAAGCCGGAGCTTTTTGACCGTTCCACGCGGAACGTTTTTCAAGCCGTCCCCGATATAAATGTCGGTGAGAAAAACGGTCGCTTCCGTTTGGTCCGGGTCAACACGGGACGGAATCACCGGCGGCATTGGTCGCTTGACAATCGGCGTCGGTTCCAGAAGGAAGTAACCCGGCTCTTCCCGGAGGAGGAGCAAATTGTCAAACGTATCGACCAGATAAAGCCCCCAAGGGGAGGAAGCGTTCATTTGACAGGAAACGAGAGAATAGTTTTCGTCGAGCGGTGCCGGAAACAAAAACTTCGGCCAGGAATGATCGACGAGTTGATCGTCAATGATCGGTTCGACCTTTTGCCCGTATCCCGGGATGCGTTGTACAACGCCGTCCGCTTCTTTACGCCCTTTTGACGGATCGAACACGACGAGTTCCCCCATTCGGGTAACGCCGTGGTGTCCCGAAACGATCCCGATGAATTTCGTTGGGTGATTCGGAATCGGTTTTGCGTAGAACAAACTGTTCGGCCAAAACGAATTGCTTCCGTAATGCTCCACCTGGTTCGTTCCGTCCGGGTTCATGCTGAAAAGAATCCGCGAGAAATAGTGGGCAATATCGGTGTATTCCCAACGGAGATACATGATTCGTCCGTTCGGCATCGGGACGGGACACCAATCCTGATCTTGCTCAAACGTAAGTTGGCGAACCGTTTTGCCGTCCGGTTCGAGTCGGTAAATGTTGCCGACTTGCGAACTCCCGTCGATGCACGGAACGCCCATCATGGAAGCCGTTGAGATGAACAGCACGGCCCCATCGGGAACGTAACACCCTTCGGCGTTGTCAATGTCGGTTCCGATGGACGGCGTGATTTGTGTCAGGCCGGTCCCGTCGATGTTCACTTCGAAAACCTGCCAGGTTCGGTCGTCCGAAAGTGCGGTTACAAGCATTTTTTCGGCGTCCCAGTGAAGGGCGATGTCACCGATAAAGGAACCTTTGGGGCCTTCGAGCACGGTTTTCATCGGCCCGGTCGGATCGGTCGGGTTGATTGTTACCAAAGCGTTTCCGTAGTTTCCTTTTCCGCGAGCACAATTGGAAATCCAGTTCTCCACCAAACCGGGGTTCTGAGCGCGGCGGAACAAGAGCTTGTCGAATTTCAACAGCGGATTGGCAAGTAACGCTTCCCGGCGAAATTCGGCGAATCGTTCGGCCAGGCCGGAATTCTCTTTCACGGCAGCGAATTCCTTCTCGAACGCTTCCATTTGAGCGAGATATTTCTTTCCGTCGTAAGCGTCGGGAAACTTTTGAGAAAGGTCTTCAATCGCAAGCCGAAGCGAAGCGAGTTCCTTTTCGAGTGTGTTTTGAGCGGAAAGAACGGAACAGGAAAAAATCGTGAAAAATAACGCCAGTATCAGTTTGGTTCGCATGGGATCGCTTCGGAAAAAAGAAAGTGGAAAAGTAAATCAACTTCTCCCCCATTGTAATCGGAAAACGATTGCAAATCAATTACACTTTGAGAGGATTCAGGAGGATTGCAAAGTCCCTGGGAACGCAGGCTTCCAGCCTGCGCGAAGGTTGCGGAATGAAGTCTCCGCCCCGCGCAGGTAGGATGCCTACGAACTCACTGGCAGGCTGGAAGCCTGCGTTCCCAGGAAAAAAGCGACTTTGCAATCCTCCTGATGAGCCCGGGCTTACAGTGGATAATCACCAAATCTACTGATGTAATTATAACACGGAGAACGCAGTGGAAAAGACTGGGGGGGATTGAATTTTTGCCGGGCCGATACCAAGAAGTTCGTCAATGACAATGGCAGTCGGGAACGTGAGCATCGCGTAGTGACCGGATCGAACTTCGTTACGTTTCCGACCGCCGTTCATCGCAGACTTCTTGGCGACCTGCCTGTTGTATTTCAGGCCCGCTCGGATAAAATGCCCAAGATACGTTTCGTCCCTCTTTACCTTTTGATGAGAAATGTTTACGAATCCAGAACAGTGGTACGACGCCTGTGTGGAAAAGCAAAAAACCGGGCAAATCGACGAGGCAATTGCAATGCTTCGTGAACTTGTCGAAAAATTTCCCGATTACGCCCTGGCTTATGCGGCCCTGGGAGCGTATTACACGAAAAAGGAATTGTACGACGACGCAGTGGAATTTTGCAAAAAATACTGCGAAAAAGCTCCGGACGATCCGTTCGGCTATTCGATCCTTAGCTCCTTGTCAATCCGCGTCGGTCGCCGTCAAGACGCCGAAGAAGCCCTCATGCGATCACAAACCTTTTGATCGGGAAAGGAATCACCCCCATCTTTTAACCCTTATCAATTCTACTGCCATGCGAGTATTTTTGATATTGATGATTTTCGGTTTAGGAACCGGCCTGGCATTGAGTAAGGAAAACAGACTCCAACAGGATTGGAGAATTCAGGCGAAGCTGAGATTCAGCGACAATATTTCAACACAAAAAGTTTCCGCGGACGAAGACGCAATTGGAGCCGTCGACGGAAAAATCGACGGAACCTGGGGATTTCACACGGCAAACGAGCCGAATCCCTGGTGGAGACTCGATTTCGGTCAGCCGGTTTCCCTCGGAACGGTCCGCCTGTTCAACCGATGCGACGCTTGCGGCGATCGTAACCGGTTTCTGATCGCCTCGGTTTCCGACGACGGCCAAACCTGGACGCGGTTTTGGCAAAACGACGGCACCATGTTCTACGGCGCAACCGATTCCAAACCGCTCGTTGTCGATTTGTCGAACCGAAAGGTTCAAGGCCGATTCCTCAAACTCTCTCTTGAGGGAACCAGCTATTTCCATCTTGACGAAGTGGAAGTGTACCCGCCTGGCGTCGAAATTCAGCCGGACACCAACCTTGCCTTGGGCAAATCCGCCACGCAAAGCAGCACGAGCCAATGGTCGGTCCGGCATACCGTCGGGGAGACGAGCACCGAAATTCCCGAACGAGCGGTTCTGCAAACGCTTGAAAGCGGCAAAAAACTGGCCGAAAACCTGAAGCATAAGGGGATCGACGTTTCCGAAGCGGAAACCGTTTTTCGAAAAATTGAATCCAAACCGTCGCAGGATATTGAAAACGATTATTTCACGCTCCGTCTGGCAATTCGCAAGCTGATTTTCAAGAATCCGCTCTTGAACTTCGACAAAATCGTTTTCGCCAAACACGCTCCTGCTTCCTTTCCGCACATGTCCGACCAGTATTACTGCTGGTGGCAGCGCGGCGGCGGAGCGATCTGTCTGCTCAAGAATTTTCGCACGGAAAACGGTTTGGCCGAACCGGAGTGCGTCAATCTCACGGAAGCCTGGCCTGACGGGACGTTTTTTCGCCCGGACCTGTCGTTTGACGGAACGAAAATTTTGTTTTCGTACGTAAAGTACGATCCGAAACTTGCCGACGTGGGTGATAAGACGAACAAGGACTCGCTCCGTGAAGATTCGTTCTTCCACCTGTACGAAATGGACCTTGCCACCGGACAAACGCGGCAATTAACGTTCGGAAAATACGATGACTTTGACGGGCGATACTCGCCGACCGGGGAAATTGTGTTCCTTTCGACCCGAAAAGGGAAGGAATTGCAGACCGGCGTTTTCGATGCGGAACAAGTTGCGTTTGCCGATCTGCCCGACTCTTACGTCCGGTGCGGCGGCGACAATTTCCGACCTGTCCCGGTCTTTACGCTCCATTCGCTTGACACGGACGGAAAAACCATCCGGCAGATTTCCGCTTTTGAAAACTTCGAGTGGACCCCGACGATGATGAACGACGGTCGAATCGCTTATACCCGTTGGGACTATATCGACCGGTTCAACGGACACTTTTTCAGCTTGTGGTCGACGAATCCCGACGGAACCAAAGCCCAGCTTTTGTACGGAAATTACACGGTCAGGCCGCAAGTCGCCATTGAACCGAGAGCAATTCCGGATTCGACGAAAATGATTTTCGTCGCGTCGGCGCACCACTCCAATTTCGGCGGCTCGCTGGTGCTTTTGGACCGAAGCAAGGGGACGGAATATGACGCCCCGATTGAACGGATTACGCCGGAAGTCGTTTATCCGGAGACGGAAGGCTGGCCGGAACATTTTTACGCGAACCCCTGGCCGCTGTCCGAAGATTACCACCTCGTCAGTTGGAGCAACAAAAAACTCCCGCCGCACTGCCGGGTCTCCAATGAAGAGGAAAACCCATCCAACAGCATGGGGCTGTACTACTACGACCGGTTCGGGAATCTCGAATTGCTTTATCGTGACGAAAATATTTCGTCGATGAATCCGATTCCGCTCCAGGCGAGAGCGGTACCGCCGGTTTTGCCGAGCGAAGTCGTTTGGGACGGACCGCAGGAAGGGGATTTTCTCGTCCAGGACGTTTACGAAGGGTTGCGGCAATACGGGTTCACACGGGAAAAGCAGAGCGTCAAGCGCATTCGAATCGTTGCGACGGTTCCCAAAGTGCAACCGCATATCAATACGCCGGTGCTTGGGGTTTCCGTGGAAGACACCGGCAAGTTCGTGCTCGGAACCGTTCCGGTGGAAGAGGATGGTTCGGCGTATTTCCGGGTTCCGACCGGTGTTCCTTACTTTTTCCAGGCCCTTGACGAGAACGGCGTCACGATCCAAACGATGCGTTCGCTTGCCTACCTCATGCCGGGCGAAAAGGCGACCTGTATCGGGTGTCACGAAAATCGCGAATTGACACCACCGACGTTACGTATCCCGACGGCGGCATTGAGGGAACCTTCACGAATCACGCCGGACCCGCCGGGCACCTGGCCGCTCAAATATTCGGAACTGATTCAGCCGGTCCTCAACGACCGTTGTGTTCAATGCCATTCGCCGCAAAGCGGGAATCCGTTGGCGTCGTCGCTTGATTTGACACCACAGCATTCGTACCAAAATCTGTTGAGTTTCGGCAATAACGACCTGAGAAATCAGGCGTATGAGCGGGACCGTTCGATCCCCGGCGAAGCGACTGCCGTCCGGAGCAAGCTACTGGGTATCATCCGGGAACGGGAACCGGCAATCGAGGCCCATCGCGGCTTGAACCTGACGGAACCGGAAAAATACCGCTTTGCCGTTTGGATGGACACCTACGCCCAAATCATCGGTTCGTTCAGCGAAGAGCAGGACGAAGAGTTGATCCAATTTCGTGCGAAAATCCGGGACCTGTTGGAAGAATGATTCCCGTGTGCAAACCTCCCGCTCTCAAACCTCATGGACTCTTAAAATCCGTACCCCTTGCGACACCAAATACCGGGACAGTTTTCGGGTTGTGGCGTCACGGTCGAGGTCGGGATACATCGTTTGCAGGAAACTTTTTCGGGAATGGCCGACGAGCACCGGTCGCCCCAGATCGTGAAATTTTGCGATTTCCTGAATCAAACGGCGATTGTGCTCGTAAGTCTTGCCGAATCCGAGACCGGGGTCGACGACGATTCTTTCCATTGCGATTCCGTGTGACACCAAATCGGCGATCCGGTTCCGCAGGAAGTCAAGCACGACCGGGACCGGATCATCGTCGGGATAAGTCGGGCAGAGCTGCATGGTTTTCGGCGTTCCCTGAATGTGCATCAGGCAAACGCCGGCCCCGGTTTCCCGGAGAACGTCAACCATTTCCGGGTCGAAGGTGCAAGCGGAAATATCGTTCACCATTTCCGCTCCGGCGGCAATCGCTTCACGGGCAACGGCGGCTTTGGTGGTGTCAATCGAAATGACGCCGCTTCCGTTCGTTTTCCGAACAAGGGCGGCGATGACCGGAATGACCCGATGCAATTCCTCATCGACGGAAACCGGATCGGAACCGGGCCGGGTGCTTTCGCCGCCGACGTCGAGAAGATCGGCCCCGCTTGAGAGTAAACGCAATCCCTGCCTGACCGTTTGAGCGGAATCGAAAAAACTCCTCCCATCGGAAAAACTGTCCGGTGTTGCGTTCACGATTCCCATCAAAAGCGGCTTCCGGTGCGAAACTTCAAAATGGTACGTTTTCGTTTTCAGTTGCCAAATCATCTGTCTTGAGGTCTCTTGTCTCTCGGAGCCACAATCTGCGATTACGGTTCGCTTCAGCGGAACCTTTTCGGCCCAATCGTCAACGTAAGCGGTTGGTCCAGGGGATATTTTCGTAACACCGCGTGCAGATCGTCAAGCGTAACGGCGTTGATCTGGTCCAATTCCTCGCGGACGCTGTTGTAACGACGGCGGACCACCCAATCGTTTCCCACGGAAAAAAGCCGTCCTTTGGGACGTTCGTTTCCCAGAACGATTCGGGAACACGTTTTGCTCCTGGCCCGCTCAAGCTCGTCTTGGGCGAATCCTTTGGCCGAGGCAAGGCGGTAAACTTCGGCGATGCGGTTGATGTTCTTCTCGTACAAATCGGGATCGCAACTCATGCCGGTCAGAAAAACACCATTGTCGAGGTATTCGTAAACGGAAAGCCCCAACGAATCGACCCAGCCGGGATCGACAAGCTCCCAAAACAAACGGCTCCCGGATTCGTCACCGAGGATACATGAGAGCAATTCCGCCGCATATCGGTCCGCTTCGGTGCAGCTTGGACCGTCAACAAGCAGCATCGTGTATTGAAGCGTTGCCGACTCCTTGAGAATGGGGTGAAACCCACGTTTTCCCCGAACCCGACGAAAATTCCGGTGCCGGGAGGCAGACGACGCTTTCCAGGAGCCGCAACACCGTTCGACCTGCTCGGTCATCCGGGCAAAATCAATTTGACCGCAACCGACCACTACGATATTGTCCGGAGAATACTGTCGCCGACAATACTCGAGCAATGTTTCGCGGTCCAGGGAATTCACCGACTTGACCGTCCCGAGGATACTGTTACCCAGTGGATGCCCCTTGAAAAAAAGCTCCCGGCAGATTTCGTCGGTTCCGAACGGCGGAGTGTCCTCGTACATCCCGATTTCTTCAAGCACCACCTGTCGTTCCAGTTCAATGTCTTCCGGACGGAGAGCGGGCCGCAGGAGGTCGGCGGTCAATTCGATGAAATCGCCGATCAACTCCGGCAAGACGGCTCCGTAGTACATCGTGTGCTCTTCGGAGGTGTAAGCGTTGGAATCGGCCCCCATTTCGTCAAGTCGGCGGTTAACCTCTTCAGCAGAGCTGGTTTGGGCCCCTTTGAAAACAAGGTGTTCAAGAAAATGGCTTACCCCGGCGATTTCCGGCGTTTCGTCGCGTGCCCCGGTCTTGACGTAAAACCCAATCGCCGCCGAATAAGCGGCCTCGTTGGTTTCGGCAACGATTTCCAAGCCGTTTGACAGGGTCGTGTGGTGAAAATTAATCAATGGTGTTATCAGTAGGCTCGCAATTTTTTCATCGCGTATGAACGTGTCAATTTGATCCCATTTTCGGTATAACACGTTAAAGATTTTTTACATGTTCGTCAAGTCGTCTCCGCCGGAGATGGAGAGAAGTTTCGAAAGCGCGTCGGCGACGTCCTTGCGGTGTTCGGCGTATTTCGTGTAAACGCGGCAGATTTTGAAACTCAGTGGAATATGCCGGAACACCTCCTCTTCCTCCAGCGAACGAACCCGGTCGTTGTTCGAATCGTACAGAAAATTGAGATTTTTCGTCGGCAGATTCTTGCCCGGTCTGTGCAGGTGCCGCGCAATATCAACCCGTAACTCAATCTCCTGAATCTCTTTCGGGAGTTCCGTGCGAATTGCAGTCTCGAAAAGCGTCGGATTGGAGAAAATACTTGACCGTTCTTTTTCTGCGGACTGGAAGATCGCCGTTGTTTCCGCCGCGACTTTCCAGGGAATTTCCCGTCGCAAAAACGGGTTCCAGAGTTCTCCCAAGCGGCGTTTTTCCGGTTGCTCCGAACGACTCCAAAACGCGATTTCCGACATCAACGTCCGGTCGGTCAAAAATCGGTACTCTTCCAAATTCTCCGCCGGATTACGGTTGGTGTTCATTCCTGTACATTCCCGAATCGGGAAAAGGAACGGTTTGCTTTGCTCAAAAAGGTCAGTGAGCGTCAAATCGACCGCTCGAACCGTCCGGTGAAAATAAACGGAACGAAAAAGCTCTGCTCGAACCGTAAGAAATTGCGTAAGCGTCGAAAAACCTTTCTGGTGGATCGTCAATCCCTGCGGCGAAAAAAACGTGTAATGCAACAATCGGTCCAAATTGAATCCGCTACGGTTTACGCCGGTAAAATAGGCGTCCCGGAGCACAAAATCCATGTTGTCCACCGTGTACAAGCCGCAAAAAAGCGTCCTCAGCAACCTTAACCAGCGGGGAACGCCAACCGTGTCCTCTTTTTCCGGACGGACAATCAAAAAGGCGACCTGTTCCGGGTCGAGAATTTCATTGGGCAAAAGCCGCCCCTGGGGAGAGCGGCGAATCGAACGAATCAGCTCGCCAAGTTCGCGCCGAATGATGATCGCCCCGAGTTTTTCATGGGTCAAGCCGAAATCGACGAGAAAATGGGAATCGAAAAAATGTCCGAACGGTCCATGTCCGACGTCGTGTAAAAGGGCCGCGATTCTCACAAGCGATTCGACGTAAGGACGGCTCGGCAGATTTCGGTCCAAGGCGGTTTCCGCCTGCAAACTTGGGTAAAGCTGTTCAATCGCCCGACTCGCCAGGTACATTGCACCGAGCGAGTGTTGAAAACGGGTATGTTCCGCCGTCGGATAGACGAACCACGCCGTTTGCAGTTGATAAATCTGCCGCAAACGTTGTACCCAAGGGGAATCGATCAAATCCCGTTCCGTCTTTTCGTCCGGTTCGTCGTGGGGCGTTGGGGAACAGATCGGAATAAATCCGTGAATCACGTCCTGAGACAAACTTTCGCCGGAGTAGTGTTGATCCATTTCAGGTTGAGCCGCCACACCCTGTGTGGCGAATTATTCTGGGGTGAATTGTTTAATGAAGTCCTATCGAGTCTGCATCAATACGTGTAATATCACTCGGATTGTACGGATGGTAAAGAGCTGCGATTTGTCGGGAAATCAGATCGACGAACCGCAACTGAAATTGCGGCAGACTCGAACGGTCGCTGATACTGATCGGAACTTCAGGAGGATCAACCAATCTCATCATGTCCTCCGCAATCAGTTCGTCACGATTCATATCGTAAGTTTTGACGGTCCAACGGGCCTTCCCCTGCATCGTCGAGGGGTTTTCCTGAATTTGAAACGATTGGAGTTCGATTCCGATCACGATGTCGGCTTTGAACGCGGCACCGATTTCCGTAAACTCTTCAAAAACATGGCTGCTGTCGTCGAGCCATTTTTCGACTTTCCGGTAATCGACGACTTCCAGTTTTTTGTTTTTCTTTTTGAGCTTTTCTGCCAGGTTTTGCGAGACTTTTCTCGTCAAATCGCGGGGAACCGTTTCGCTTTGAAACTGGTTCATCATCAGGGAACGGCAAACAACGACGACCCGTTTTTTTCCTTTCAGAAGAAAATTGTATTTGGGATCGACATTCTGACCTTTAATCAGGTACGCCGCCGTAAACAAAACGCTTTGGCAGCTTATACAGGAGATCAGGACAACCGCGACCGCGATCAACAAAAGTCCTTTGCGCAAAAAGGTCTGACTCATCGGAAACTCGCTCAAAAAGAGAAAACGTCTGGAAAAATTACCGGTCGCGGACAATAACCAATTTTCCGGGAGGAATCAAGAGCAAAAACGGGACGAATTTCAAAGTTTTCCTCGCTCGCGTGGGGCAAGTAAACCCAATCAGAGCCGCGCACGCAGTAAGCGGTGCTCTTGGTGGTAACGTGAAAACCGCTCCCTGCGCGGCGCTGATTGGGTTTGGTTCGTTGACGAGTTCAAGCAAAACGTCAATTTATTGACGTTGTATGGTATAACAATAGGATTCAAATCAGCCCTGAAAATCCTGGCGTCCGGAAATGGCGTCGGCGATCATCTCTTTGTTGGCAAACTCCAGGTAACTGCCGGTCGTGATTCCCCTCGCCAATCGGGTAATCCGAATCGGAAAGCCCTCCAGAAGATTCGTAATGTAAAGCGAGGTTCCGTCCCCCTCCATCGTCGGATTCGTTCCCATAATAAGCTCCTTGAACGCCCCTTGCTTGATCCGCTTGATGAGCGGGCCAATCGTCAAATCGTCCGCCCCGATGTCGTCAATCGGAGAAATCCGGCCAAGAAGAACGTGGTACAATCCCCTGTATCGACCGGTTTGCTCCAATGCGACCAAGTCTCGCGGTTGCTCCACGACGCAAAGCAGCGTCTGATCCCGCGACGGATCCCGGCAAATCCCGCACAGTTCCTGCTCCGAAAGATTGTAACAGTTTTGACAATACTTGACGTTTTCTTTAACGTCCACAATTGCGTCGGCAAGTTCGAGGGCTTTCTCTTTCGGAAGCTTCAAAATATGGTACGCGATTCGCTCCGCCGATTTTTTTCCGATTCCCGGCAGAGTTTGAAATTGCTGCATCATGCGTAGCACGGATTCGGTCAGTTCGGACATGGGAGTATGTGTGAAAATATGCGCCGCACGGGGTACAGCGGCCAGGGAATGGAGAAATTATAGCCGATGGTCCACGAATGGGTATTGCGTCGCCGCAAAAAAAATGCGATATTCAGGCGTCAGACGTCAGGTATCAGGTATCAGGTCCGATTCCCGATTCCCGATTTCCGATTCCCGATTTCCGATTTCCGATTCCCGACATGAGAAAATTATTCGTAGTTCTTGGAATTCTGCTTTCCGTTGGTACGTGGACACCGGCGTATCCTCCCGACGTGGTTGTCAAAGACGATCTGACCGAACAGCAGGCGATGGACCTCCTGCTGGAATTGATGGTCAATAACGCTCGGTGGGTGGAGACGCAATTCGTTGATACCAGCCATTTGTACCCGAACACCGGTTATTTTTGCAACGCCGGGGACGCAGCGAACCAGGGTAACCGCACAAATAACAACTACGCACTGATGTACGCCTTGCTGTACAAGGAGTTACCAGACGACCAGTATCCGCTGGACGGCCCGTACAAGCAAAACCTGAAGGAAAAGGCGGTCAAGGCGATTCGCTTCGCCATTTTCACGCATGACAGTAACGGCGTGAATATCGCCGACAAACCGTGGGTAACCACTCATTGGCAGTCGTCGTTCTATACCGGCCCGTTACTCCTCGCCGCACACTTCCTGTGGGACAGCCTCGACGACGAAGCCAAAGCCGCCGCTCTGAATCTCGCCGTGGCGCAGGGGGACAAAGCCGTGAACCGACCACCGGGGAGCTACCTGGTCGGTAATACACAGGCGGAAGAGAACGCTTGGGACACGAACGGCCCCTCCATCGCGTCCAACCTGTTCCCCGATCATCCCAACGCGGCGGCATGGCGGGAGGCGGCAATCAAGTACGCCATGACCGCTGTTGCCAGAAAAGCGGACTGGCAGGACACGACTCTCGTGGACGGCAGACCCGCAAACGAGTGGTTCGAAGGAAAATGGAATATTTTTGACGATTATTCCCTCGAAAACCACAATATGTTTCACCCGATGTATCTGGAAAGCCCGGCAAAGTGCATCTCGGCTTCCGTAGCACATTTTGCCTATTTCGGAAACGAAGTGCCGGACGGTTTCAAGTACAACATCGACAAAATTTATCGAAACGGTCTGGCGGCGGTCACGCTTCCCACCGGACAATGGGCTTTTCCGCAAGGTTGCGACTGGCAGCTTTTACTGATGTGCCAAAGCGCGGCTCTCGCTTACCAAGCCATCATGTTCCAGGATGAAGGGGCGAGGCTGATGGAAACGCGGCTTTTGCAACTCGCAATCGAACGTCAGAAAGACAGCGGCGACGGGCGGTTGGTCCGGGATGGCGATGCAAGCGTTTACGGTCGTGAAGGTGCCGAAATGGAAGGGCTTCTCACGGCGTACCTGTTGCACCGATACCTTGGGGACTGGCCGGAGCAGACGACGATCAAAAACTGGAACGATTTTGTCAACAAATACGACAAGGTTTTTTCCTTCATGAACGGGGAAGTGCTGACTCGCCAAAACCAAAACCGCTTTTCCTCGATTTCCTGGGGAAGCCCGACCAATACCCGATTCTTTGGGCATATCATTCCGAACAGCGACGGTTATCTGCATGAAGGTTATGTCACGCATCCGAACTTGCCCAACGTGTTCGGACAGGTGGGCGTCAATGGTGCCATTGCCGCAAAGACCGCCGGTGAACATGTTGAAACGATTTCCGGCGACAGTTTTTCGTCGGTGGGTTACGTCAACGAGGGCACCGCTTTGCGGCGTTACGTGGCCATGACCTCGCTTCCGGATAACGCCGTGGTGCTGATGGACGTTCTTCGGGCAACCGGCGACGCGAATGTCACCGTCAACGATGTGTTGCCGCTTTCGTTCCAGACGGACCGCACCACCGGGCTGAAAAAGAAAATCGAAACGTCCGACAACGCCGTGGAAACTTTCGACGCCGGCCCGGAACTTGAAGTTGGCACGGTGAACAAGGTTTACATCGGCGACTGGGTGCGGGTGGACGACCATACCTCCGTGATTTTGGACAAGTCCCGGACCATCCGTTTCGGCAACCGCGTCAAAAGTTCGCAAATCTTCGGCTCGACGTTAAAATTCGGAGCCGAAACAGGAAACTTCTCCGCCGCCGACACAGTCAGCAAAGCCGTCAATGTCGTCCTTTCCAACGTCGGAAAACCGGAGATGCTTGCCGTCAAAAACAGCATCAAGCCTATCGTAATGCCGAACGGTTGGCTGGGCTTGCTACTCAAAGATACGGACGGCAGGGAATACTTTATCGTCAACAATTTTTACGGTGAAGACGGGACAGGAACGTTCCACTACACCGGTCCGTTTGGCACGCCGGTTATTCTGCAACACTCGTCGATTGACGGTAACGGCGATTGTACGCTTGAACTCGCCGAAGGACCGACGGCCACGTATTATGCTCCATTGGACAAATGGGTGAAGGTCAACGGAACAGGTGTCATCAGGGTTATTAATTGTGAGAACGAAAGCAAGTTTTGTCTCCGTAATGACGGTGGGGCGACCGTTTCGGTAGATATTACCTTTACGAAGAACGGAGCGGTTGTTGGTCGTAAAACCGGAATTTTGGTCGCAAGCGGAGCGTGCTATGAAATAAGCCTTATCGATGGAAATACGGTCAAAGCAACCAGAGTACCATTTTAGTCGGTACTCCGCAGTCAGTCCCAGGGGATACCCACATAGACCATGCGTGACGGATTTGGGGTGATTTTTCATGCTATACTCTAAAAACTCCAAAAACGTTTTCATTTGGGGGAACCAAATCTCCGGTTGTCCCCTCTAACCGTCAGGAACACCAGTGAGCGACGAAGAACTGATTCGACTGAGCCTTTCCGGCGACCGAACCGCTTATGAAAAGCTGGTCTTGAAGTATCAGGACCGGCTCTTCAATACTATGGTTCACGTCTCCGGAAACTCGGAAGATGCGTTGGATGTCGTTCAGGAAGCCTTTTTACAGGCGTATCTGCGGCTTTCGACCTTTCGTCAGACAAGCCAATTTTACACCTGGCTTTACCGGATTGCGTTTAATTTGTCGCTCGGAATCCGGCGTAAGCGTAAGCCGATTGCCTCCGGAGACGGGATTTCCGCCGAATACGGGAGCGAGTTGGTCGGGGATACGGCCAGTCCGCTCGAAAAGGTCGGAAACGACGAAATGGCGCAAATCCTGTGGAACGCGATTGATCGGCTTCACGAGGATTATCGCTCGGTGATCGTCCTTCGGGAAATCGAAAGCTGTTCCTACGAAGAAATTTCGCAAATTCTCGATCTTCCGGCAGGAACCGTCCGAAGCCGGCTGCATCGAGCCAGAAACGTTTTGAAAGAATCCCTGCAAAGATACGAACGAGATTTTTAACCAAGCTTTCAGGTTTCAGGTTTTTAGCCTGCCGCCAACCGCCTGACCATGACACGTACTGAACTTGAAGAAATTCTGAGTGCTTACCTCGATGACGAGCTTTCGCCGCAAAACAAAAAAAAGGTGGAAGCACTTGTGGAAACCAATGCGCAAGCGAAGAGCATTTTGGAGGGTTACATTTCCGTTCGAAAGGCTATTCAGCGGGGAGCGAATACATTGCAACACAAAGTCCCGGCCGGTTTTACGGCGAGTGTTCTTGCATCCATTGACGCGGCAACACCACAGTCGAAAGTTTTTGAGAGTACGCGATACAAAACGCTTGCCCGTTGGAAAAATCCGCGAGTTTTCGCCTGGCCGCTTGTCATTTTGATCTGTGCCCTTTTTGTCGGCGTATTTTATCGACCTCATACATCCGACACGACTTCTTCAATTGCTCAAAACAAACAGGATTATGAGAAACCGACGATTTCTCCATCCGTCGAGGAGGAACCGAACATTCCCGCTCCGCTTTCCGGAGAGGCCGGTTCGGTTTCTCAACCGGAAATTTCCGTGCAACCGGAAAAAACGGATATCAGGTTTGTTTGCCGTGTGGAAAACGCGACGACGGATTTCAAGACGCTTTTTAACCGGGTCTTTGCGAAACACAAAGTTGTTTCGAATTGCTTGACTTCGGAAGTCGGTACCGTTTACGAAATTACCGTTACACCGGAGACTTTGCGGAAAATTCTCGAAGATTTTCGGGCGAATTCCGTAGAAATCCCCGACGAAACTGAAAATTTTGGTACGGAAAAACCCGTCAAGGTTTTCTTTCAAGTCGAATATACTATTCTTAAACCGTAAACAGCCGATAATTTTAGCCACGGAAAACACGGAATTTCACGGAAAAATTTAAAAAAGGAACAAAAAAATATTTTTGAGAATTTTTTTCATTTTTTTACTCGGATTCCGTGTATTTCCGTGTCTTCCGTGGCGAATGAGTTTCAGTCGTTTACTGTTTGAGTACTATTCAACGCCAATGAGGTGACATTTTCGCTACCCGTAAACCCAATCAGAGCCGCGCACGCAGTAAGCGGTGCCCCCGGTGGTAACGTGAAAACCGCTTACTCCGTGCGCGGCTCTGATTGTGCGCAGAGCAAGTGCACGATCTACACCAAATCGGCGAGCAACTGGTCGAGCAGATCGTAATTGTCGGCTTGTCCGGCGACCGGCACCGTGAGGAAGTCAAGCTCGGCGTCGTCGGTCCACTGTTCGCCGAGAATCAAGTCGGCGTTTGCGGCAACCGAGTAGTTCGGCGTCACCTGCGGCAACGAAACGTCAAGACCCAGCGTGTTCAGCTCGGCAAGCGTTTTTGCGTTCTCTTTCGTATTCAAAACAGCCGGGAGTGCCGACTCCTTCGCAACGGCAACGCTCAGCTTCGCCGCTTCTTCAATCACGTCGTCCGCCGCGAATACCGTTACAACGGTTTCTACGGACAGAGCCGGGGCCGCCGCTTCCACCGGTTTGGCACCAAGTGCTTCCAGTTTCATCGGCGTACTGTTGAACCCATGCAACGCACTGTTGCCTTTGGCTTGACCGTACACCGTTTGGAGAAGGAGCACGTCAAGGTCCGAAACGTACTTGCGCTCTCCGGTGTAGAGACCTTCGTACATGACGTCGTTGGAATCGAGAACGTGTCCGTTCGTTCCAAGTTGTCCGGCAAACTGCGGTTTCACGGCGTTGTACGCGGCATACGCCTCGTTGATTCCGTAAATGTGACCAAGTTCATGGAGCAACGTCGTGTACAGGTCGTACTTCGCAGCGTTGACCGGTTCGACGATTTGCGAATACCAACCGAATCCTGCGGCGTCGTTGTCAAGCGTAATGATTCCCGCCGTCGGAATGCCATTGGCACCGATCGCCGTGATTTGGGCTTCGCCGAGCGTTGTGGAATCACCAAAATCCTTGACGACGAGCGTTACGTCAATCGGCTTGGCCAGTCCAAGTGCGTCGGCCCAAGCCTGGTTCGCGGCGTCAAGCATCGCTCCGACAAGGGCCTGGTTGTCCGCCTGGAGCGTCGAACCGATGTACCGCTTCGTGTAGTTCGCATGGAGTTTTAGTTCCTTTTGACCGGAAACAACCTGTTCCCGGGTTGTACCGAAATTCGCCGCAAAACTGGTGAAATCGGTGATTGACACCTGCCCGGTACGACTTACGTTAAACGGACTGAAACTGAGCTCCCCTTCTTTTGAGAAAACAAATTCCTTAGCGAACGCCGAGAAGTCCACTACGGAAATTGTGCCATCGTCATTGTAATCGTACGGGTTGGCCCAGAGTTCAGTCTTTGAACCGCCACCTAACCTGGAAACCCAGTATCCTTCGCTCATCCGAACGCCACCATTCGCGAGTTTCAAGCCGAGTGAGTGCGGAATTCCTGACTCGTTCCAGGGAACGTTGTCTTTTCCAATGGACTGGAAGAGAACCCGTCCCAGCAGGACATAACCGTCTTTGGAAACGGTTCCGGCAGAAGCACCGCCGATCCCGTAAACCACGCCGTTGGGATCGTCGATGACGGCTTTATCTCCGTAACGGAAATCCTGACCGAGTTCCACGCTCACTGCCGTGAAGTACCGTGTGTCATAGTGCAGATCGGTCTTGGCGGCAATATACTTGTCCGCTTCCGACGCCTTGACCCAAAGCTCGACGTAATGCGATTGCCACTCGTGAAGCATGTTGGCGTCTTTCGGCAATGAAGCCACGGTACCGTCGGCCCGCGTTTCGGTCGGCGTCGTTACCGTTCGCATATAAATACCGCCGTCAACCTCCTTCTCTTGCTGCGTCAACGCCGTCAACAGTGACGTGTCTTTATGAACGATCACAGGATTAACGACCTGAATTTGTGACTGGTGAATTTTGTCCTTTTGTGACACTCCTATCGGTTTGAATCGGTCAACCTGTAAGTTGAGTGATTCCAAAAGAACCTTAAAGTCCGGCGTTCCGACTGCATCCGCAGTAACGGCGATTTGAACGATAATCCAACCCTTGGGTGGAAGACCGAGTCCGAATCCTGCAACCTGATCTGTCGGAGCGGTACAACCGATATTACTGATGATCTCTTCATTCGGCTTTGTTCCTGCAATAATGGTTCCTCTTTCAGTAATGGACGCATCTTCGATAAAAGTCACATTCAAAGACCCATTCGTTCTCTTGTTAATCGAAACTACGGACGAGTCATAAGAAATGTCGAAGAATCCTGCGGACAAACCGGCACTCTCGATTTGGTTCAACAAATCCGTTGAATCATCTCTTGCCCAAATCTGGAGATAATAAGTTTGTCCGACATTGACTTCGAACGGGCTGTCTGCGTCGTATTCCGTCTCAAAATTCACCGGGAAGTTCTCCGCACCAAAGTTCCAGTTATCCAAAGGCACGAGAGACGGTCTGAGGTAAACCTTCGTCGTATACTGCTCTTGACAGTTGAGACGGATTTCCTCCGTCAGTTCGACACCATCCTCATCCACAACAGTCACCAGCAATCTTACCGGCGAGAGATTATACGATTCACAATACTGCGTACTCGACATGTACTCAACCTTAATCGTTCCACTGGCTTCCACAGCGAGGCTTTCAATATTCCGCAGGAATGTCAATCGATATCCTGGAGTATCGTCATCGTAAGGAGGAAGTGCCGAAAGAAGCTCAACTTCCTTGAAGACGACATTCTTGCCGGAGAAAAAGTATCCTGCGTCCAGATATTTCGTTCCGGTAGCAGTCGAACTGTTGGCGATGCTTCCGAAGAAGTCGGGGTTCTTCAGTCGCGGACCTTGCGAAACGCCCTGAATCTGGAGATTCAGCGTTGCGGCAACGGCCACGGACGGTTGTTCGTTGGGGTCGCCGACGGCGATTCCCGCATCGTCCTTGATAACAAACACAAAATTCAGGTTAAGGAACGAATCCGGATCCGCCGGGTCATAAGGCGTCAAACCGCCAAGTTCCGGATCGGCCAGGAAAAGTTCCGGCGTGAACGTGAACGATTGCATGTCTGCGGCAATCACCAGCGTACCGAGCAGCACGCCGTCCGTGTCCTTGATGTCGTAAGTTCCCGCAGTCGTCCAGGCGGCGTTGGTGCCATACTGAATCGACACGAAGCTCAAAACGTCGCCGGTGTTCGCGTCCGTAGCCAATTCGTTCGCCCGGATCGTGATCGACTTGTCGGAATCGACCGTTTGGTTCAATTTCGTGCTATCGACCACCGGCGTCTTATTGACACCCTTGACGGTGAACGTCAGTTCCGCAGTATCTTTGGATTCCGAGTTCGCCATGTTGGAATCGTCCTTGATCCGGAACGTTACGGTCTCTTCCAGAGTCCTGCCGCTTTGGAGCGAGTAAAATTTGTTGCCGGCCACATGGTTCGGTGCATATTCCAGGTAATCGCCGTTGACCGGGTCCTCCTTGTACGTCAACGTGGCTCCGCTGGGCAACGTGACCGTGTCGCCGTCTTCCGCCAATACTCCCAATTCCACGCCATCTTCATCGTACACAATGATCGAATGGGCGTCATCGATATCTTTGTCGGTAAACAGATCGGCAATTTTGACCTGCATCGTACCGTTGGCCCAAACTTCACCGGCGTCCTTGTCCACCGCTTCCGGACGGTCGTTGACGCCGGTAACGATCACCGTGATCGTACCGGATGCACCAGCCGTCGGTAAACCATACTCGTTGTAAAGCGGAATGTTGAACACAATCTCCGCCGTTTGATCCTGTCTCAGGAAGAAGAACAAGCCCTTGGGATCGAACCAGAAGCGACCATCTTCGATGCCATAATGAACGCCTTCAAGCAGTTCGTTATCGATTACGTCTTGCAATTCCGCTTTCGAGGAGGCCGTCGCCGGATACTTCGTATCAAAGTCCGCCGGCAACAGCGGGGTGATTTTCCCAACGGTATAACCTTCCGGGAACGGCGGTGCGTACGGACGGTCCTTGCTCGTCAGGTGTTTTTCCGAGACCGTCAACTTGTAATCGTAGCAGAGGAGCGTTTCTGGAGCTTCACCCCAATAGACTGAAACATACACGTAGCCGATGGGATCACCGTCATAATTGAGCGGAACCTTGTAAACGAGTATGTCACCTTCCTGGAGTGCGCTGCCAAATTGAGCTTCAAAATCATCGTCCAAATCGGTGTTGGGCGTAATGCCGACGAAAATATTACCGTCTGCGTCCTGTTCAAATGAGAAACCACCGAACTGCGGCACCGTTTCGCTATTTTTGAATCCTATCGTACCCGCCGACAATTTTGAAACATCAATATCATCGCCTTCATTACTGTAAAACTTGATCGGCTGGTACGCTGTCAGCGGATCGCCCGTCGCAACGAAGAACGTTTGGAGACCTTCTCCGACCGTCATGGTGTCGTCCCCATGAATCACGATGTCCAGTGTTACCGGACCATCCTTCAATGTGGCACCATAAGGGTCTGTTACCTGAATGTTGAACGAAAGTGTTTCAGATTCGCCCTCCGCCAGATAGGAATAATCGGTTGCCGGACGGAACCGAAGCACGAGTTTGCCCACTTCTTCCAAAATAACGAAGGTTCCTTTCGGAAGAGCAAGTTCCTTCGGATATTCCGGCAACTTTCCCTTTTCGAGAAGGTAAAAATCATTCCCGTTAATCGAGAACCAAAGCATGTCGGTTTCATTGATGTCCGGGTCGTAAATTTTGTCTTGCCAGTCAATCTTGATCCATTTCGAGTAATCATAACCCACTGCGGGGTCTGGATCGATTCTGGTGGAGGCCCAAGCAGTAATCGCCGCGGCTTCCGAAACATCCTGGACAAAGTCTTCGCCAACCGGAGCCTCGTTGACACCGGTAATCGTTACGCCAAGCTCCTTGCTGACCGCCGACTCGCTGTTTGCAAGATTCTGATCGTCTTTCACGGAGAACTTGTACGTTTCGGTTCTCCAGGTAACACCTTCAACATCCGTTTCGTCGCCGTTGAATTGACGAAGGTTGATTTTATCCGTCGACGGGATGATCGTCAGCGTCTTGCCGTTGTTGGTAACACGAATAATCGAACCGGTCGAAACTTCAAACTCCTGCGTCGCTTTGGTTGGATCGACTTCAAAAACGTCGGTCGTGGTGTTCGGACCGATAATCGTTCCAAACGTGAGAACGTCGCCGGTGTTCGGATCGGTCGCAATGTCGCCGATGTTGATCGTAAACGTTGTGGCGGCATCCTCCTTGACCGTCTTCGTAATAACACTCGTATTGTTGAAGTACGGCGTCTTGTTGACACCAGTGAGGTTGACCGTTACTTCCACCGCCGCTGTCGACGTGGCGTTGGTTGCTCCGGAATCGTCTTTGACGTAAAGGTCGAATTTGTCCGTAACGAGGGCACCGTGCTGCGCCGAATAGAACGGGCTGTCCGTTTCGTCGCCGTTTGGTACATACAACAGATAATCGCCGTCCGCATCTTCCACGTAGATCAGGGTTGCACCGCTTTCAAGTGTTACGGTATCACCGTCCACCTTGAGACTCACGCCGTCAACGACGAAGAAGTGCTTGTCCGCCAGGTCGGCATCCGTAAACAGTGCCAGAAGATCGCTGGCGTAAATCTTGACACCATCCGTCGAATCGACGGGGACCGCGTCCTCTTCTTCATTGGCGTCAAACTCTGCAACTGCACCGCGGACCGGCTGATCGTTTTTGCCGTTGACGGTGAGTGTGACCGTGCCTTCCGAAATTAAGCCGTAGCGGTTTTCACGAACTTGATAAGTGAACACAAGTTTCGCTGTTTGTCCTTCGCTGAGGAACTGGAAGATCGAGGTGAATTCCGCATCCGGCGTAAATGTTCCTTTGAAGCCGTTGCTTTCCTGAACAACCGCCGCCTTCGCAAACAATGCGGCGATTTGGCCCGGAGTCAGGGTTTTTACGTACGCTGTGGTATCACCGTGTGCGGAAACCTGCACGGAACCGCTCAGGTTGCCGTTAACAATTTCCCAATTCACGCCGGACGGCACTGTAACCGTCACGGTCGTTTCAACGGCAACCGTCGCTTTTTCGCCGATGCTGGCCGCTCCCGTCCCGAGGGTTGCCGGTGTGCCCGCTTCGATGTAAAGCGTGATTTCCGCCGTTTTTACGTCGGTAACAGCCCCGGTAAAGTTCGCTTTGATCTGCAATTTGTACGGCCCGGCATTGAGTGACGCCAGATCGGATTCATCAACCAGGATGTGACCGTCCGCAGTTACCGTGAAGTTGGAAACATTGACCGTGTTACCGTTTTTGTCTTTGGCCGATTCAATCGTGAAAGCGACGTTCGTTCCGGTCGGTGCCGAGTAGACCAAAGCACCGCCGCTGGAAATCATGCCGGCCACCGCGACACCATTCGTCGGGAGGTAAAGCGTCTGATTACTGAACACGACGCTACTGTCCGCCGTTACGGTCAATTTTTTCGTGAGCGTCGTGGTGCCATCGGAGTTGGTTGCCTGGAAGACGAAGTTCGCCGAAATGTCGGCTCCGCCTGACGTCGGGATAAACGCCGGATCGACCGTTACCCAGGTCAATTTGCCGTCGTTTTCAAGTTTGAACGTACCGACACCGGACACCGTTACGGTCCCGCCAAGCGTGATCGTTTGAAGCGTTGTGCCGGACTTGCCGATTTCGTATTTTGTGATACCGGTCCCGGTCGCCTGCCAGCCGGTTACAATGTTGCCTGCGGCGGCTTGGGCGGCGGTGATCGTCAAGTCGTTACCGGTAACAACCGGCTTGGCCGTGACACCGTTGACCGTAATCGCAAGCGTTTGCAAGGCTGTTTCGCTGACCTGATCGCCGTTGGCTGCGATCGTAACACCGGCATCGTCTTTCACGGTGAACTTGATTGAAATCGCCTCGGCCACCGCTACCGCACTGGTCGTCGGAGTGATTTTCAGTTCTGTGTAACTCGACGAAGCGGCATCCCAGACGAGCGTAATCACGGTTCCCTGGGCGGTGGTCCAGACCTTGTTTGCACCGGCAGTACCGGTCGCGGTCAAAGCGGTCCCGTTTACGGTGACGACAACCGAATCCGTGAACGTCAGCTTATCGGCAGTGTTCGCATCGGTTGCAATCACGGCAGAGTTGGCGTCACTTGTTCCAGCGAGTTTATAAGTGTACGTCGAACTGTTCGGATCGAACGTCGTCTTGGCACCGGTAAAGCTGACAATCGGTGTCTTGTTGACCGGGTGTACCGTTACGTTAATCGACTTGTCGCCGGCAGTTCTGTTCTGACCGGTTACGGCAGAATCGTCTTGAACCACGAAATTGAAGTTCACGGCGATGTCAGCGGCCCCTTTGGACAAGGCAACCTGTGCGGCGGTCGGTTTGAACACGAGTTTGCCACCGTAGAAATGCCCATCGGCCCCCTTCGTACCGCCGGTGTAGGTGAGCGTTCCCAGCGTGGTGCCGCCATCCGTAACCGTGATTGGATTGTAAGCATCCCCGGCGGAATTCAGTGCAAACGAGTACGTCGTTCCGTAGGCGACCACAGAATGGATCATGTAACGGAAATTCGCATCGGCGTTCCCGACGAGATCGACGACGTTCCATTCCACGAAGGAATTGGTGTCAACCGGATAGAGCGTCTGTGCCGCCGGTGTTTTGGATTCCGGTTGCTGATGGGCAACCAGAGTGAACGTGTACGAAACCTCTTTCGGTGCCTGTTTCTCATCGCCGGTGGTCGCGAGGAATTTGATCGTGTAGGTTCCCGGCGGAAGCGCATCGGTGTCGTTGCGATAATAAATCCAGTTGAGCCATGCATCGTCGAGCTGGAACGCCTTGACACCACCGGAAATGACTCCGAGTTTGCTCGTGATGTCCGCCCAGGAAGTTGATGCACCATTCCCCTCGAATTTCGCTTCAAGTTTGACGACGTTCGACGAAACACTACCGGAAATGTCGAGCACGGCGGTTTTCGTCTTTACCGTTGCCGTATCGGAAGTGAGCCAGTGCGTAACGCCGACATTGACGATGATTTCGGCGGTCGCATTAAGCGTAACCGCCACCGTCCCGGCCCCGGCGTTGGTACTGACCCAAGACGCCTCTGCGGCGGAAACGATTCCGTCGTCGTTGATGTCGAAATACTTGTTGTATTGCGACTGCGCCGCATTGAACTGCAATTTGGAATAGCCCATGCTCGTCGCAAGGGCATTGTAGTAGGCAATCGTTTGCTCGTTGAAATTTCCGTTTCCCTGGGCCGCTGCGGTCGTGGCACGAAGGGCGTCCAGTTGCGATACCGCCCCGGTCCCGGTTCCGGCTGCCGAACTTCCGACGCCTGGCATGAAAACGTCGCAGGTGAATGAACCGTAGGAACCGTTCTCGCCGGCAACCTGGATTTGGTAGCTCCCGCTCGGCAGATTGACGACAACGGTGCTGGAATCCTTTCCGTTGAAATCGTAAAGATATTTGCTGGAAGCAAGTGCGTTTCCGTCGGAATCGATTAGACGAATCGCCGCCGGGTCAAGTTTTCCGCCTTCGTTGGTCGCATTGACGGTGATCCCGATGGCCGCCGTTGCACTGCTGTCGATGTTCAGGGAAAGCAGGGCCGTCTCGCCGGCGGATACGGAAGAACTCACGCCGCCGATCAGACCGGTGATGGCGAGCATCTGCCGTTCTTCGAGGGGTTCGATAGACAGATTGACAAGAGAGTTTCTGGTTTTCTTTGCGCCTTGCGAAATATTTTCACGACCGAAAAACTTATGGAACATGTTCATAGCTTCAAACCTTCTCGAATGAAAGTTACAGGAAAATTGAAATAGGAAGGAAAATGAAGGACGGATACTCCCTCTTTCAATTTTCCATGTTTTTTAACGGTTCTAACAGTTAAATAAACCAATATGTAGCAAGGTACTAATCATTGCGTGGCGAAACTACACAATAGTTTATATCTACACCCATTACAAACGGCATTTTCAAGGTGGGGTGTGATTAAAACTCACGGTGATTTGGAGGATAGGGTGAAAGAATCTGAGGAACGAAAAGTATAATCCGAATAAAAGGAAGCCATTTACCATATTGCCCAGATTTTCTGTTTTAGCCAAAAAGCCCAACCGAAATGACTGGAACTCAAAAGATGGGAAAGCGAAGAAAAGGCTGGTTTGCTTTGAACCAACAGGTCGCAGTTTGACTCTTTCGTTGCGTTACCTCGACAATAAGTTCCCTATTTTTTCTATTTTTACTCGAAAGGAATCGGGAATCGGGAATCGGGCATAGGGCATAGGGAATTGGGAATTGGGAATTGGGAATTAGTTTTTCAGTTATCACCTATGCCCGATTCCCGATTCCCGAAATTTGCTCTTTACACAAACGTAAAAATTTCTTACAGTCCGTCCGCCCCGTGTTTGTTTATTTTTGCTACATTTTCCCCAAAATGCTTAGATTCGGTCTCATTTGCCTCGTTTTGCTCGTCTGTGCCGGTTGCGGTACGACGAAGTGGACCGATACGTCCCGAACGGCAACGGAACAACTCTTAATCAGCTACGCGATTGACAACGCCGTAGAGCAAATCAACTTTTCCGTTTTAAGGGGGAAGAAGGTATTTATAAAAACTGACGCGATTCAAGCGGCGACGGATTATCAGTATCTGAGTACGGCCATTCGGCAACACATCTCCACCAGCGGCGGATTGCTTTGCGACAAACTCGAAGACTCGGAATACATTGTCGAACTTCGAGCCGGGGCGGTCGGAACGGACCGAAATGACCTGCTTTACGGAGTTCCTGCGATTACGATTCCCTCGGTTGCACTCAACAATGCGGCGACAGCCGGGGCGGGTTCGACATTTCCGGAAATCCCGTTCGTGAAAAAGACAGATCAACGGGCCGTTTGCAAGGTGGCCGTGTTCGTTTACCACCGTGAAACCGGTCGGCCCTTGTGGTGTTCCGGGAATCGCCAGAGTGAAAGCCGCGCCAAAGCCTGGTGGGTTTTCGGGGCCGGTCCGTTTACCAAAGGAAGCATCTACAAAGGTACGGAATTTGACGGAGGAAAAATTCCGAAAGTGATTCCTGGAATTTCGAGCGACAACGACGAAGGATCACCGCCGCTAACGGTGGAACGCTATTTTGCCGAACCGCCACTGGTAAAAACCGATGTGGAAAAACCGCAAAACAGTCCCGACCTGCTCAATCCCCCGGCACCGATACCAAAAACGATCCAGTATGGCGGAATGACGATTCATCGATAAGGAACCAAGAAGGAACCAGCAGGCCACTAAAAGTTTGTATGAATGGCAGCCGGGAGCGCAACGGAGTGAAGCGACCGGACCGAATCGCGGAGAAATCCGGTCACTGCGCTGCGCTCCGTTCCTGATTCTCTTTCACCTGGAAAAGATAGTCGCATTCATATTCCTGGAGGGCTTCCAGTAACGGGCGTTGAGCGAAGATGGCGTCTCCGGTCAGAAGTTTCAATGCCGGATAGGTGTCAAACTACGCCGTTAAGTAACTTGGCAGTCTGACTTGACTGTCAAGCGAAGTAACCCATTGTTGTAAAAGGATTTGCGTGATTTTTAATTGCCAAGTGTTTTGCGTTTGTTTTTTTACCAGATTGCTGAAA
>Ga0209628_10000293_pt1 | contig 30105 bp, 30 predicted proteins | sample TergutCu122P4_FD_187285 | JGI IMG/M metagenome (GOLD analysis project Ga0209628, IMG submission 187285) | Cubitermes ugandensis P4 segment gut microbial communities from Kakamega Forest, Kenya - Cu122 P4 (SPAdes) (version 2) | ecosystem: Host-associated > Arthropoda: Insects > Digestive system...
TGAAGTCTCAAGGCAAGAAATAGCAAAACGCTATTTGTTTTTATTTTTTTCCGATATGGTTCGGGGGTAGTTATGGGTTCATAGATAATATTTTGGTTAATAAATCAAGGGCGAAAGTAGAAAAAAAATAATTAAAAAGAGTATGGGGTATGATTTTTATTTTTTTTAAAAAGTATCTGGTTTTTTTACTACACTGGCAATTTCTCCATATAAAAGTTTGGTTACTATCAATTCTCCTTCTGTAACATCATCAGCGCTGCATAATGGCTTTCCGTTTTTCATGGTAATGCTGTAACCTCGCCTGAGGATATTATCCGGATTTAATAATTCAATTTTCGTGCTGAAGTTTTGAATATTGTGTTGTTCTTTGATCAACATTTGTAAAACTAAAGTTTGTAGGTACTGCGCTACCATTTGAATTTCTTTTTCTTTGTACTGTTTGTATTTAGCAATGTTTAACAATAGTTGTTGGTAGGTGTTTGAAAAATAAAACTCTTTTTCTTGTAATAATTTTTGAACTTGTTTGATTAGTTTGTGTTTACATTCGTCAACTTGTAATAGAAAATTTTGGAATTGTTGAATGAGAAAATAGGCAACTTCGGTAGGGGTAATTTTATTGGCAAATGCCACCATATCTGTTACGGTTTCGTTCGTAGAGTGTCCAATACCCGTAATTACAGGTAGCGGACATGTCGCTACGGCGGCGGCAAGGTCGTAATGATCATAACAACTTATTCCTGCATCGCCGCCGCCGCCCCGCACAAGCACCACACAATCAAACTCTTGTTGCCGCCTTGAAATCTCTGCAAACCGACTGGGAATGGAAACCAGCGCCTTGTCCCCTTGTAAAATGGAAGGAAATAAAATACATTGAAATTTGTACAATGCGCTGTTTTGCTGCAAAATAACCATAAAATCGTTATATCCTTTACTCGTTTCCACAGAAATTACAGCAACTCTTTGCGGAAGTAAGGGCAAGGTTTTTTGTTTATTCATTAAAAAAATTTGTTCTTTCTTTAATTTTTCTATCACCTCTCGCTTGTTGCGCTCCATTTCACCTAATGTAAACAATGGCTCAATATCTTGAATTTGTAAACTCAACCCGTATTGCCCGCTAAACTCAATCGTTGCCAAACATAAAACGGTAATATTTTCTTTTAACGGTTCGCCCGTAATAGCAACAAAACGTTTATTTATGCTGTTAAACTGTGTTGACCAAATAATTCCTCTTAATTGCGCCTTTATTTTATGGTTCTCTCTTTCTGCTAATTCCGGATAACAATGACCCGAGTGCGGATAATAATTGAGTTTTAATATCTCTGCCTTAATATAATAACTCCGATTATAGTTTTTCGCTATAATATTCTCTATACTTTTTGTAATTTCCGAAAGCGCATAAACCGGTTTGTTTTGAAAAGTCTCTTGAGTTGCCATTAGAAATTAGTGCCAAATTATATGCTTTGTCATTTTGTATTGCTCAAAAATATAAATTTTTTGAAATTTTTTATAAAACTATATATTTGCCGCAAACTTTAAACGCTATGCTGTCTCTATGAATACCCCAGCACAATTCGACCATATAGAAAAAATTTGTTTCGATGTTTTTTCAAAAAAAACAAAAGATTACGGTACCGCATGGCGTATTTTACGCACCTCTTCTTTAACCGACCAAATCTATATCAAAGCACAAAGAATTAGAAGTATTCAGGAAAAAGGGATTTCTAAAGTAAATGAGGGAATTGTTTCTGAATTTATCGGTATTATTAACTATTCTGTAATGGCATTAATACAATTGGAAATCGGTACAACGAATTTTTCCGAAGACCCGATCTCTGTTCAAGAGATCTCACAATTGTATCAAAAATATATTCATCTCGCCAAAGAGTTGATGCTCAACAAAAATCATGATTATGGGGAAGCGTGGCGAAATATGCGTATAGAATCTTTTACCGATATTATCTTAATGAAACTGCTGCGCGTTAAACAAATTGAAAATAATAAAGGAAACACTATCGTTTCTGAAGGAGTGGATGCTAATTATTACGATATTATTAATTATGCTGTTTTTGCGCTCATAGCATTAACATTATAGTATTATTTCCATGTATGATTAAAATGAAAAAACAATGAAAAAACAAAAAAAACAGGTTTGGCTTACTATCTTACGCATAATCTTAGCATGCGTTTTTATTTTTTCCGGTTTGATAAAAGTAATAGACCCTGTAGCGTCCGGCATAAAAATAGATGAGTATTTTATTTCTTTTAGAATGGGGTTTATGCATCCGTTTTCACTGTCATTAGGCGTATTGGCTAATATGGTGGAATTTACATTGGGATTTATGCTTCTTTTCAAACTTAAAGTGCGCCTTACATCATGGGGATACCTTATGTTTATGCTCTTTTTCTTCTTCTTAACAGCCTGGTTGGCTATTGCCGAACATCTTGAGGTTAATTATGGATACAATTTCGGAGTAGTAAGGGATTGTGGTTGCTTCGGACAAGCGGTGGTTATGAGTAATTTGGAAACATTCTTAAAAAATATAGTATTATTAATCATTACATTAATCGTTTTTGGAAAACGAAAAACTATTTCCGACATCAGGATGACTTCTTTGGGTCAGTGGTTGTTTGTTTTTTTGGGTGCTTCCATAGCATTTGGTATCCAAATTTATGGTATCCGCAACCTGCCACTTTACGATTTCGGTAATTGGAAAAAAGGAGCCAACGTAGTAAATCTTTTCGTGGAAAAACCCGCAGAAAAAGAGATTCTTTTCTTATATAAAAATCAAAATGGAGTAGAAAAATTATTGTCTATGAATGAGATAAATAATATTACGGAAACTTATCCCGATTTTTATAATGAGTTTAGCTATGTCGACAGGATAGATTCAGTAATCTCTGAAGCAGTTCATCCAAAATTTCCCGGTTTTTCTATGTTGGACAATCAAGGGCGAGATTTTGCAAGCATTTATCTCAATAAGGAACATCTTTTCTTGCTTTTTATGCACGATTTGGATGAAACAAATGAAAAAGCTATTAAATCTGAAAAATTTACCCGTCTTATTAATTATTGTAAAACTAATAATATTGATCTTGTTGGAATTACAAACTCCTCTTTCGACGATATTAATAATTTTATCAAAAAAAATAATATTGACTTTCCTATTTATTACAATCCTATTGATCCGATAAAAGGACCCTTTGTCGTGAGAGATGCTATTCGCTCTAATCCGGGATTAATTATACTGAAAAATGGAATTGTTGACAATAAAATGGCATGGCGGAATTTTTAATAGCAAACGACTTTCTTCTTTGAACATCTATTAATCACTGATTACTAATGAATACTATTCACATTCTCCCTGATCTTGTGGCTAATCAAATTGCTGCCGGCGAGGTAATTCAACGCCCCGCTTCGGTAGTAAAAGAATTGCTGGAAAATGCTATTGATGCAGGCGCAAATAAAATTCAACTTATTATTAAAGATTCCGGAAAAACACTTATTCAAGTAATAGATAACGGAATCGGAATGGGTTTTATGGATGCAAGAACATGCTTTGAAAGACATGCTACCTCAAAAATTTCTACTATAGACGACATTTCTCAACTAACTACCAAGGGCTTTCGCGGAGAAGCGCTCGCTTCTATCGCTGCCATTGCTCATATAGAATTACTTACAAAACAACCCAATAATGAAACAGGAACCCTGCTGCTGGTAGAAGGTTCTTATATAAAAGAACATACACCTACAGTAACACAAAACGGCACTTCAATTGCCGTGAAAAATCTTTTTTTTAATGTGCCGGCACGAAGAAATTTTCTTAAATCGGACGCCATTGAGTTTGGACATATCGAAGAAGAATTAAACCGCTTAACATTAATTCATTATGATGTTGAATTTTTATTTTATCACAATGGGAAATTAATACAACAGCTACCGCAATCTAATCAAAAACAACGTATTGTAAATGTTTTTGGCACCCATTTTAAAGATAAATTATTCCCGATAGAATTAGATACTGAAGTGGTGAAAATCTCAGGTTTTATTGCAAAACCGGAAAATGCTAAAAAGAAAAAAAACGAACAGTATCTATTTGTAAATCAAAGATTTATTAAACACTATCTGTTAACATACGCTATTGAATCTACCTATAAAGAATTAATACCGGAAGGACATAAACCGGCTTTTTTTATAGAAATTACGGTCCCGCCTGCTACCATTGACATCAATATTAGCCCTACTAAAATTGATATTAAGTTTCAGGATGATAAAATGATATATGCTTTTTTAAATGCTGCGGTTAAAAAAACATTAGGCACTCTTTTATTAATACCACAAATTGACTTTGATTACAATCCGCAATATGATTTTTCAACCATAAAACCAAAAGAAGAAATAAAATCTCCTGCTTTAACTATAAATCCAAATTATAATCCATATCATTCTCTGCCGGAAAAAAAAATCTCTACTTCCGATTCTTGGCAGCAATTTTTAGCAGGATTAAAAAATGAAATCCCTATTAAGAGTTTCGCTGAAGATGAAAAAATTACTTTTGCAGATGAGAATAAAAAAATCGCATCTTTTGAAGATGAGTTTCAATTAAAGTGCTTGTTTTTTTCCAATATTTATTTAGTGTTTCTGTGGAATAGGGCTTTAAATATTTTGGATGTAAAAGCAGCGCGTGAACGGATTCTATTTGAGCATTTTTTAAATGCTTTGGAAAACAATCCTGTGGTTATTCAGCAATCTATGTTTCCTGAAATCATTACATTATCAGCAAGTTCTGTTGAAATAGTAAACGACATTTTACCCGAATTACGTACTTTGGGGTATGATTTGGAACCATTAGACCGAATATCATTTGCAGTTAACGGAACCCCGACAGATGATGAAAATTGCAATATACAACAAGTTATGGAAGAGTTTGTGGAAATGTATAAAACTTGCCAATTTTTGCACAAAACAGATAAAAATACCGCCATTGCTAAAAGTTTGTCCAAGCAAAAATGTAACTCTCAATTACAAATATCTTCAGAGATGGAACAACAAGCTTTTATTAAACAATGGCTTCAATGTAATGTGCTACACATTTCTCCTTCCGGAAAAAAAGTATTGATAAGTTTTACCGAAATGGATTTGAATAAATTTTTTGAATAGAATTTATAAAATTATAAAAATTCTATATAACACTTTCTATTCCAATTCATGAATTACTAATCCGGACCTTAGCTTCGGTTCAAACCAGGTGGTTTTAGGGGGCATAATATTTCCCGTATCGGCAATATCTATTAGTTGTTTCATAGAAACTGGAAATAATGCAAAGGCAACTGCCATTTCACCACTGTCCACGCGGCGTTTCAGCTCGCCCAAACCACGAATACCACCCACAAAATCTATACGTTTGTCGGTGCGTAAATCTTTTATTCCTAATATTTTGTCTAATACTAAATTCGATAAAATGGTAACATCTAATACACCAATCGGGTCGCTGTCGTTGTAAGTACCGGTTTTTGCATTCAACTTGTACCACTTTCCTCCAAGATACATACTAAATTCATGCAATTTTGAAGGTGTGTAAATGTTGGCGCCCTTTTCTTCCACATCAAAAGTTTCTTTTAAAGTATTAAGCAGCTGCTTTTCTGTGAGTCCGTTTAAATCTTTTACAACACGATTATAATCAATAATTTTCAGTTGATTATCGGGAAAAAGCACTGCCATGAAATAATTGTATTCTTCTTTGCCGGTATGATTTTTGTTATTAGCGCGTTTTTCGCCGCCTACCAACGCAGCGGCTGCAGTTCTGTGATGCCCGTCTGCTACGTACAAAGTAGGAATCTCATTTGCAAAAATCTCTGCAATCTCTTTGTTTGTTTTAGTATCATTGATTACCCAAAAATGGTGACCAAAACCATCATCCGCTACAAAATCATATTCCGGGGTTTCTGTTTTCACAATATTTTCCACCATGGCATCTATTTTTTTGTTCGACGGATAGGAAAAAAACACCGGTTCTACATTGGCATTGGTAATGCGCACGTGAATCATGCGGTCTTCCTCCTTGTCTCTGCGGGTAAGTTCATGTTTTTTAATATTATTGTTCATATAATCATCAATATGCGCACAGCCCACAATGCCATATTGCGTTGTGCCATCCATGGTTTGCGCATAAATGTAGAATTTTTCTTCCGCATCCCGTATTAACCATTTTTTTTCTTTAAACATATTAAAATTCTCTACTACTTTATCATACACTTCCTGAGAATGTTCGTTAATCCCTTTGGGAAGATCTATTTCTGCTTTGGTTACATGAAGCAAAGAGTAGGGATTTTCTGCTGCTTCCATGCGCGCTTCATCAGAATTTAATACGTCATAAGGACGTGATGCCAATTGTTGTACAATCTCTTTCGGAGGACGAACTCCCTTAAATGGTTTTACGATAGCCATAATGATTTTTTTAGGTAAATAAATTATTACTATAAACGCTGATTTTCTTTATTTATTAATTATATTGGTTAAAAAACTGTTTAGGTTTGCTTTATATTGAAAAATGCTTCTTTGCAATTTGAAAAATAATTTGCTAATTTTTTATTTTTACCAAAATATTTTTTTACAAAAAAATAACGACGGATTTTTGAATTGATTTTGTTCATTCGCGAACGCCTCGAAAAAATTTTAAATAGGTCAATATTCTTTTCATGATAATTACTTCTCCTGGAAAAATATTGCATTTGGTTCATCAAAAGTTGGGTAAAATTAATCTGTACCGGACACACTTCATTGCAATTTCCGCAAAGTGTTGTGTTTTCAAATAGTTTTACTGTTTTCTTGTTTTCTTCTTTACAATGATATTTAATTAGTTCTATGGGAGAAAACTCTTTAATTTGCCGGTAAGTCGGGCAAACTTCCTTACATTTGCCGCAATCAATACAATACAAGGTTTCTCTTAATACATTGTCTTCTAAAATCTCGGTAATCCCATTATCATATAATAATAAAAAAACATCCATTTTTTCCGTACTGTAATTATCTTCATTAGATGTTTGAAATTTATTAGAAATTACTCTTGAGGGAACAGAAGAAATTATTTTAATATCATTGAAAAAAGAATCATTTTTTTCTTTTTGAAGATATAATAAAATCTCAAAATCTGCTTGTTTAACTACTAAATTATTAATATTTAATATAATAAAAATTTTTTCAAAATTATTGAAACAATTTTTACTTTGCTTATTAATAAAAACAAGAGAACCATTTTCTACAATACCAAAATCGGCCTGAACTACTAAACTTTCTATAACATCATCATTGTTTTCTAAAGAATCGATATCTATTTTTTTGAAAAAGTTCTTCTTTTCAAAAAAACCTTCATATATGGTTGGAATATCAAAACAAATTTTGTTATAATTATTTTTAGACATAGATTTACTAATAAAATCTACCAATTCAATTTCATCGCTTATCCATTTTACGCCTATATTTTTAGAAGACAATCTACTTTCAAATGCCAATAAATGCTTTTCCATCTCTTCAATATAAGAGAATCTAATAAAGTTAGCCTTTGTTTTTAAAAACTGTAAATCATTGAACATAATTTGTTTATGGTTTGTTAATTATTGCTTTTTCTTTGTTAATATTTTTTATATAAAATTTTATCCACAAAAAAACAGAATTTTTTAATATGGTTTCAACAATTTTTTTTCTTTTTATTACTTATAATATTCTCAAAAATAACATAAAAAAAGTTATGAACAAAATTAACATTATTATTCTTGTTTATTTTAATAATAAATTTTTAGTTTTTAAAAATATATATATAAAATATGTGTTAGTAAATTTTTAGTTTTGCAACGTTATGAAAAAAATCATTTTTGTTTTTCTTGTTTTTCTTGTTTTTCCGTTAGTTCTATTTGCACAAGAACGTATAACTTTAAATGGTAATATTTTCGATGGAGTTGCTTTTTTTCCTATAGTAGGTGCAAATATCTATAATTTTAATACAAAAAAATTCAGTTTTACGGATTCTAAAGGAAATTTTGAGATTTTAGCAAATAAAGGAGACACCATTATTATATCAAAATCATCTTATAAGCAATTATTAATAGAAATTACGCCGATAATTTTTCAAAAAAAGACCATAAATATAGCTCTATATTATAAGGCAATTATTTTAAAAGAAGTTGTGGTTTATGCTTTGCCCAAAACTTATGAGGAATTTAAAAGAGATTTTGTTAATGTTGAATTTTCAGAAATAAATAAAAAGATAACAGGAACCACTTTAACAGAGCAAGATAGAATAAATGAAGAATTTAAGTCACGTGAAGGGCCCAATCTATTAAGAAACATTCCGGCGGTGGCAAGTCCTATTACTGCCCTTTATGACCGTTTTAGCAGAAAGAAAAAGATAGAAAGGTTATATCAGGAAATAGTTAATAATGAGGAAGAAATTGATAAATTGCCGTTAAAGTACAATAGAGAATTAGTAACTTCAATAACCGGATTAGAAGGAGAGGAATTATTAAATTTTATGACTTTTTGTAAATTTAGTTACTATGATCTTGTAAAGTGGTCGCCGGAGTTTATAATTTCGCAGATTAAAAAGAAATATGTTGATTATGAGTACTATAAAGCGATAGAAAAAGAGTAATGCTAGAATTTTTTCAAGTTTGTTTAGGCTAAAAAAACGTAAAAAAAGGAATTGATTATTTTTTAATTTTGCAACGTTTGAAAAAAAGTCATTGTATTTCAAAAAAAACAATAAATAAACAATTCACAAATTTTAAAAAACCATTTTATGACAGAAAAAGTTACCAAACTAATGAGAGACGTTCCGGCAATTCGCTGGACAGCGCTCGTGTTCCTGGCATTTGCCATGTTTTGTTCGTATATCTTTATGGATATACTATCCCCCATTAAAGACCTGATGCAATCCACGCGAGGTTGGGATTCTACCGCCTTCGGTACAATGCAAGGGTCTGAAACCTTTTTAAATGTTTTTATTTTCTTCCTGATTTTTGCTGGAATTATCCTAGACAAAATGGGAGTTCGTTTCACGGCAATTTTATCGGGATTTGTTATGATTGTGGGAGCAATCATAAACTGGTATGCAGTAACAACAGCCTTTAGCGGAAGCGGTTTAGAAACATGGTTTACCCATAATTTAAACTATATTCCCGGGTTTGATGAGTTGGGTATCTCACCTTTTTACAGGGAGATGCCGGCCTCAGCAAAATTTGCTTCCGTGGGTTTTATGATTTTCGGCTGTGGAGTTGAAATGGCGGGTATTACCGTCTCACGAGGTATTGTAAAATGGTTTAGAGGTAAAGAGATGGCGCTGGCGATGGGCTCGGAAATGGCACTGGCAAGATTGGGAGTTGCTACCTGTATGATTTTTTCTCCCGTTTTTGCAAAATTTGGCGGAAATGTTGATGTTTCCCGCTCTGTGGCTTTTGGGGTAATTTTATTGATGATTGCACTCATTATGTTCATTGCCTATTTCTTTATGGATAAGAAATTAGATGCACAAACCGGCGAAGCTGAAGAAAAAGACGATCCATTCAAAATCAGTGATATAGGTAAAATATTTGCCAGCAGCGGATTTTGGTTGGTAGCGTTGCTTTGCGTATTGTATTATTCGGCAATCTTCCCGTTCCAAAAGTATGCGGTAAATATGTTGCAATGCAATCTTACATTTACCGAAGTACCGGCAGGCTCTTTCTGGGCGTCAAGTACGGTTACGATTATACAATATTTGATTATGCTGGTGGTTGCAGCTACTGCATTTATGAGTAATTTCAGTAAAAAAAGAACACAAATAGCGCTGTTAACGACATCCGTTATATTTTTGATTATCTTTTGTTATATGGGCTATATGCGTCAGTCGGCAGAAACGATCTTTGCTGTGTTCCCGTTATTGGCAGTCGGAATCACGCCCATTCTTGGTAAATATGTAGATACCAAGGGCAAAGCAGCCTCCATGCTTATGTTGGGTTCTATTTTATTAATTGTTTGTCATTTAACCTTTGCTTTTATTTTGCCGCTATTTAAAGGGAGTCAGCTGGGTGGTGTAGTTATGGCTTATGTTACTATCCTTGTATTGGGTTCCTCATTCTCTTTGGTGCCGGCGTCTTTATGGCCCAGCGTCCCAAAACTTGTGGATAGTAAAGTAATAGGATCTGCATACGCATTAATCTTTTGGATTCAAAATATAGGTTTGTGGCTTTTCCCGTTACTGATTGGTAAAATTTTGGATGCAACAAATCCCGACATTAAACAAGCCTTGATTGATGGGACAATGTCACCAGAAATTGCGGCTACTTCTTATAACTACACCTATCCCATGATAACATTTGCTTGTCTTGGTGTGGCTGCATTAGTTTTCGGCTTTGTTTTGAAAGGTGTGGACAAGAAGAAAGGATACGGATTAGAATTGCCGAACATTAAGGAGTAAAAAATTAAAATAAGCCTTTTTAAGCACACTTTGATAAGTTTGAATGGAAAAGATTAAAAAAATATTTTCGTTGCCCTAACGTAGTATTTTATAACATATTGAAAATCAAACAAATACTGTAAAAAATCAAGTATAATGTAAATACATTAATAAAATTGCAATATCTGCAGGGTTAACCCCGCTAATTCTTGAGGCTTGTCCTAAATTTTGCGGTTGGGCTTTTGATAATTTTTCCCGAGCTTCCAAAGAAAGCGAAACAAAGGAATGATAATCAAAATTTTTTGGAATTTTTACGTTATCAATTTTTGATATTCGTTCTGCCATCTCTTTTTCTTTAATAATGTAAGGTCCATACTTTACAGAGATTTCAACATTTTCAATTTCTTCTTCTTGTAGATTTAAATTTTCAATTTCTTTTTTTACTGAAGAAACGTTTTCAATTATAGAATTAAAATCAACTTGTGGTCGAAGCAAAAGTTGAGATATTTTTACAGGTTGGATTAAGAGAGAAGATCCTAAATTTTTTAAGTATACATTTACTTCGTTGGGTTTAACATTTTCTGTAGACAAAAAATTCTCCAACTTTTGCTGCCGTTGATATTTTTCTTCAAGTTTTTTAATTCTTACATTTTCAATCAAACCTATTTTATTTCCAAGGGGAGATAACCGAATATCAGCATTATCTTGTCGCAATAAAATTCGATATTCTGCCCGAGAAGTAAACATTCTATAGGGATCCTGTACCCCTTTTGTAATCAAGTCGTCTATAAGTACTCCTATATAAGCATCAGAACGAGATAAAACAATTGGATCTTGTTTTTTTATAGCTCTGTGTGCATTTATTCCGGCTAATAGCCCCTGACAAGCAGCTTCTTCATATCCGGTAGTACCGTTAAGTTGACCGGCAATATAAAGGTTTTCTATTTTTCTAGATTCTAAGGAAGCATATAAATCCAGTGGATTAAAGTAATCGTATTCAATAGCGTATCCGGGTCTTAAAATATGGGCATGTTGTAATCCGGGAATCAGTTTAATTGCTTTGGCTTGCACTTCTTCCGGAAGAGATGAGGAGAACCCGTTCAAATAATATTCGTTGGTATTTCTTCCCTCAGGTTCTAAAAAAAGTTGATGTCTTTCTCTATCAGAAAATCTGTCAATTTTATCTTCTATGGAAGGACAATATCGTGGTCCAACGCCAATAATTCTTCCTTGAAACATAGGTGATTTATCAAATCCGGTTCTTAATACCTCATGAACTTGAGGATTTGTGTAAGTAATCCAACAACTTAATTGATTTTGCAATTTTGGGGTTTGGGTAAAAGAGAATTTTGCAGGATTAGTATCTCCTTTTTGTTCTTCCATTACAGAAAAGTCTATAGTACGACCATCTAAACGTACGGGGGTACCAGTTTTCAACTGCTTTACCGTTAAACCCAATTCAGCAAGTTTATCAGACAACATTGGAGAGTTTGGTTCCCCAATACGTCCACCGCAAAAAGAAACTTCCCCAATATGAATTTTACCATTTAAAAAAGTTCCATTTGCAAGAATGAATTTTTTAGCGTACAAATTATTTCCATGCAAAGTTTTTACACCTATTATTTGATTATTATTTGTTATTACATCAATTACGCAATCTTGTCTTAAATCAAGATTTGGCTGGTTTTCTAATACTTGTTTCCAAAACATAGAAAATGCATATTTATCACTTTGAGCTCTTGGGCTCCACATAGCAGGGCCCTTAGAGCGGTTCAGCATTCTGAATTGCAACATCGTATGGTCTGTAACAATGCCGGTCATACCGCCGAGAGCATCAACTTCTCGTATAATTTGACCTTTTGCAATGCCACCCATTGCAGGGTTGCAAGACATTTGAGCAATTAAAGAAAGATTAAGATTTATCAACAGCACTTGTGAGCCTAATTTTGCTGCAGCAACGGCTGCCTCGCAACCCGCATGGCCAGCGCCCACTATAATAATATCATATTTATTTTTCATTGTTCCCCGTGAAACATTTTTATAATAGTTTGTATTTCTAATAATTAAATAAAGAGTTGAATATAGTTAAAGCCTCATCTTCTTTTTGTTTCATTAATTGTCTATCCACAATTTTTTTATCTTTATATCCGCAAAGGTGTAAAATTCCATGTACCATCACCCTTCGTAACTCTTCCTCAAAATTATTTTTGTATTTCCGTGCATTTTCTATCACCCGATCAATAGATATATAAATATCTGCATGCAAAAACTTTTTGTCAGAAGAATCAAATGTAAGAATATCCGTAAGTGCATTATGATTTAAAAATTGCTTGTTTAATACTAAAAGTTGCTCATCATTACAGAAAACAATATTTATTTGACCCACTTTTTTATGAGTCTGTTTAACCACTTCCGTCAACCATTTTTTAACAGGTCTTTTGTTGGGTAATGTAAAATTAGTATTATAAAAAAAAAGAAACATAAACAAGATAAACTTAATTACTATTTTCAGAAGCATACCACTCAACAAAAGAATTTTCAGTTTCATATAATTTTAATGAAAACAATTGCAAATCGGAAGGCAATAATTTTTCTATAAGGAAAGCTAACTCACAAATCATATTTTCAAGAGTAGGCTGAAAGGGAACCGTAATAATTTTATCATAATTCTTTTTTAAAGCGTTTAGCAAAACCGAATCACTATCTTGATGTATCATTAAGGCGTGATCCCAAAAAGACACTATGCCGCTTACAATCAGTTCTTTAAAATCACTAAAGTCAAAAATGATTCCTCTATTGGGAGATGTTTCATCATTGTGCAGAACCCCTTTAACAGCAACCTCCAGACGATATGAGTGCCCATGAATATTTTTACATTTTCCATGATAATTAAGAAGTGCGTGAGCCATGTCAAAATGAAAAACACGAGATAAACGTAAGATAGCCATATTTTAAATATTTTCTGCAAAGAAACATCAAAATTTTAAAAAACCCACAAACCCATAACAATAAAAATTTAACCAACTTTTAAGGAAAGAGTAACTTTGTACAGATCCGCATTTTGTTCGGTTTTTAGAATGTAATTGTTTTTGTAACAGAGTTTCAACCTCTGTTCAATAATTTTTAGTCCGTTTTCAGAAGAAACAATACTTGACGCGTAATGGTCATGATTATTTTGACAGCGAAAATTTAATACAGGGAACAAAGAAGCGTCAAATTCAATATCTATTCTTCCAGTTCCGTCCTGTTTTGTATATTTCAAGGCATTACCTATAAAGGGTTCAAATAATAAAGGAATTACTGTATAGTCGTCAGGGCGTCCGACAATCTGCATATTCACCATGATGTTTTTTTGATGTCTAAATTTTTCTAATTCAATATAATATTCATAAAAGGCGAGTTCTTTATTCAATTCCACCTTGTCCTTTTCAGCGTCTACTAAGAAGTAGTACAAAACAAATTTTATTTTGTCCAAAAGAGTGCTATTAAAATTATTAATGAATGCCCAAGCGTGGAGATGTTCTAATATGTTGAAACAGTAATGAGGAAGTAGTTTCTTTCTTAGAAAATCTTTTTCAAAATTTTGTTTTTCAATTAATAATGACATTTCTTGCTGATGAATTTTATCTTTTTTATAGAAAAGGGAAATTAATTGATTATAATACTCCACCCAAATGAAAAACATAAAAAGAGCAAGATTTCTAATGAAAATATAACCAAAAGTAGCCAAATAAATTCGTTTATTAAGGGAAAGGTCGGAAAGTGAGATTTTCAAGTTTTTATAAAAAAGAAGCATTTCCACCAAGGAACAAGCAAAAATAGAAGCTACTAAAATGGCAATATTGTATGTTCTATTTTTCCTTGAAAAAACAGGAAAGAAAGAAGTATAAATATTTATAACCAATGCTAACGCTAAGAAGATGAATATTTCTTTTAGTTTGTCGGTTGAATTAATAGGCATTAATATGGAAACATTAATAAATATTAATCCAATACTAATCCAAAGGAAAATTTTAAAAAATAAAAAATTTATTTTTTTCAAAAAAAAATTAGGTTTCTCTGCTTTCATTTATTTGAAATATTATGCAAAATAAAAAAAAATATATTTGCACAAGAAATAGTACCCCATGGAGAAGTATAAATATATTGTTGTTGATGATGAATATCCAACACATATAACAGTGTTAAAACACCTTAAAGCTTATCCGAATTACTCGTGTGTAGATACATTCTTTAATCCGGAGCACGCGTTACAATTTCTTCAAAAACACGACATAGATTTAATTTTTTTGGATATTGAAATGCCCCAAATGAATGGTTTCAAATTTATGGAGGCATTAAATAAAAAAATTTTTATAGTTATTCTTACTGCTTATCAGGAGAAATACGGTTATTACGCTCACCAATTTTATGATAGAGATCTGATTTTCTTTTCCAGCAAAGCACAGTTTTTTTATTATTTGCCAAGAATAATTGCTTGTTTTGAGAAAAAGTATGCAGATAAAGAAATTATTCAAAGAGTTAATCAATTATCTGTAAATGAAATTCACACTTTTCCGAAAATACATAATAATAAAGCGATACCCCTTAGAGATATTCTCCATATTATGATTATAGGGCACAATATTGTTTTGAAGCTAAAAAATGGAGAAGAAATTATTTATCGAATGACCCTGCGGGAGTTAATAAAGCTCTTACCATCAAATAATTTCATGCAAATTAAAAGAAATCTTGTTATTAATATCATGCATGTTACCGCTTTCACCGAAACGACCGTATGTATCCATGACCAACATTTTTCCATTTCAGCAAGGAGGCGTAGTGCAATTATTCATAAATTAAAAACCCAAAGGGAGTGGTTATGTGAAACTTATTGATTATAATAACACAGCACGGGTTTTTTTTCATAGTGGATATAAGTATTATACTGCAACCAGTCGCCGGTATTAAAATAGATAGTTTTTTCGATAGTAATTTTTATCGGCAAATGACGGTGTCCGAAGATAAAATAATCAATATTATGATCAACAAGGTATTGTATGCAAAACTGTACAAGGAGTTCTTTTTCTTTTCCCCAAAAAATCTCTTGATGTTCCGGGGTCATAGCTCTGCTTCTTTTAGAAAAGAAGTGAGCCAGAGCAAAACCGATTTTGGGAGGAATAAGTCCAAATAACCAGCGATTTATAGTACAATTTAGGAAAAACTTTAAACATTTATAACCGATTTCACCTTTCCCCAACCCATCTCCATGTCCGATTAAAAAATTTTTACCATTAATAATAAATTCTTGTTTTTTTTTGAAAACATGAATACCTAATTGATCTTGCAAGTAATTTTTCAACCACATATCGTGGTTACCCGTAAAAAAATAGATTTCGATATTCTTTTTTCTTAATTCTTCAATTTTATTTAAAAAAAGTTTATAACATTCAGGAGGTTTTCCTTTGTATTCGAACCAAAAATCGAAAATATCACCTAAAAGGAATAGACAATCGGCATCTTTTGATATATAATCCAACCAACTGATAATAAGCCTTTCACGTTTATTGCTTAGTTCCCAATTGGGGGCACCCAAATGAAAATCAGAGGCAAAGTAACACACCCCTGAAATAAAAACGGGACAAGAAGGAGTCATATTTCACAATCAAAATAATTAAATAATCAACATGGCATCCCCATAGGTAAGAAAGCGATATTTTTCAGCGATAGCTTCTTTATACGCTTTCATTATAAAATCATACCCGCCAAAAGCAGCAACAATCATTAGCATTGGGCTTTCGGAAGGATGGAAGTTTGTAATCATAGCATTTGCAGATAAAAAACGATGAGGGGGAAAAATAAATTTACTTGTCCACCCCTCATAAGGTTTAATTTTTCCGGTTTGGTACATTGATGATTCCAGTGCTTTTACGGTTGAAGTACCTACCACACAAACCTTTCTTTCTTGTTCTTTGGCCTGGTTAATTCTCATGGCAGCATTTTCTGTAATTATCATTTGTTCGGAATCGGATTTGTGTTTGGTAAGGTCTTCCACGTCAATTTCCCGAAAATTACTTAGACCCTGATGCAGGGTAATGGGAACAATATCTATACCGTGTAATTCGAAACGTTTAATAAGTTCACGACTAAAGTGCAGGCCGGAGGTTGAAACAGTCACAGAACCTTCTTCGGTAGCAAAAAGAGTTTGGTAATTTACTTCATCTTCGGGTTCAATATCTCTAAATCGCAGAATATCATCGGGAAGCGGAGTATTTCCCAACACTTTCAATTTTTCGCGAAATTCTTTATAGGTACCTTCATACAAAAAGCGCAAGGTGCGGCCACGAGAGGTTGTGTTATCAATAACTTCAGCCACCAGACTACTATTGTCGCCGAAATAGAGTTTATTTCCAATTCTTATTTTTCTTGCGGGGTCTACCAATACATCCCAGAGGCGGCTTTCCACATCCAGTTCACGGAGTAAAAAAACGCGAATTTGTGCTCCTGTTTTTTCTTTTTCACCAAAAAGCAGAGCAGGGAAAACGCGAGTATTATTTACAACAAAAGCATCTCCTTCTTCAAAATATTCTAAAACATCTTTAAAGGTACGGTGTTCAATAGTGTGTGTTTTACGGTTAAGCACCATTAAACGAGATATATCCCTTTCTTTTAAAGGATACAATGCAATTAGTTCTTGCGGAAGAAAATATTTAAATTGTGATAATTTCATCAAGTATATTTTTGAGGGCGCAAATATACACTTTGGAAGGGCGTTTGTCAAGTGTTTTTTGTGTTTTTTTGAAATTTTTATCAAAAATCTGCACCATTTGTAAATAAATAGTCAATACATGCAAGATTTTTATCAAAACGGGCACGATAAGAAAAAACTTGCTGATACCGTAGCATTTCTTGTCGAAAAACTCTATTTTTAGGTAGAAAAAAATTTCTATAATCTTCCCTATTATTACTATTTATTTCAAAACTTTCAGTTAACGCAATGGGATTAATTATCTTGAATAATTTTCTGATCAGCATTAACAGTTCCATGTTAAAATCGAATAAAAAAAGATATTTTTTGATAAAAAAAGGCTCAAAAAAATCTCGATAATACAAAAAGAAGGCGCTGTTATTATAAGCCGATTCAATTGTTTTCCAATGTTTTCGCTGCCATGTTATACTGTTATCTATTTGTATATCTTTAATTTGTTTTACACACGAATTGCGTATAACGGGGATAATTAAATCGTATATTCCATTACCGGTTAAGATAGTTGCTCTGTTTCGATAGGTTTGTTTTTGGTAATTTTCAAAAGCTTCAATAAATACGAAATTTGCATTTTTCATTTCTATGATATAGTCAATGGGCGGGAAATATGCAACAGAGAAGAGCTTTTGCATCATTTTTTATAATTTCGGCAACATATCATAAACCAATTTCACCATTTTGGGGCCTGCAATATTGGCAGCTTGCAAAACCTCCTCATGCGATACTTTTTCTACTTGTCCTACAATACCGAGATCTGTAATTACAGACAATCCGAATACTTCTATTCCCCTGTGCCGAGCAACCATAGTTTCCGGGACGGTGGACATACCTACTGCATCTCCGCCCAAAATGTGAAACATTCTATATTCGGAAGGAGTTTCAAAACAGGGGCCGGTAACGCCCACATAAACGCCGCTTTGCACGTGAATATCAAGTTTTTTTGCACATTCGAAAGCCATTTTTAGCATTTTTTTTGAATAAGCCTCGCTCATATCCAAAAAACGGGGGCCCATTTCATCATTATTTGGTCCAATTAACGGATTTGTAGGAAACAAATTAATGTGGTCCCGAATCAACATAATATCCCCCACATTAAATGTAGGGTTCATGCCGCCTGCTGCATTGGATACAATTAACTTTTTTACACCCAGTTCTTTCATTACCTGAATAGGAAATGTTACTTCTTGCATGGTATATCCCTCGTAATAATGAAAACGGCCATTACACACCATGATGTCGACCTGATTCATTTTTCCAAAAATTAGAGAACCGCGATGCCCTTTTACTGTGGCAACCGGGAAGTTAGGAATAGTAGCGTAAGGAATCTCCTGTTCAATTTCTATGTGTTGTATTAAACCGCCCAAACCGGAACCCAAAATAATTCCTATTTGCGGATTATTTTTCATTTTTGCGGATAAAAACCGTCCCGTTTCCTTTATTTTTTCCATTTTTTTAATATTCTAATTGATACTTAATTTTCTGTTTTTGAAGCCATTTAAACCACAATCAGGATTATTTACTGAAAAGATACAAAATTACACTGTTTTTTTACTTAAAATAAGGTTTCACATTTTTTGTTTTTATTAATTTTTTTCCTTTTTAATACTTTTAAGCATGAATCTTTTTTTAATTTTGCGTACCTTTAAAAAAAGGGTAAGTAAAACAGTAAATTATTGTATATGAAAATTTTGGTTTTAAATTGCGGAAGCTCTTCCATTAAATATCAATTAATTGATATGGCACAAGACGCTGAGGTATTGGCAAAAGGGATTGTTGAACGTATTGGTTTGGAGATGGGAGAATTTACCCACAAACCAAAAAACGGCGAAAAATATTACATTCAAGTTCCGATTATAAATCATGAGGTTGGTATTAAATTAGTTTTGGAAACGTTGTTGGATAGAGAACGTGGTGTTCTGAACTCCGTAGATGAGATTCACGCAGTAGGACACAGGGTAGCGCACGGAGGAGAATATTTTAAAGCCAGTACCGTATTAGGAGAGAAAGAGGTGGCAGAGATTAAGAAGCTTTGTGAATTGGCTCCTCTGCACAATCCTGCTAATGTAATGGGTATTGAAGTAATGATGAAAATGTTGCCGCGGGTAAAACAGGTAGGTGTTTTTGATACGTCATTTCATCAAACCATGCCGATAGAAGCGTATTTATATGCCATTCCCTATAAATATTACGAAGAAAATAAAATTCGCAGGTATGGATTTCACGGGACAAGTCATAAATATGTGGCACCTAAAGCAGCCAAATTGTTAGGTAAAAACTATGAAGATTTAAAAATTATTGTTTGCCATTTAGGGAACGGAGCCTCTATTTGCGCGATAAAAAACGGAAAATCTGTGGATACCTCTATGGGGTTTACTCCGGTAGAAGGATTAATTATGGGGACCCGATGCGGAGATTTAGATTTGGGTGTTCTTCTTTACATCGGCGAGAAAGAGGGCATGGATTTCAAAGCCATGAATACTTTTATAAATAAGAAATCGGGAGTAGCGGGGATTACCGGCGGCAGTTCCGATATGCGCGATATTGAAGCAGGGGTCAGTGCCGGGGATGAACGGAGTTTTATCGCTTTCAAAACCTATTGTTATCGTATAAAAAAATATATTGGTGCTTATGCAGCAGCCATGGATGGCGTAGATTTAATAGTGATGACCGGCGGGGTTGGCGAAAACGATTTTAAAGTGAGAGCTGAAGTACTCGGAAGTTTAACTTTTCTGGGTGTTAATTTTGATTCTCAAGCAAATGATGTACGAGGCATAGATCAACTACTTACTAAACCCGGAAGCAAAACTGCCGCAATGGCTATTACTACGAATGAAGAGTTTGTAATTGCTTCGGATACATTTAATTTAGTGAAATAGGTTCTAAATAAATATCTATTAAGCCATCCGGAGCTGAAATAGTGATATTTTTTTTATCTCTATCTATACTTTTAAAAATCTCATCTACAACGGGTATTAATATTTCTTTACCGTTATAATCTATTTGCATAATGGACTGGCGGCTAATTTCCAAAAAACCGACACATTTACCGATAGATCCTTTGTCACTATCTATAACTTCAAAACCTACCACTTCATGAAAATAGAATTTATTGCCGGTTAAAGGGGGCAGAAAACTTAAAGGCAGATAGAGTTCACTTTTTAAAAGATTTTTTGCCTCCTCCCCATTTACATCAGCTAACTTTATAATGGCTTGATTGGCACCTTTATAAATAAAATCTTCAATCACATAGGGCAACATTTGTTCTTCTTTCACAAATACAGTTTTTAACGTTTTGTATTTTTCGGGTTCATCCGTATCTAAATAGATCACCATCTGGCCTTTATAACCGAATGTTTTTGTAATTATTCCCAAATAGAAATACTCATTCATGATTATTTTTTATTAAATCTTTCCAAAACATTAATATTTATATCTTTAGAAAGCATTAACAAAGTTTTTTGAGGAACATTTTTTAAATCCAACAGTATTAATCCGTCCAAACAATTATTAAAATTCATATCAATGTTAAAAGCCAATACCCTACCTCCTAATTGCAAATAGCGTTTCACCAACACAGGCAAGCCACGTTGTTTATTTTCCAAATCAACAATCAGTTTATCCAAAAGATCCAAGTTATTAATACCCTTTAAATAATCTTTTGTAAAAATAGATTGTTCATTTAACGATTCATTTACAGGTGTAACCAATTTTCCATGACGTCGGTCGAAATGATATTTTCTTATATATCTTTCAATTAAAGTTTTGGAAACAGGGGAATAATCATTTGAAATAGAAACGGGGCCTAATAAGTAGCGATACTCTTCGTGTTGTAATAAAACTTGCAATATACCTTTCCATAGCAACATCAATGCTATAGAATTTCCCTGATAAGGTTTGGTAATAAAAGAACGACCCAATTCGATTGTTTTGTAGAGCAAGGGGGTTAGTTTTTTCCCCAATACGAACATAGAATCGGTATAAAATCCGTGTATACCGTACGTTGAAATAATTTCTGCACCCATTCCCACGCGGTAAGCTCCCACAATTGTCTCTTGCTCATTATCCCAAATAAACAGTTGATAATAGTATGAATCATATTTATCAATGTCGAGTTCGTTATTAGAACCTTCTCCAATTTCCCGAAAAGTAACTTCCCGGAGGCGCCCAATCTCTTGCATTACATATTGGAGTTTTTGCGGAGGAGCAAAAAATAGTGTAAAGGCACCTTGTCGGAAAAGTGCATGATTTTCTTTTAATAAATTTATTTCACTAATAATCAAATTTTTATTTTGAGATTGTATAATAGGTGTTATCAGACCATTGGCAGTTTTTGAAGAGATTGTTTTACTAGTAAACGTTTTCCGTAACAAATTCACATTAATTCTTAAAAAATTGGCATATTTTTTATCATTTAGAGAGGAGAGCCGAATGGGCAAAACAGGAGTTCCGATGGCAACTTTTACAATTGAATTATCTTTTTTATTGAATTGTCGTACTAATTGAGCAGTTCTTAATATGGGGTGAAAAAATCCTAAAATATGAAATAGCGGAGAATTTTTTCCTGACAAAAACATGGGGACAATCGGTGCATTTACTTTGCGAATAAATTTTACTATAGAATTCGGCCATTTTTTGTCTTGAATTCTGAACTTGTGAATTGTAGAAACTTCGCCGGCAGGAAAAATAGCGAGACAGTTGCCGTTTCTTACGTGCTTAAATGCTATTTTTAATCCTCTAACATTTTGCGGGTTATTAGCATTAAACGGGTCTACTTCTATAAAAAACTTTTCCAGAACATCCATTCTACCTAACAGGAAGTTGCCTAAAAATTTTACATCGGGGCGAATACGTGAGATTAAATCAATAAGAACTAAACCATCCAACATTCCGGTAGGGTGGTTACATATAAAAATACAGCCTCCCTTTTCAGGAATATTTTTCAGATTGGTTTCATCCACTATATATTTTATATTATGTTGAAACAGATAGTGAGCAGTAAGGTCATTGCCCCAAAACTCTTTAGTGTTCTTATAGGATTCATTTAATTTATTGAACCCCAACACATTCATCAGCACCTTAGAAATGTATCTTCTAAATTGATTAGATTGACGCAAGATGTCTTTGGGAGAGACTAACGGCATAATAATTTTAGATTTAAAGTTTAAGAAAAAAGATAAATTATTTCAATCTTTAAATTTTCATCTGGCAAATATAGTTTTTTTATGATATACGAAAGGGGAATTTAACAAACTATTCGCATCATAATAAAATTATAATTCAGCCATAATTTTATGAGTTGCGCCAAGATTTTGGGAGATATAATTTTTACAAACATCACAAATAGAAGCGTATTGTACAGGGTTTTCTTCAAAGAAGAGAATTTTTTGTGTTATTTCTTCTGCGCGGGTAACCGGAAAAGCAGCCCCTTTTTTTACTAATTCTACGGCTTCATTAAATTTTTGAAAATGAGGACCAAAAAAGAGAGGTTTTTCAAACACGGCGGCTTCCAATATATTATGTAATCCTGTTTTAAAAGCACCTCCAATATATGCCATATCAGCATATTTATAAACCTTACTTAAAATGCCGATAGTATCAATAATTAGTATTTCGTAATTTGAAATATTCTGTTTTTCATATTCGGAGAGACAAACTACCGAACAGAAAGGAAATATTTTTTTTATTTGGGTTATGTGATTTTTATCAACGATATGTGGGGCAATTATGAGTTTATATTTATTATTAATTTTTTGAAATACCTTACCTAACAATCTTTCATCCGGAGGCCAGGTACTACCAGCCACTAATAGTTTTTTATCATTTTTAAAAGAGGAGACAAAGTCCAAACTGTAAGGCTGCCGTGCAATTTTATATACTCTATCAAAGCGAGTATCTCCAGTAATGGTTACGTTTGAAAAGCCGTGTTTTTTTAGCAATATTTCCGAATTTTCATTTTGTACAAAGAATCGGCTACATTTTTTTAAATGTTTTAAGAACCATTTTCCATAGTTTTTAAAAAAATATTGATTTTCTCTAAAGGTCGCTGAAATATAATAAAAAGGAATATCTGCGCGGGTGAGTTCATGAATATAATTAAACCAATACTCATATTTAATGAAGAAAACTTTGGCAGGTTTTACTATTTTAATAAATTTTTTTGCATTTTTGGGTGTATCGGCAGGTAAATAAGTAATAATTTCAGCGATGGGGTCATTTTTTCTTACTTCAAATCCCGAAGGAGAAAAAAATGAGATTAAAAGTGAACAATTTGGTTCTTTTTGTTTAATTAACTCCATTAAGGGTTTTCCCTGCTCAAATTCACCCAGGGAAGCACAATGGAACCAGATAATATTTTTTTCCCCCATACATTTTTTTTCAAGGATAGAAAAAACATTTTTTCTTCCCGAATACCATAAGGCGGCTTTTTTTGAAAAGCTAGAAGCCCATTTTATAAGGCAGATGCTGCCAAAGATATAAAGAGAGTAGAGGGTGCGCATAAAAGCTTAAAAAGTATACCATGTAGTTAAGCGCCTTTTTTCATAAAAAGGTAAAATCCAACCTATTTTAATCCCCAACAATCCACTGAATTTTCGAGGCAAAAGATTAGTAGGCCCTGCATATTTTCCCACAAAAATATAACCTCTATCGGGTTTAGAAAAAATTTCCACAGCCTCAATTCCTACATAAAAGCTTAAGACTCTTTTTTGTTGCATAAACAAATACCCAAAAAATTGGGTTAATGCAATTCCGGAGGCATGCTGGTCATATCCTAAACGATAATGTGTCTTTTGCAAAATTTGAGGGAATAATGATTTAGGATCAGTAAAAAAGATTTTATGTTCAAAATAACCCATCCCCACTTTGAATAAAAGGCCGGAGTTTTTCCAACAATCTAAAGGCACTAATTTACCGATAGAGGCGCCTAAATACAAGTATCGTCCCTCATAAGTAAGGGCTCCTGTATTGGTACCACCAACATTAAATATGGGAGGGGGATATATATTTTCAATTACCATATCTCCTAAAATTTCTTTTGGACTTTGTTTTATTTTACTTCCGAACATATAGTTAAAGACAGCATCAATGGTCCAATTTGATTGTGTTTTTAGGGTCAAGTCAAATCCGATATTGTTATTGAATTTAAAAGTGGAAGATAAATATCCATTTCCCAGCGGAGATTGTATAGAATAATTAGGAGATGCCCAAATCATGAATGCCGCAGTATCCACATATTTATTTTCACGTCTATAAAACTCTTGTGCTAAAGCAGCAGTGCTAATTACACAAGAAAAGAGAAGAAACAAGGTTATTTGTTTATTCATACATCTATATTTTATTTATTTCAAAATATTGATTTAAAAATCGCAAGCAAGCAACAGGTAAATGTTGATAATAAAAAATAACGGGAGCGGCACGATCAAAAAAATGATGAGAAATATTAGTAAGGTGATATAGGATATCTTCTTTTTCGGTGTAATAAAAGTAACCGGAATAAGCAATATTGAGATTTTTTAAGGCCAATACAAAAAATCTATTCTCATACAGACTCATACCGATCATACATTCATTATTTGATTTTTTTTCCTGCAAACTATTATACAGGAAGCTAATTTCATGGATTGCTTCCATATCGTTCGGTTTAGGATAAAGTAGAAAGAAATTTTCCATCTCATCTTTGCCTATATTTATATTTTCAGGAGTGGGATATAAAGTATGCCAATACTCTTGAATTTTTTCTTCAATCAGTAATTCTTTGGGTATTAAGCAAAAAGGAGTGTTTGTAATAATAGTAGGCACGAATAAGATATATTAACTTTTATACAAGGGATGAATGTAGTTTTGATATTATTTAAGACGCAAGCAAAAATAGAAAAAAAAGCAAACAAAATAATTTATTGTTTTTACAAAATGAGTACTCTCCAAATAATTTGCATAAGTCTATGCCCAATGTGTTTTAGGTTAATCAATGTACACCATTTCTCCTATTTTTGCCGAAAAACATATTTATGGAATATAACCATACTAAAATTGATGCCATTTTCAGATTCTTCTTACATAACGGATTTAATCATTCTATGCAAGAAATTGCAGATGCTGTCAGAATAACCAAAAAAACATTGTTTAACAGATATATATCTAAAGAAAATTTAGAGCATTGTGTTGTGGATTACTGGCAAATAAAATCATGCGAACGTATGGCGCAACGTATGGAATTTTCCAGTAATGCTGTGGAAAAATTACTGATGTTTTTATTTGAACAGCAATACTGTAGAAATAAAGAACCCTTTTTTTTTCAAAAAGCAAAAGAAAAATTTTTAGGAAACTATAAACAACAAAATCCGCAGTTTATTACACAGTTAGAAACCATCTTTAAAATAGGAATAGAGGAAGGCGCATTTCACTTTGATTCGGAGCCTAAACTATTTGCTTATTTCTTCCAATTTAACATCATGTTTATCCTCCTAAATGACACTCTCATTAACACCGATTTTATCCCATTTCTTTTTGAACCGATACTTACCGAAGCAGGAAAAACTATTTTTAAAGATATTGATATTGAGCAAGTATTTAGTTAGTACAGAATTGGAAAAATTAGGAATGGGCAGTTTGAAATAATAATCTATCTTTGCATCTTTTCAAATAATTCTAAAATTAATAATCATGGATTTAAGCAAAATTGTATCTATCAACGGAAAAAAAGGACTTTATAAAATTATTTCACATGGGAAAAATAACATCATTGTAGAATCTCTGGAAGATAGAAAACGATTCCCAACATTCTCAAACGATGGAGTGTCAACTTTAGAAAATATCACTGTTTATACGCATGATGATGTAACAGAGTTAAAAAAACTATTCCAAAATATCTTTTTAAAACAAGAAAAAGAACCCGTGTGCTATAAAGACATGACGGATATACAGTTGCGTGAATTTTTCAAAGAAATACTTCCCAATTATGATGAAGAAAAAGTTTTTATTTCCAATATTAAAAAAGTTTTTCAATGGTATAACATCTTGTTAGAAAATGATTTAATTTCAATTGAGGAGGAAAATAGGGAAACCGATGACGAGTAATAAATTTTAGTTTTTAAATTTATAAAATGGGGAACAGAGAACGTCAAAAAAATATCTTAACTATTACCACTATCGCTGTGGTTCTTATTTTTAGCGGAGGTATATATTTTTATTACTATTTTTTTAGACAAGTGAATGCCAAACTTATAGAAACAATTCCTACTGATGCCGTTTTCTTATTTCAAATTAATGATAATGAAACATTTTTGAAAACAACTAAAAATATTCATTCCTATATTAGCCCGCTTTTCGGATTGGATGCCTATCCGGGTTGCCAATTTTTCCTTGACCAATTGCCGGGTAGATACAATCAAGTAATATTTACAGGACACGTAAATGATGGGGTATTATCTATTCTGTTCGCTTGTAAAATTAATGAACGAGCTTTTAAACAACTTCTATCAAAATTGCGAATCGACGAAAAAAATCACACTAATTTTGATCCATGCCAAATCTATACGTACGGAACTCATTTGAAACGTTTTGTATTTACTTATCACAAAGGAATTTTTCTTGCTTCCGAAAATATGATATTGCTGAAAAAAGCAATTACACAACTAAAAAATCCAAAAAACTTAATCGTATTAAAATCTTTTGAGGAGCTATTTGGTATGATTGAAAAAAACAACAAACAGAATTGGCTTATTTTAAACTATGAGAGGTATTTTGACTACTTAAAAGCTTACTTTAATGAGGAAACAAATAGAATATTAGCACATTTTTCTGAAAATGTAACTTGGGCAGCCTATCAGATTCGTTTCTCCGATTTGGAAATCTCTCTGGCAGGATATATGGCCATTCATGATAATTTTCGGAACTATTTTAACAACCTCGAACAAAAATACTTATATTACTCTTCTTTGGACAGTAAAATGGAATCTATTGACTTTGAAAAAGATCTGTTAATAAAGGAGGCAAAATCCGTACTTCCTACCTATAATGATTTTGAACTTGTCATTCATGCCGCAAACCCCGATTATTGGAGTCGCTATTTATCTGAGTTGGGAATGAAAAGGTTTACCATAGCGCACATGAATCTGCTTGCATTCACTTTTAAAGTAAAGCCCGGAAATAGTTCATCCGTGCAGATATCTAATGGACTCATAAAGTTTTAAAAGAGGTAGGGTATTTTTTTTGATTAATGGAAATAAATCATCTACATCATAACAAAATTGATTACAAAAAATGGGATAATGCCGTTTTGAATGCCGCTAATTCATTGATGTATGCAGAAAGTTGGTATTTAGACATCGTTTCTCCTCATTGGGAAGCATTGGTTTTGGGAGATTATGAGTATGTAATGCCTCTTCCCGTAAAACAAAAATTCGGATTATCGTTTTTAGTACAACCTCCATTAACACAGCAACTTGGAATTTTTTCTAATCAAATTATTAATGAGAAAATTGTTGAACTTTTTATCAAAAAAATCCCGTATCGGAGTTATCATTTGAATTTGAATGAGCAAAATCCTTTTGTAAAAGGTATTCTTCAGCCCAATTTATTGCTACAATTAAATAACAATTACCAAACGCTTTTTTCTAATTATTCAACCAACACAAAACGAAATATTAAAAAAGCGCAACAGGCGAAACTCTCTGTTTCCGAAGATATTACCCCGGAACAGTTTTTAGATTTCTATTTTTCTGCGATGAACGACGAAGCAAAACCGGATAAAAATCTTACGGAGAAAATTGTTAAAACAGGTTTTGAAAAAGAAAAACTGAAATTGTATGCAGCAATTCAGGGGAAAGACTTCACTTCAGTGCTCTGTTTATTACATTCTGACAAACGATTGGTTTACTTGTTGGCAGCCTCCAATGAAAAAGGAAAAGAACTCTCTGCTATGTCGTTGATTGTGGATAAAGTAATTCAAGATTTTGCCGAAACAAATTTATGTTTTGATTTTGAAGGCTCGAAAGTGGAAACCATTGCCCGTTTTTATCAAGGGTTTGGGGCTGAGGGCACTACATTTCCGCAAATCAGAAAAAACAGCATCATCCCATTTATGAACCTCCTAAAAAAAGGTGTTTTATGGAAATAAAATCTTACACCCGAAACGAATTGAAAGTGCTTATTGATTCTGAGTTTTTTAAAAATTTGGAACGGATACCCATTAGTTTCCACAGGGCTATTTCTCATATTCAAAATCCTGATGTTCAAGATGATGATGAATTGTTGTGGGCGGCTTACGAAAAAGAAAAATTAATAGGTTATGTAGGGGTACTTCCAAACTACATCGTTGAAAATCAAGAAAGAAAAAAAATATTTTGGCTCAGTTGTTTTTGGGTGGATGAAAAATACAGAAAAGAGAATGTGGCTTCCCTGCTTTTTTTTCCTCTTATAAAAATGTACAGAAAACACCTCATTTTGTCCAATTTTCTACCCAATTTGGAGAAAATGTATCAAAATTTGGGTCTTTTTCAACCCACGCTTTATAAAACAGGGAGTCAGTTTTTTTGCAAAAGTTGCTTAAACGATATTTTGCCGACACGTTTCCCAAAAGTTAGATTTCTAAAACCAGTATTAGTCTTTTTTGATTCTATTCATAACTTTTTTTTGAACTTTAGGAAATTGTTTTTCAAACCACTGAATATTAATTCAGAAATTGTTTCTGACACAAATTTTGATGACGAATTTCAGAATTTTTTACAATCATTTTATAAAAACAAGAATTACGTAGAACGACTTGCAGTACATTTTGATTGGATTATCAAATATCCGTGGGTGTTGCAAGGAAAACCGGACAAGGAGAGTAAACGCTACTATTTTTCTTCAAAATCGGAACAATTTTGTTACGATTCTGTAAAATTTTACCAAAACAATGAATTAAAAGCCTTTTTGTTACTAAAAATTAGAGACAAAAAACTTACGGTAAGTTATGTTTTTGCGGAAGATGAAATGCTTGATGATGTGGCGGCATATATTTTGCAGAAAGTTTGCAATGAAAAATTGATTATGTTCTCTGTTTTTGATGAAAGAATTTCAAATAAAATCAGAAATCATAGAATACAATATATTTTTGAGCGTTTAAATAAACATGCCTACATTTTACCAAAAGGCTCAGAAATAACTCCTGAATCTTTTCAAGAGGGCGATGGGGATAATGTTTTTACTTAATGTATGAAATATCTATAATATTAAAACGTTTCTTAATAAAAAAACTCTCATATACAGTGATATAAATAAATGGAAATAAGCATAATAAAACCCGAATTATCAACAATTCAAAGTGTAATCTATGAAATAAGAGGACGAAAAATTATCCTTGACTATGATTTAGCGAAATTATATGAAACCGAAACCAAAGTATTAAAACAGTCGGTGCGACGTAATTTAGAACGCTTTCCGTCTGATTTTATGTTTGAAATAACTCGGGAAGAGTATAATTCTCTAAGGTCACAATTTGTGACCTTAGAAAGCATTGGGCGTGGTAAATATTCTAAATATCAGCCTTTTGCATTTACAGAACAAGGTGTTGCAATGCTCTCTTCGGTATTGAATAACAAATATGCGGTACAAGTCAATATTAGTATTATGAGAGCTTTTGTTGCAATCCGTCAATATGCATTAAATTATTCGGAACTTAATCGAAAATTAGATGAATATATGAAACACACAGATATGAGATTGGATGATATGTGTGAAGTATTAGATGAACTTATTAATCAAAAAAGAGAATTTGAAAAACCAAGTAATCCTATTGGTTTTGTTACATCAAGGATAGAAAAATGAAATTTGCCCTCCTCAGCAACTCTAATATAGAACCACTAAAGCATTGTTTGCAAAAAAACAACGCTTTTGAACTCTATTTCTGTGGCTTCAACCGATGGCAGTCGGATCTGTTAGATAGGAATTCTG